>JACCEA011828152.1_pt1 | contig 13916 bp, 15 predicted proteins | sample 7449851 | NCBI WGS metagenome assembly JACCEA01 (sample SAMN15323453, study PRJNA562643) | freshwater metagenome | isolation source: river surface water | place: USA:Blue River Watershed | collected 2017-08-18 | reverse complement strand
GATTGTTTATATACTCTTCTGGAGAAAGCTCCGATTCTCTCAGTGCATTTAAGAAGTCAATCTCTGGATCTTCTAAATTATATTTTTCTTCTATTGTCGGTACGTTATCTAACACAAGACTTCTCAAGATCTCTGCTTGCTCTGGCGCACTAAGTTCTTCAAATCGTGCCGAGCTACCGTCTTCATAGGTAATAATACCTCCGCGAACGCCGTACTCGGTTAAAAAGCGCTCTACTCCAGTCAGCTCTGAATCATCTACAGAATCTGCATGTACAGTATAGGGGTTATCAGGATTCTCGTCTTCCTCTTCTTCGTCACTTGTACCTACATTCTCACCACCAAGCGGGGTCACATCTGTAACTGGGCCAGTAGCACTAGTCTTAATGTCATCGTAAAGATCCATCTCATCGATGACTCCTCCTTCTTGAAAAGCTCTTTTTTTCATATTATTCGTATTTATTATTGGTATCTATTAATAGTATAATACTATCTTTAAAACATAAAGTAAGGTAAATAGCAATTTATACCTAGAATTTTTTCCTTTTAGTTTGTGAACCTGTTCTAAGAGTAAGCCTTAAATTACCTTCTTTTTTAGTTGCAGCGCAGTAATAATGAGCAACCTCATTTGAATTAAGCACGATTACATTGTTAAAATCAACTGGCTCATCTGGAAGATAGTATACACTATCAAACCTAACCTGCCTTGGTAAATTCGAGTTATTTACAATAGTAATTTCATGTACACTATTATCAGCAAGGGTAGTACCAATCCACTTAATAATCTCTGCTTCGGCTGTGGCGGAAACATCCCAAAGCTGAATAGTATTAGTATTGAAAAAATCAGGAGAAAAAGCTCCCGATAAAGTAGTGCTTATCTCTCTGCCTTGATCATCATTACATGATTTGTATGGCGTATATTTTTCTAGTCCCATTGTTTTAAGTCTTTTGTGATTGATTTGATATTGTTGTATAACTTTTCTGCAATCTCGTTATGTCTAACATCGTGATTAAATGGAGTATGTATCAAAGCATCGATGTAGGCATAGAGCTTTATTGAGGTCATGTGCAAAGGGTTATGAATGGAGATATCTCCACTCACCCTAGACCTGCTAGCAATATACAGCTGTATTCTGGCAATCTCTTCTAGGCCCTTGTCTACAGCAGTGTCGATGTCTTGAGAAGTAATCATGTTAGTAACTATTAGGTAAAGAATTATATTTTTGTTCTGAACACGTAGCTCTTGCTGATTCTAGAATTATCTGGGCTTTTTCAAATAACCCGTTTTGGAACATCACATAGGCGGCATTTCTTTTCAATGTAAGCTTCTGCCAGGTTTGAAATTCAACATAGTCCGTAGGAGATGCAAATGCTGCACTTACCGCCTCCTCTGTAATAGCATCTCGCAACCTATCTGTAACCATAATCTGTGTATGGGTATAAATAGATCTTGCTTGTGCTGATACTCCAGAAGTTCCTGCTAAGCTGTGCAAAATTTCTAAGTAATTATCAGTTGCCTCTTGTTTAATTTGGTTGGTACAGCCAACAGCCTCTATAAAAGGAGTATCTTTTCTCCAGAAAACCTTTCCGGTATCAGACGCCTTAAATACAAATCCGTTCATGCAGTAGATATCACCAGCAAATACGTCTGAAGAATCTAGTAATTCTCTGAAAATAATACATGTAAAAGAGTACCATCCATCCATAAATACCTGTTTTCCGTCTACGTTAGGCATCTCCGTGATTGTAGTTGGGTATGACTTTGTAATTACGTTATATTGTTTTTCCCCTCCTGAAAGTATGCCTTCAGAATATCTCAAGACGTCCACAGTACCATTAAACATTTTAATCTCCATTACTATATCCTGAAGCTCTTCTTTGCAAGGTCTTACAAGCTCAGCAGGATTATAGGAAAGGATGGGAGGGTTGGCAGGGTCAAATATACCGTGATCTGTTTTGACCACAGTAGAAAATATTTTTTTGTTGTATCCCAGAGTACCATTATATGTCAAAAATGAAATGTAGGATGCGTTTTTAATTCCTGGAATAGATGTACTTTTTACGTTACCCAATGTAACATTAAGCACTCTCTTCCCTAAGCTCCCCTGCTCTAGAGTTGCAATCGCTGCAGACTTGTCACAGTATATCTTTAGCATATCAGATGCAAGATCTCCTGAGGTGTCCATCGATACTACACTTGGGATATGTTCCATAATAAGACTATATTAAGTTGTTATTTACTTCAGTTTCTTTTCCGTCGCTAAAAATAAGCTGCTCTTTTTCAAGCTCGACTACTGCACTTTTAAGTATAATATCTTTTTCAGCTATTTTATTTGTAGCCTTATTTTTATCCTCCATAATATCCAGCTCTCGTTCTCTTAAACGAGTGTTATCTCTAGCTACTTGCGCTTCCAGAGCTAGCTTCTCCTTACTTTGTTGACTAGCGTTATTAACTAATCTAGCATTATCAGCCTGAGCTTTTTTGAGTTCTGCTTGCAGAGACTCTATTGTCTGCTGCATTTGTTGAATATTCGAGCTCTCTTCTTTCTTTTTGGCAACTGCTTCTTGTAAGATTGTTTCAATTTCGTGTACAGACTTTTTATTTACGATTTTTACTAAGACATCAGGATCTACCATACCTAGTTTGGCAAATTCGGTAGCCAATGTTTGTATCTTAATAAGTTTTGGGTTTTCAATTCCAGCGGAAACTACGCTAACTCTATAGCTGGTAAATGAAAAATCTGTCGGAGATACTATAAAAGGTACTAAGGCTGTGCCGGTTTTGTATATACCCTCCTTTGGTTTATTTCTATAAGACCATTTATACAGGTCCAAAGACTCCTGTAGTCCTTGGCAAAGTGCCCTGTCGATATCTTTAAACATTTCCAAAGAAAGCACTGAGACCTGTTTCATCCCTGCCTGTACATTCTGCACTGCGTCTCTTTGCTCTATTACTCCGAGCATTTGGCGAGGAACCCCAGAAACAACATCTGCCTGTACGGTCAAGGACTCCAATATAGCGTTAATAGCATTTATAGAATCACCTGAAATAGCGTTTGAAAAATCTCCGTAGTGCTGAAATAAATTAGCCCCTTCTTCTGTAGGATCTATAAGCTCTACGCCCTGTTTTCTAAGAGTGATCCATTTTGTTAGCCTGTCCATGAACTTTGTACCTAACGCTTTTGGTATAGCAGCAGTGTTTACCCTAGAACCAGATACGCCAGAATTAGCCACCGTATTGTTTCTAAAAAACATAATGATATCATACAGATCTTGAATTTCTCTTAGGCTATTAACCATGGATTCAATGACGCCGTTTGGGCTAGCATTTACTACGGCCTTATAACTGAGGGTAGTCTTCCAAGGTGCGTCTTGCTTTCTAGGAGCTTCATCACATTTACGGCCGCCTATGTAGATGTCACCACCGACACGATAACACTCATATCTATCCTCCCTATACACATGCCCTCCGTTTCCAGAAGGAATTCTGGTAGAGGCTAGCCATTCCACATGGTACAAGGTTACATCATCTCCCACTAATGAGGAATACCCATTTGAGTATCCCGTGTTCCCTACAGCTCTATCCATCTGATGTAAATCTTCGGGATCCAGCATTACGTCGACAGGGCCTACCATCAAATCAACCTCTGCACCCAGAGCTGAATAACGAGTAACAATATCCTCGGCATCCTTCTTTGTAATAACATCGCCTAGCTCTTTTAGAATATTGTGGACAGAGACCTGTTTACGAGTAACAACAACATCTGTGTTTGTAAAGTCCTTGTCGTGTTTTGGCCTGTTTGAGAATAGATGTTCCGGACGAACAAATATTTTTTTAGGGTCTTTTCCCTCTCCCTTATAGATATCTTTTGTGTATGCCTCTCCAGTGGTAAAATAGTCTTTAGATACTTCTTTTTTTAGGTTAGCAAAGTCTATTTCAGAGTCGGATTGAATAAAATTAAGTATGTGTTGCGCTGAGGTCTCATATGAAGAGATAAACGACTCTCCGTAGCGGTCAGCTATTTTTTGTAGTATATCAATATCTCCTTTTGTGGGATTTGCACTTTGTGGCTGCGGTTGTGCCCCTGCTTTTTGAGCTTCGTTAGCAGCGGTAATGCCATTTGAAATAGCAGACTGTAATTCTAAGTTTATATCTCTGATTGTACCTTCTAGCTTTTCCTTTTTTACTTTTTTGATTGTTTCCTCATCCACGTATGCTACGGTGAATTCAGGTTCGCTCATAAGACTTAGCCCTACTAAAGCATCGACTCTAGGCTTTATTATGTTGGTAAAGCCCAGGTCGATAGGATTTTGCATCCCATACATATCTTCCAAAAACTGAAAGTCTAAGTTATCTCTTGTACTAGAGTAATAGTTCCTGGCCATTGTGATGTGGTATTTTTCACGGACCAAGGACGCGATGTAGAAATCAGCCATACTACTAAAATACTCTGGAGAAAGCTTTTCGTTTTCTGTTAAGTATATTTCTTTTTTAAGATACGTATAGGAGGTACTAAGCATATTATTCTTGTGTTTCCTTGTCTACAAAAGCTAAAATATCGTTAGACAAAATTACTTTATATTTTTCTGAGTCAGCGACATCAGCCGCATTCATAGGTATACCTACGTAAGCATCAACAATAACAGTTTTTCCAATAACACTTTTTGGATATTTAGTCCCGTATTTATCTACAGGCCCAAGAGCGACAATCTTTGCAGATTTAGTAGCAACATCCATTTTGTTAAAAGCGTCGTCATCCCCTGATTCAACAATAATTCCGGCATCCGTTTTAATTGTTTTTCTTTCAATCATCTCAAGCAAAATGTAATTAATGCCAGGGGTAAATGTTTTTGGGTCAAATGAAAGTGTCTTTTCCATGTTTTCTTTTGTTTTGTAGAGTAAGATATCAGAATCTGAGATTATTTTAGAGTGGCCTCCTTTTGTAGTAATATGGTGCCCAGAGTACATAGATAATATTATCATATCTCCTGGTTTTACCATACTACATTCAGAACCTATATTGGCTACTTCAGCCACGTACAATTCACCTCTAATAATCGTATAGCTTTCTGGCATAAAAATACCATTGGCACTTTGCGCTGGCCAAGCTTTTAGATTAACTGTAGCCCTATTTTTATTAGGCTTAATCTGCTCTACTGAAACATTTGCTGTCAGATTTTTAGCGGCAATACTGCTACGTCCAACCTTCGGTGCATTAGCGTGTTCAATGGATCGGTGCACTTGCCCTAGATCTTTGCTCTCAAACATATCACTCATATTATTCTTATTTATTGTTATATAATACTAAATTTTATTTATTAATTGCAGTACTCTCTACCCACTGAAATCTGTCTACAGACTGAGCCTCTTCTTCTAGAATAGTATTTATTTCCGCACTCTCTTTAACAGGTATAATACCCCATCTTTTTCTTCCATTAGCGTCTCTATATGCACCAAAAGAAGTCAGCTCTTTAGTGGCATTACCAGAGTCAGATGCGGGCTTGCCCATAAAATCCTCGTCTGCGAGCTCTGCTAATCCAGCAGCTACAACAAGGTCAAATTTGGTTCTATTTTCCACGCTATAATCTCGTAACTGTTCTAGAAACGGAAGGTACATAATTAGGTAATAATAATCATCAATATAGCTAGCTAATTTTTGATCCTGATGAGCAATCACAGCTACGGTTGCAGGAGTACCTATTAACTCACTGGCTTTAACCCCACTAACGTTAGACCCTATTGCAATAGAAGGTCTTTTCAATAGACGCCAAAACTGCTTCTTTTCTCTAAAAAAGGAAATAATGTTTATCTTAGTATACTCAATATTGAGTCTAGCATGATAGTAGATAGACAGTTTTAATACATTCTCATAATCCCATCTAACATCATCCGAACGCTCGTTATAAAAAGCTACATACAAATTGCTTGTATGACTAAACATGTTATTGGAAAACCGTTTCTTTATGGCACAAGCAAGCTTGGATCCCGCTACTAAAGAGTCCTTATTCCCTTGGTCAATACTGTCGACCCCTCCCACGTATAGGTTATTCTGTATGCTACCGTCTGGCTCTCTGGTAGGTTCCTCAATAATTATAATCTTACCCCCAGCAACTTCAACAAAAGTAACTCCAGTTACGTTTCCATTAGCATCTAGTGTATAATCGAGACGCCCTGTTTTCCAAGGTGCTTTTTTGGCCTGCTTGATACTCACTATCTGCTCCGCAATTTTGTCTTGATTAAAGTTGTTTGTTCCTCGTATGGTAAACACCTCTTCAAGGGTGATAGGGAACTCTTGTAGCTCTTGAGTATATGCTATAGGATCTGACTCTAAAGCTTTTCTAGAGTTAACAATTAACTTCATGGCTGTGCCTATATCTGGAACACCCGTATGCTCCCATGTGCCTCCATACTTTAAGAAAGCAGGGATAAATAGCCCTGTCTCTATCTCACCCCATTCTCCTATTGGCAATAGGTTGTTTGCTCTAGGGTTGGTAAATACTTCAAAAGCGTCGGTGTTGTTAACAGACCCCCCAGTACCCGTCATGATAACAAAGGCTTTTTTGATAGATCCCATAACTTTCCAAGAACCTTTGGATTGCCCAAGACAGTTCTTGAGAGATCCTTTAGAAGGGTGAGACGGAAAGGACGCGAACTCCTCAATATGTTGGAAGTGCGGACGACGACCCCTTGTTACGTTGGCATTATCAGCATAGGTTATTCTTCTTATCTCGTTCAAAGATCCGCGCTGCTTTTTGTTTCCCTTAGAGTCAGTATACTCTTCGGCAGCAACTATCTTTTTCTCAGACATCTTCATTTGTTTCTGCGCTAAGCCAGGATACTCGGCTTCAATAAAATCTATAGTAGACGTTACTTTATTCCAAGCCTCCTCTACAATAGGATCAGATGTTGCAGATACTATAATTTCTTGGTTGTCTTCTAGCATATAAAACCATGCTAAAACAGAGTTTACTATATATGACTTTCCAATACCCCTACCACCCATCAGCGCTATGTACTCTCGGAGTTTATATCCTTTCCAGATAAGGTCAAATATATACCTATCTATAACGGAGTAAATCGGACGACCTATCTCAAAGCCCTCTTGAACGTTCCCTTTTTTATCGTATATTGGAATTTCGAATATGAACAAAATCACCCAAAAACAAAACATGGGATTATAGTATTCTGCTCCAGCCTGAATGCCTTCACGACAGGCGGTGAATACTTTTTTGTAGTATAGCTGCATCTCATAGCTATCCGGATGCACGTCTGGTTTATTTCTTAAATCTGTGATTGCTTTTGGAAGGGGTCTGTAGACTAGGTAATCTAAAAGTCGAATTTCTTCTAGTCCAGTTTTTATACCCTTTAGGTAATCGCATGCACCTGTAACATCAAAGTGACCGTTAAAGACAGACATCCCCTCCTTTCTTAGAAAAGGGATCTTTCTCGAAAATTTGTCGTATACTGTTTTTACGTTTATTACCATACTATTTCAATAACCCCATTTCCCTGAAGCTGGTTTTTCCTCCGCCTCTAACTTTTGTGACACTCTCTGATTTTGCAATGGATTCTGTTAACATGGTTTTATTTTTCATGATAACCTCTAATTTAGAAAATGCATTAAGCATGATGGGCAGATTAGAGTTGTATTTTATTTCTCCGTCTTTTGTAGTAAATGGCTCGATAGTTGGAGTATTATCATCCAGCATTGCAGATATCTCATCCATCTTTCTATTTAGGGATTTTAGCATTCTGGTCTCTGAAGTAGTATTATAGTAGATAAATAAATCCTCGGCTTTTTTAACAATTCGTTCCATCTCAGGGCTGACTTTAAGCTCTTCCCAACTAGGCTTGTTAAAAACTATACGCATTATATTTTCTTCCAGTACCCTGGCATCAAGATCTCGGAACGGATTTTCAACGTCAGTGGAGTGTAGGTAATAGATCATCTTAAGAAACTTTTCTCCATCAGGCTGGTCGTATAATTCCTTAAGCTCTTTGAATAGTACGATGTTAGGATCAAGTACTACCTTATCTTTTACTATCGTAAACTTTATCATCTTCTGTAATTTTATAAAGATCCTTAGTACTAAATCTACCTTTCTGTAGTTCTCCTTGCGTGGTAAACCATATACAGGTAACGCCTAATAGAACAGGTCTATTGTCTTTTGCCGTGGCCAGTTTATCTACTGTTTGAACTAGCATTATTGGTTTATTAGGTAAATCTCTTTTTAGCTGAACCAGGTCTCCAGAGGCAAAGTATATTTTTTCTCCTCTTGGTATAAGGGTGTTGGTATTTTCCATATTTAATTCATATAATAAGGGTTCTCTAAATAACTGCTATCTTTTGAGCTATCATATAGGCGCTCTTTATTTTTACCATATCTGTAACGAGCATGCAGGATATAATCACTAGATACCCAAATTCTCATTGGATATGCATTTACAATATTACAACTATCTGGCGTAATAACAATAAGTTGTTTTGCTTTTACTTTGGTTCCTAGTGTCCCCATCAACATTCTATATAACTCCAGCTGTATGCTGTAGTGATAATAATTAGTATCCATAAGAAATCTAAAAGGGCCATACATCATCTTATACCGCCTTTTAAACCTGTTGTAATAGCTCTTCATTTCCAAAGGCTCTTTAAGGAATTTGTAGTCTAGTATATAATACTCTGTAGAGTCTTTGTTTTTCATTAATAAATCCGACTGCCCTGCTAGACGAATATGCTCTGAGTATACCAGTAGTTCCGTTTTGGCCAGTATATATCTAGCTGTGAGACGTCTATGTACTGCTTGAACATACTCTGCTTTTTTAAGGTCTGGTTTTGGGCAGGGCCAGTTATTGAATAGAGCTTCTCCATATCCGTGCAGTATCGTACCTTCGAAAGAGGCGGCGTCAGCAATATAATCCCAAGCAAACATCAGCTGCTCAGGAGTTATTGGAAGCCTATACTTTTTTACATATTTAGTGGCCTGCATCTCTGTTTCGAACTCCTCGTGAAAGTCTTTTATAAGTCCAGTAGGTGATCTGAACATAAACTTGCTATCCTCAAAAGGAACCACCTGACCATTGACAATGTCATCCTCATGGTAGTACTTATGTCCATCTTCAAGAAAGAATACCCTCTTGTTTTGGGATGTATTGTCACACACCACGCCTTTACAATAAAGTGCCGGTCTCCAGTCAGCTATTAACATATTACCATATTATATTTCGTAAATATACAAAATTACTTGGTGATCACCAATACGACTGCGTTGCAGATGTGATCTAGCCTTACTTTTCTTATGGGAGCTTCTTTTGGGTTGTCTATTGTGGTCACATCCACACAATCAGAGAATACGTGAATCTCATGGGTATCGATTATATGCCTTAGAGCACATTCAGATACTGCTATTTTATCTTTGTATACCGTAACCTTGGCCGTATTAGCACTAATAAAACTAGGCTTAATGGCCTTAGCAAAACCTGCTCTATATAATATTTCAAGACCAATGTAGAATTTACCTGTCTCCGACTGATCGATTTCCCATTGTACAGAAGCGTCTTTGTACTTCAATACCCCAGCATCCAACAAATGGTTAACCATGCGAACCACTGTTATATACGGGATACTCCCTCCAGTATCTATTCTACTTATGAATTTATCTATCTTTCCCCCAGGTCTGAACCACTCTGTCTTCCCTCCTTGGGCCTGATCGTTAACTACTCTGTTGTCAGCAAATTTTTTATGTAGCTCCGCTTCCACATCTTTTTCCACAAGTGCAATAGGAACTACTCTGCCCAAGACACACAGGGTATTGAATCTTTTTGAAGGGCTTGTAGTTTTTCCTATCTTGTAGATACCCTGTACCAGATCTTTTAGGACGTATGTGTACATAGTAAAAAAGTTTAGTTATCTTTACATCTAATACTAAATTTATTTATAAAGATAATATTTTTTAGTATTATTGAAAAAGATAGTGCTCACATTTCGTAGAAACGGTGCCGATTAAGCGCTTATTATAAACTAGTTATGAGAGCATTCTGAACACTAGTTGTAACATTAAATAAAAAGCACACCATGAAAAAAAAGCAAAAGATGGCAGACGCCATTAGAAAAGCCGAGGCATTGGATATTAAAAACAAGACCTACTCAAAAGGAAAAGAAAAGTCAGCAGATTGCGGTTGTGGAGGTAAACCTAAGATGTCCCAAGGCACAGCTAGAGGAGGGTGCGGATGTGATGGAGCAAATCAGGGGTTACAAGAAGGAGGTAAAATGACGAAGCCTGGCCAAGGTATATCTACTACAGATCATATGCGCGAAAAAGTAGCGGGGTTTGGTTATAATAGAGCGGCATCAATAAAAAATGCTCTGGCAAAAGAGTCTGCAATAAAAGCTAAAATGTAAATTATGTTTTATAGTGAGTATATGCTTCCTAATGGGCTGCTAAAAGAAAACGTCTACGATTCTTCAGATATTGTGGAGGACTATACTTCAGAAAAAGAAGATATAGTGGCCCCCCAAGCTTTCATAGATTATAGTAAGGCCAGCCCAGAAATTATACCCTCTCCAGAAGCCGAGTTAGATCCTCCAACATCTTATATAGCTATCGAAAACAAGAATTCTGTTGAAGAACTGCACTCAGCCCTTTTTGGTGATGATGTTCAGGGGCTCTTGAGAGGCGCTAAGTTTATCACCACACTTGCAGAGGCGGAGAGCGGCAGAGGAAGATATCAATCAAATCCCAAATCATCGGCAACTGGATTTTTTCACTTTTTAGTTCAGAATGGAGGGGGATATACCAAGGACGGTGTCAAATCCCCTCTTGGACAATACACCAAAAAAGGAGATCGTGCAGTATCCTCTTTTCAGTTTGCAAAAGACTCTCTTGCTAAGATAGCAAAGAAAGTTCCCCAGGCACTCAATAACCAGGACCTAGCTACTGATTTAAGTATTATAGCCTCCGCATCCACACCTAGGTTACTCACTGCAAAACAACAATCGCTGTTGGCCTATGCCTACATGTACAACAGAGCTCCCAAAGACTTCACCTCGTACATTAAAGGTAAAAAAGCTGGTGTAGACCTATATGCTAAGGAGTGGGTTACCTTATCTGGCTCGCACACTTATTCAGACATATCCAGAAACTGGAACAGGGCCCTAATCAAAACAACAGATCACGCAGGTAACCTGAATTTTATTGGTATAACAATGCCGGTAATGGGCAAGCTATCTCCAATGCTAGACAGTAAAAAAGCCACTGTGACAAGACCAGCCCTTACAAAACAACAACAAGAAGCAAAGAAAGCACTACTAACTAAAAAACTAAATCTATTGTAAATGAGCCAGCTAAGAAGACAAAATATTGTTGGAAGCATTCTCTCGACTGTGAGGTCCGAACCATCTAACCCTATAGATCCTAAAACAACAGTGAGTAATGCAGCAGTGAGTAAAAATGCATACGATCCAAAGACCAATCCTGCTTGGAAAGGGGCAGATAGAAAAACATTAGAGCGTTATTTAGCCAGTGCTACTCGTTTTAATAATACTTCTAAGATAGCAGACATGTCAGAACGTCTGAAGGCGCTGGATGAATTTGAAAACTCTAAAAAACAGTACTACCAAAATGACTTAGACTATGTGCAGGCACATCAGAAAAAATTAGCGGAGATGGCCCAGGCACAAAAAAGCCTAAAAGAAAAATATGGGGTTGACGTTACTGGCTATACCCCAAAAACAGCTCGACAAATATTTGAAGAACGCCTTGTGAACGAAGCTAGAACAATAGCAGCCAATGGAAAAGGGGTTCCTCTCCCATACGATAAAGAAGGCAGGCTAACATGTATTCGAGGAGTGTGTAAAATATACTCCAATGCAGGAGTTGATTTTAGTTCCCTAAAGGATGTTAAGGGTGTTGTGAAAGATGAGGACGGAGTTTATGTTCCGCAATACAACCTGACATTTGCAAAGGACGAGCGCTACAAGAAAGCTGGTTTTGAACAAGTTGCTGATGACCCTAGAGCAGGTGATATCATGATGACTGATAACACAGACAATGGGGTGTTTGATCCTTATCACTCAAATCTAGTGCTAAATAATAAGCAAAAAGACGCTATTGAGGTATACAACAACTTTACTCAGACAAATAGCCCAGGAAAAAATACTGGTATCCAGAAAAAATATGTGGACAGCAAAAACAATTTTGGTGGTAATACTGTTAGGTATCTAAGACTTTCTGACGGCAACGTAGAAAAAGTTGTATCTAATTATCCAGAGTATCAAAAGCAGTCTCAATTACTTAGCGATCCCTTATATAAGAAAAGTACGGAGTACAATAAAACGATCAATGATGAGAAAGCAAAGTACGATACTACATATAACAACCTAAAGCAATTAAAGGTATTGAGAACAGGAGGCCGATTAGGTAAATTGCTATACCTCTAGACAACAAGTGCAACAAGCACAATATAACAACTATCGCGGGCTATGCTACAACCAAATACAAATAAATCGTTATATAAAGCACAATCAAGATACGTACCTGCAGTCTCTCCTGTACAGAAAAGGCAGGCAAGTTTTCTAAAGACTCTCAAGAAGTATGTTGAAATTGAAAATAGGAGTAGAGCTGAAGACGAGAAAGAAATCAAGAGAAATCCTGTAAGGCCCATATCACCTAAATCTGTTTTTTATACTACTAGGCAGAAGCAGCTTCACGACAGAATTCCTACTGTATCCAGGGACAATAGCACAGCACTAGAACAAAAACTAAACAAAAGGTGGGCAGATAATTATGCAAAGTACTCTAGTGGGCCACAGTCCTTTTTTAATATTGCTAATATTGGTGCCCTACCTTATAGATATCTCGCTAGCCCAGAAAAAGCTATGGGGGATGTAGTTAATAATATATGGCCATCAAATAATTTAAGACTACTGGATTCAAAAGAAGATCAAGATTACTTGGCCAAAGAACTAAGTAATCCATACAAAGGCACATATAGCAAGGGTCGTGACTATACAGTCAGACTATCTAAAGAATTACCCGCAGCTGCAACAAACCTAGCAATAGCTGGGGTAATTAACCCAAATCTAGGTAATGTCAGGTTACTAGGGGATGCTATAAATCCAGTACCCATTAGTACATACCATGCAGCATTAATAAAACAAGCCCTAAAAAGAGTGGCTCGTGGCACAATGACTCGTGCAGCGGCCACCCACGAAGTTAAAAGAGTTGGTTTGAATGTTGCTTCAGAATATACACAGGATAAGGTAAAAGATGCTGTGTCTAGATATAGTACGGAGCAGGCTGGTGAAGTAACTGGAGGAATGGTTAATAAAGGAATAAAAAAGATTGAAAATGCTGTCGACAATGTTATGATAAATAGCGCTATAGACAAGTCAACTCCTTTTAGGGATAGCCCAAATCGGTTTGATTATATGTATATGCAGCGGTTGAAAGAAAAGTACCAACGTCCGGTCAGCGCGCCCTTAGTTATGCCTTACACTAAGTACAAAAATAGGGCTGTAACAGATAGTGCCCCGTTACCTGCGGATATGGAACCATACATATCAAAGAGAGTTTTAAATGATTCTAAAGAGCAGCAGATATTTGAGTCAGCCTTCAGCCCCACAGATCAGGCTAAGATGTTAGAGGCTAGAACTGTATATTACGATCAGGCAGGTAAGGCGATACCGAAACCAGCTAGGTTTCTAAAGATGGGTGGGCTATTATATAAATAAAATTAACAGACTAATATATAATTAAAACTTATACCTATGGGACCAATACCAGGAATGGACAGCCTCAGCGACAATGTAAAAATATTTATGCAAAGAGAGGCAGCTGTAAAAGCAGCAAATGAGACACCAAGAAATAAGTAGAGAGCCTGTCCAGATTAATGAGCAGGCTTTTTATTTTGAATTCCATTT
>JACCEA011635333.1_pt1 | contig 13918 bp, 13 predicted proteins | sample 7449851 | NCBI WGS metagenome assembly JACCEA01 (sample SAMN15323453, study PRJNA562643) | freshwater metagenome | isolation source: river surface water | place: USA:Blue River Watershed | collected 2017-08-18 | reverse complement strand
GCCCCTCCAGCTGGTGTTGCCCCCGCAGGCCACACTGGAAGACCCCGTCCAGCCCGCCAAGCCCCCCGCCGTCTCCGAAAAACATGTCACCATCAAGGAGGAGATTGAGGAGATCCCCGCCGACCCCGTGCCTTCCCGCAAGGCCGTCTCCAAGCGCGCCTAGTGACATGGCCAGTGCGTTCATTTCGCAATATTTTCTTCTCTGCTCGAGAATAACCATGGCGACCCCCGAACAGACCCCCGTTGAGACTCCCGCTGCCGCCGCTGCCCCCAAGGACGCCCTCGTGGCCAAGGTGGAGAAGTACGTGGACGGCTACCGCGCCAAGATCGCCAAGCTGCAGGAGGAGAACCAGCGTCTGCGCGCCGCCATCGCCGAGGCCCGCAACTCCAACTCCCGCGTGCGCCGCATCCCCAAGAAGAAGGCCGGCGAGACCGTCGAGGCCACCGCTTAAAGCGGCGACGAAGGAGCGACCGCCTAATACTGTTCAACCCCTGAAACAACGCTTTCAACATCGATGCCTTCATCGAGCTTGAAAGTGCATTTTTTTGTTGGTCTGAGGTATGGCCAGCACCGACGACCCCTTGGACACGATCCTCAAGAAGCCCGAGTCGTCCCCGGAATGGCTGGCGATGGGCGCCTACGGGCTCCTCATCTACCTGTATTTGTCCAAGGACATGTCGCTGAAATCCCTGTCCACGGTGTCGGGGTACACGCTCCTCTTCCTGAGTAAATACTTAAGTAGCCAGAAGAACCCGGTCTACAAAGAGATCCAGACGTGGGGGTACGTCTTCGTGACCCTGGGCCTGAGCTTTGAAAAGTGGCGTGACGCCTTTGCGATTTTCGCGTACGCCTTGGGCATTGCCGACGTCGCCGCAGCCCGTCACCTGATCTCGATGGTCTTGGCCCTCAACGTGCTGGACGGCGGCAGCGCAGGTCTCGTGGCGGCCCGCATGGCCCTCATTGCCTACCATATTTAGGGAGACGATGTTTGAGAACACACTGGCACTGTACGAATGGTACCGGTCGCGGGTGGCCCAGCTCGAGCGCCGACTCGCGCGGTGTGCGGACATGGTGGTGGATACGGGTTACAAGGAGGGTTTGGAAACGCAACGCACGCGAACGGCCCGGCGACTGCAGATGCTGGAGGAGGACATGGCACAGGCGATGCGCGCGGCCCGACCCCCGCTGGACCCTGAAGAGGAGCCCGTGGAGCCAGCTGCACAGCCAGCTGCAGAGCCAGCTCAACCAACCTCCATCCCCGCCCGACTGAAATCCTGGCTGAAATTGCGAGTTCGATAATTACACAGCATCGCCCCAATCATTGATGAAACAGCTAGTATTCACAACATAGACGCCTGTGATGGTACCGTCGGCGGGCGGCGCGACCGTGTGCTGGCCGGGGGGCGCAGCGATGAAGCAGGGCGCCAGCGTGGCCGCCGAAAACACGCCCAACCATTCACCAATGGCCTCGTCGTCTTTGTATTGCCCGTCGAACTCCCACCGGAAGCGCCGGAGCCCGCGCGGCAGCATCTGTGCATGAATGGATTCAAACTGCGCCCAGAGTTGGCGATCGGTCTCGGTCATGGCCTGCATATCCAGGTAGAGCACGCGAATCATTGCGTTACCGGCTTCGACCGACGCGGAAATGAGAAGAATCTGCTTATAGTCCTTCATTTTACAGAATTGAAAATGTGACAGAAACAAGGGGGTGGTCACTTTTTGGAGCGCTTGGCCCCTTTGCCCCGTGATTTGACCCCGAGGCTGAGCAGGGCATCCAGCGAGTTGAGGGACTTGGACTTTTCGGAGGGCAGGGAGGCGACGTTCTGGTCCACGAGGGTGCCGCGCAGGGGAGCTGCCGCTGCCGCCGCGGCCAGGAGGGTCTCGATGGCTTCCTTGGACAAATCAAACAGCTCGGACTCGTAGTCTTTGCACATGCCATACTTGCGTTCGTCCGTGGTCTCGCACCGACAGAAACACTTTTGTCTGACGCCGTCGGTGCTGACGACAAAGTACACCGTATTGGACTTGTGGGCGCGGCCGAGATTCCTGCAAAAGTGCGAGGTGGACCGCAGCATGACCGTGTGCGGCGTCCGAAAGAGGCCCGTGAATTTCTGGGGCTTGTACTCGGGGGGCAGGGCGGCGTCGACCAGGGGGAGCACGTTTGCATAGGCATCCAGGGGCTGGGAGGCGCCACCGCCCTTTCGACGGGTGGGCGAGGCCTGGGCGACGTGGATGTGGGGTTGCAGCGCCGAAGGAGCCTTGCCGTGGCCTCGAATCGACAGGTCGTGCACCCAGGTCCGCAGCGCCGTCACCCCGGTGACCGTCGGGATGGCCTCAACCCCGGCAGCGGTGACTTCGCAGGCCGGGGTGTACGGTCGCCCCTCGCCGTGCGCCTTGACGCTCCAGGGCATGCGCAGGCCGTTGGCTTTGTAGACGCAGGCATCGACGATGTCCTCCCACCCGTTGGCAAACAGGGCATCCCCAAAGGTCTCGCGCAGGGCAGGGACCAGAACGTCTCGGAACGCCAGGGCGACCTCCGCGCGCACCCAGACCTCGGGCCAGATCAGGTGGGCCCCGTGCTTGGCGGTGTCGCCATCGGTCTTGACGGGGGCGGTGCACACCACCATACGGGGCACCTCGGCAAAGAAGTCGGCCGAGACGTCGTAAATGGCTTTCCACAGGGCATCAAAATCCGCGACGGTGCCAGCGGGCAGCTTGGCGTCGACGTCCATGAACATGCGGAACACGGGGGTACGCAATTCCACGACCGCGGGTGGCGAGGTGGGGTTTCGGGTCAGCACCAGGACGTACTCGTTGAGGAACTGGCCCTCGCTGCCCTCGGGAACGTGCGCCCGCCCGCCGTCCAGCAAGAGATGGGTGGCTTTCTTGGTGACCGATTGGCCGACCCCTCGCTTGAGCCACCACCCGTTGGCCTGAAGGACGTCCCGCATGGTGGTCCCCATGCAATCCTCCAGGAGGGCGAGAAATAATTTGGGGCGGCCCTCCGGGTGGCGATGGCCTCGGGCGGGGGGACCGCGCTCGTTCCGGGAGCCAAAAAAAAAATCTTTTTCGTAATATACCTTCGGTGAAATGGGAGGTGGCCTATAACGAGACGTGCATGGGCTGAAAAGTCGCCTGCCGCGCCCCAGTGTGGGTCTGGACGCGGACCACCCCAGTAAGGCACCCACCCGGTTCTCGCAGCCGGTCGCTTGCGGCTAGTCAGTGACAGAAAACTGGCAAGACCACTTGATGCGGGAACGTCGTAAAGTCGTCTGCGACCAACGGCGTGCGGGAAACCCACGCCCGGCCCGGAGTTGACCCGGGGTATGGTAACACCGCAGCGAATGACGTGTCTTCTGAACGGGAGCACGGAAATCGACAATCCGCAGCGTCACCTCCTACGTGCGCCACGTCGAGCATATGGAGGGCGTTCAGAGTATGTACGGTGGTCGGCGCGCCGTGAGGGGCCCAGACACCCCGAGCGCGCTTGAGAGACATACCCACCCGGCCGGCGAAAGCCCCGGACGCGTGGCATGCAGCTTGTCGCGTACGGCGCTCAGGACGTGTACCTGACCGGTTCCCCTTCCATTACCTTCTGGAAGCTGGTGTACCGCCGTCATACTTCCTTTGCGCTCGAATCTATCGAACAGGTATTTAACGGATCTGTCGGGTACGGACGCAAGGTCTCTGCGACCGTGTCCCGTAACGGCGATCTGGTGACCACCGCCTACCTGGAGATCACCCTGACCCGCAACACCGGCACCACCTACGAGCCCTACTACCCCGCCGAGGCCTTCATCAAGGAGGTGGAGCTCGAGATCGGTGGCCAGCGCATTGACCGCGTCTACTCTGACTGGTATCGCATCTACGACGAACTGTTCCGTACCGATGCCGAGAAGGACGCCTACAAGCGCATGACCAACTTCGACGCCAACGCCCCCGATGGCCAGGTGCGCAAATTCTATCTCCCCCTCATCTTCTTCTTCTGTACCAACCCCGGTCTGGCGCTGCCTCTGATCGCACTCCAGTACCACGAGGTGAAGCTGCACGTCACCTTCGCCACCGCCGCCGAGCTGTCCGACCATGGCATCGACACCTCCGTCGAGCCCGGCTGCTCCCTCTGGATGACCTACGTCTTCCTGGACGCCGAGGAACGCCGTCGGTTCGCACAGACCTCGCATGAGTACCTCATCACTCAACTCCAGCACACCGGCGCGGAGACGATCGCGCCCGACGCCAACACCAAGCGTACCACCAACGTGCGCCTGAACTTCAACCACCCGTGCAAGTACATTGCCTTCGCGGCCAAGCACCCCACCCACCACGGCAAGTTCTCCACCGTGCCCGTCGCCGACCTGGACGATGCCACCAAGAACACCAACGAGGCCTACGGCGTCATCGAGTCCGTGAAGCTTACTCTGAACGGTCACGACCGCCAGGCACAGCGTCCCGCACAGTACTACAACCAGGTCGTGCCCTTCGAGACTTGCAAGTCCAGGCCCGTCGCCGGCGTGTACCTGTACTCCTTCTGCCTGCGCCCCCAGGAGCACCAGCCTTCTGGCTCCGCTAACTTCTCCCGTATCGATAACTCCACTCTGATCATTAACTTGAAGCAGGCGAAAACGACCAACGATGTCATCGCCAATGTCAAGACCGATCAGGAAACCCTCGATACCGGTACCCAGCTCACGCAGCTCCTTATCTACGCAACCAATTACAACGTCTTGCGCGTTCTTAGTGGCATTGAACCCTACATCCGGACAGTACCCGGATGTAGTTATACTTTTGGTCATTCCCCCAAAAGTCATCATCACCTGTGCCGAACAGCAAGCTGCCGCAGTGTGCTCCGGGTACACGCCACTGCGGGTAAACAGTGTAAGCACCCGGTCCAATATAACTTGCTAGTGGAGTTCCGTACAGAATTCTGCAACACACTCGATTGCGGGAAACTCCTGAGAGCCAAATCTACGCCGCCTTTTGGGAAACCGAAAGTGTCAAAGCAGGGTAACGACCTCGCTGACCGTAAAAACGATTTGGATTGGACAATCCGCAGGCACTCTCCTACGTGCGCCATGACAAGCATACGGAGACGCCTCAGAGACTACCAGGGTGTGCGCGCGAGGGGACTTGTCATCCCCAGTGACCGTGTAAGGTATAGTCCGTCCGCACGCGAAAGCGTCGGGAATTCTAACAGTCCAGGGGTGGACTTGCTTTAATATTGTACGCGATCAGCCTCGGGCGCGGGCGCGTACACAGAGCTGAAAAGCATCCTGCCTCCTTCAACCGGGCAATGAAGGAGGGTAACGCAGTTAGGCACCCGGTATATGCCAGATGCTAGTAGGAAACATTCCTGCAAGACAACTTGTTGCGGGAAAGCCCTGAGAGCCTTGCACACCAAGGTTGCGATCGAAAGGCGCAACTGGCTGAGAAGAAAAACTCAGGTATGGTAACAGCTGCAAGGATTGGGTGATCCGCAGGCCTATCTCCTACACCCGTTATGCAAGGGCATGGAGAGGCTTCAGAGACTGCTGAGTTGTCGGTGTCCGTTCGCAGAGTCTAGCACACTCGAGGATGCCTAAGGGACAGTCCATTCCCGCGCGGAAACGCACGGGTGTCAAGACTCCAACTAAGAGGCCACAAAATAAACAGTATCTCGAATTTGAATCTTCACATTTGATATGCACTACATCTCAAATGTGCCGTTCCAAACAAACACTTAAGCACGTGATGTCCCAATAGGTGACAGCAAGAACACACGTTCAAACACGTGTTCTTCTATCTTTTAATTTTAGAAACTAGATCATGTCGGATTACATTCCGCCACACTACTACACAAAGTACATGCACTTTTGGGATGATGCGGATCACGTCGCCCGCTTGTTACCTCCTCCCTTGTGCACCCCATCGGAAATGGCGGGGATGTTTGACGGCGATGGATCCATGTTCTTGAACGGACAAAAGCAGGTCAAATGCGAATTGACCCAGTGCTACTATCCCTTATTGGCCGGCCTTCAGAAGTGCTTCGGAGGAATCATAACAAAGCGTAGCACCAAGAACCGTTCGATCAAACACCGCTACCAGTATACGCTGACGTTCAGTGGCCTGGAGATCGCCGCCATCGTGCCCTTCATCAAAGACCACCTGGTGCTCAAGGTTGCCAGAGCCGAGCGTTCTGTCAAGGTCCTGAGTTTTTACAACAAGACCGACGAGGATTCGGCAGCGCGTCGCGAGGCCCTGTTGAAGGACAAGACGGACGTGTATGCCTTCGACCGCATCAACAAGGATTACATCCGCGGCATCTTTTGCGCTGAGGGGTGTCTCCGGCATGACGGCATTTCCATCGCCCAAAAGAGCTGCCGGGAGCTTCTGTACGAAATCCAGAAGCACATTGGTGCACAGCTCGGGCGCGGGCCGAACTTTGGCACGGTCACCGCGACATCATGGGCAGTGTACAAGAAGGCCGACATCAAGCTCGTCCTCGACTGGTTGACCGACAACAACACCCGTCGCCTATTTCACGAGGAAAAGGCCGGGCAGGTTGACGCGTGGTACGCGTGGTACGACACCGGAGACAAAGAGTACATCGAAGAGATTTCAAGGATCAAACACGAGGATTACGACATCCCGAAGGGAGATCTGGAGGAAGGCAATAAGGTAGCGAAGCAGTTTTCGGCGCGACTTCGTTCGGAGGCTACGGGTCGCGAGGTCCGTCCGACTGCCGCTCCCGCGCCGCCGCTGACGGATGCGCAACGCCAGACGGCCCGCGACCTTCTGAAAACGAGCAACGCGTCCCTTCGGGATATTGCCACCGAGGTCAAGTGCACCAAGGAACAAGTGCAGCACCTGCAGAAGACCGAGAACATCGCCCGTCCTGAGCCCAAGGATGTCCCGGAACAGCTGACCCCACAGCAGCAGATCCAGGTGAAGACGCTGCTGTTTTCCAAGGACAAGGAGCTGTCCTACCAAACCATTGCCAATATGGTCAAGTGCAACCGCGGCCAGGTTGCTACATACGCTGCTCTGGTGAAGGCCCCTGCACGCACCCCTGGTCGGAAGCCCAAGGCCACTGGCGTCGAGGCGGTCACCGAGAAGCCGCCCAAGCCGGCGACGGGTGAGAAACGCAAGCTGGCCCCGCGTTTGAACGACAACCAGAAGAAAAAGCTGCGGCGCTTGCTGGAGAACCCCGTCGAGGTGGACCCCGATGACCCTGCCAAGACGAAAACGCTGACGCAGAAGGAGATTGCCGAGCGGGTGGAATGCACTCCGGCACAGGTGGCGCAACACAAGAAGAAGTGGTTCAAGAAAAATGAAGCCGGTGCAAAAAATGAAGCCGGTCCCTCTTCTTCTTCGTGAAACCGGAACGCGCGCTTTTCTCGACCTTTCTAAAATCCCGGGAACGCATGAACCATTTTTTTTGTTTGTAACTTGTATAGCTTAAACACGTAGCTAGCACGTCAGTGTCGCCCAGAGATTTTTCGAACGTTCCGTGACGTGATTACCGCAATGGAACGCGTCTTAACTCGTGACCGGAGAGTGGCCATCCTGCAAGAATATCCAGAGGCCTCCCGTGTCATGAGCGCTGCCGCGCTGGATTTGCCGCAGGAATTTATGGAATTCGCGACATCGCCACTGGCCTCCATGAATATCGTGGACTTCATGCTCCAGACAGTCCCCAAGATGTGTGGCCCACGATACGCATTGGCTCGAAAGGCCGGCTGGCTGATTGAAGTGACATTTGAGATCCATGACACCCCGGACGGCCGGTCTTGTATATTCGACCTCATGACAACCATCCCCCGTGAAATGTGTGAAGCTCGCAACCCCGAAATGTACGCACGAATCGACCCTGGCACGAACTTCGGACTCATCCTGAAATTCAACGTCAGCGGGAGATGCCGTGGATCGCATGAAACCACCCTTCCTACCCTTGATGGCGACGCGGTATTGGATATCTCTGCCGACTTTGAGAAATCCTGGGCCGACTTTCTTCGTATACCGTTCACGGTCCCTTCCAGAATGATCAAAACAGATTCACACCGTGCCGCGCTCAGCTACATGTTCCAGCGCATGCTCTTGGGTTCCGTGTGCAACACTCGTTTGCGCTTTTGCCATGAAAACGGCGGTGTCGTCCTTGTCGAGATGGACATTCGTTGCTTGGACGTTCTGGCAGAAGACGGCGACTTTACCTTTAGGCGGTATGCCCCTCGAGTCGTCGGATTGCCCCCGGTCTTCCAAACTTTGGTATGTCCCGGAGACTTGGCTTCGAAGATTGTCCCCGGTGAGACATTTGGTGTTGTCGTGACACTGTTCAGTGTTGAGGACCGTGTTGCATTGGGAGGTACATTTCCTCGCGACGTCTCGTCTCACCCATGCTACGATTTACCCTGGACCACGCCGCCTCTGGTTCTCGAGTATGACAGGATGCGCGAATTTTCTAAGGAGAAACTCACGGCGTGCTACCACTGCAAGACCGGCGATGTGAAGCTGAAGACCTGCAGTGGGTGCATGTGTGTGCGATATTGTTCACCAGAATGTGCGCGCGCTCACTGGAAGGTCCACAAGAAGGAATGCAAGTACATTCAAGCGGCAATCCAAATAGAAACCTGTTGAGAAACCCAATGTTAATGTTAAACACTTAAGCACGTTCAGTGTGTCGCTTACAGTCAGGTCACAATGGAGACGCTCTTTGACATTTGCATGCGGGGCGCGAGCCGGGTGTGTGTGGCCCAGGCCGTTCTCTCTGAACCGCAGTACCACCGCCTTGTCCAGTGCATTCGGTACCTGGCCACGCTCCCAGCGCTCGATCCACCCACCATGACACGGATTTTGCTGAAGAACAAATTGAATGCAGAGTACGATCCCTTTGACGACCCCACGCGCCTGCGGTTCTTTGTGTATTTCGGGGACGACGACGACCCTGACCTATCACAACACTTGCACGACTTTGATGTCGCGAAACACGAGTATGAAGCCCAGCAGTCGGCGGCCGCCGCACCTCGACGTGGGGCCGTCCGTGGTAGAATGCGCCCGTAAGAAGAAGAAGTGGTGTAACGCAGCACGACCACAGCACGAGAGCGCGCCAAATCCACACTCCTCAAAACCTGCGCCGGCCTCCCGAGCTGCATTCCAAAATGAGCTGCATTCCAAAAATGAGTTCCCCAAGAGTTCTCAGTGACTGCGTTTCCTGCATCGCCGACGCCCTGTCCCCGCGCGACCTCCTGGCGCTGGCGGAGACCGACGCGGCCAATCGCGACGCCCTGAAGCCCCTCCTGGACGCGCAATGGACGACCCTGTGTGAGGACGCGAGCGCTCTTTGGTCCACACTGCCATTTCTTCGAGAATCCAAGCGCAAATTGTGCCGCGCGATCCTCAAAGTCCCCGACCCGGAGGAGGACGATGACAATCTCGACTTCTACGAGAGTCTGGACCGGGCAAGAGATGCGCTGTGGGCCCGGATGCCCGCGAACTTCAAAGACCGCGTGGACCAGTTTCACCTGGATGCCGACCCTGAATTTCTGAAATACGAGGTTTCCTACACGTTGCGCGAGCGAGTGGGCGGAGAGGACGTGGAGGTTCGGCACATGTTTGGCATAATGGATTGGTACAATGATGGCGGCGAGACGCATGTCTGGACGGATGGCATCGGGATTGACGACGCGCGCAAGGAGGTGGAGGTGTTCAGAGCCGGACGGTTGCATGGGGTCGGCGCGCTGCTGCACTGGGGCTACCACGGATCGTTTCCCGAGCTGCCCGAGGCCCCTGATGATGCCTTGTGGGTTCGCTTTGCCAGGCGCCGGCTGCTGGGTAACCCCACAACATTCCCGCTGCAGTTGCTCAACTTGTAGTTCATGTGACCTTGTAAAAGACAGACCCAGCACGACCGCAGCACGAGAGCGCGCCACATCTGCCGGCCTCAAACCCTTTCCCCGGTCTCCCGAGCCGCATTCCAAAGATGAGTTCTCCTCCTCAGAAGCCCGCGAAACTCAGCGGCCCCGCAAAGCTCAGCGACTGCATTCACATGGTGGCTGACACCCTGTCCCCGCGCGACCTCCTGGCGCTGGCGGAGACCGACGCGGCCAATCGCGACGCCCTAAAGCCCCTCCTGGACGCGCAATGGACGACCCTATGTGAGGACGCGAGCACTGTGTGGTCCATGCTTCAGTGTATTCAAGAGTCCGCGCCGATGTTGCGCAAACACCTTCTGGACGACTTCCCGGAGGATGTCCCCTTCCGCCACATGACATCGCACGAGAAAGACGCGGCGTGGGACACGCTGCCGGCATCTTTTCGAGACCGCGTGGTTCGTGCATCGTATGAACCAGAGGTGTACGGTTTCGACACGTTTGGGATTTCCTACAGACTGCGTGCCATCGGGAGGATCGACGTTGACGTGACGCAGAAGTTCACCTTTGCATCGGCGCGTCACTCACGGACGACTGTGACCCTGGGCGACGACGAAATTCTCGTGGGCCCGGACATCAAAAAGGTGATGGTGTACGAGAATGGGGACGCCCGTTGCCATGGCCTTCGCGCGTTGCTGCATTGGGCCTATCACGGGTCCTTCGACGCCGAGCCGCAGGACCCCGACGCGGCCTTGTGGGTTCGATTTGTTGGGCGACGGGTGTTGGAAAATCGTCCTGTATTCAACAAGCCTACGCCCACCTTCCTACCTTTTTGACCATCCATACGTTGTGTGCGCGAGGGTACACAATCCGAGAGCCGTTGACCCGAATGTTGTTCACGGTGTTTTCTTTGGTGGCATTCTGTGTGAAACCCTGTTTGTAATAAAACGGAATGGCGTTTCCGACAGATTCCAGCGCGATCCGGCGGAGTCCACGGAGCCCTTGGGGCCGCGGGCGAAAAAAAATGTGTCCATATTGGATGCCAAGCAGCGCATCTAGTTACAAGACCGCCCGGAGCACACCCCGGAGCACGATGTCTCGGAACTCCAACGCCAAGAGGAAGCGTTCAAATTCAAACAATTCGGCGCAGTCCACCGTTCGAAAGACACTCAAATCGCAGTTCGCACTGCCGCCGGTGGGTTCCTTGATCTACCAACATCATGGTGAGACGACGAACGGGACTCCCGTTGGCGATGCAATTTACAGTGTGGTTCAGCATCAAGGCCGAAGTGCGATTGCACAGGAAATGCGCGTTGTCGGAAAAAACGCGAACACCAGTTACGGTTACGGAAACGCCCGCACCGTTCACTTGGTGCCTCACGGGATAAACGCACACGGGCGACGAATCAGTGTGCACGCCGTGGCACGCGGCGTATGGGAAGATTCGCAGTTTCAAGAGTACCGCCAACTGCGCCATGGCCAGACCGTCGAGTCTGTCGTGAATGTCAACACAAACAAGTTCAACGCACTTCGGAGAACCACTGCGGCCAAAAAAATCCAAGCGGCATGGAAAAAGTTCAACACATTCTCCCGCGGGGTTGCCGCGAGTCCACTCGTGAAAGCTGCACTTGAATCCCGATACATGCTGCACATCACGGCCCACGGACACATAGTGCCGCATAAAACATTCGTTGTGCCTCAGAATGTTGTCATTGTCTTTGTGACAGCGCCTGGATCGCCTGCAATTTCTGCCCCGCACTTTGAAATGTCAGTGGATCGTGTACGAAAAATGATTCTCGGGAAAAACAAAGTGTACACGGTCCCATACTTCCAAGGAGACACCGTGTCCGAACATTTGCTAGGTTTCACAGAAGAATTTTCAGGAATCTTCGAAGTTCAACGTGTTCAACCCGGGAAGCCCTTTTATTGGCGCATAGAATACGAGACCCCAAAGAGATATGCACCCAGGCAGTTAGGGCTCTCGTACACATCGTGGAAGAACGCAAATCATATTCCTGGCGCAAAAGCGAACTCGAAGTCCGAGTACCGGTTCTTGAGTTCCGTGGTCCGGCATCTGTCCGACAGGCATTCGCTTGTGAACACGCGTGAACCGCTTGTCATCGTGGTAGACTCATGTCGGAAGTACAATGGAAAACTGGACGACCATGTGCAACGGAATGTTGCCGCACGTCGCCGGATTTCGGGCCCTGGATTTACACTGCCAACAAACATTTCGAAATTGACGTCACTTGGCATGACCCCCTACCTGAAACAGCTCTACAGAAATCGCAAGCAGAAAAAGGAGTATACAACCGCCGCCGACAAAATGAGCGCCGAATTCGTCAATTGGATGCGAATGGCCGGGGTGGTCAACAAAAAATTCAAATAAGTCGGTCATCCCGGACAAAAAAAGTATGTTGGAGCGTACATGGACGACGTCTCGTTTATGCGGTCTCGCACGGTCCAGGAATCCTACATGTTTATGGTGGATTCGCGCACGCGGGATCGCGCGGCCCACCCCGAGCCGTCCGAGTACCAGATCGAGTTTAGCGCGCCCTTTCGAAACGTGTGCTCCTTTAGTTTGGTCGACGTGACGATTCCCCGAACGCAGTATTCGGTCGACATTGGGACCAATTCCATGAAGTACATGCTGAGCGGCGACCCCGAAATCTTCGAGGTCACTGTCCCGCCCGGGGATTACACGCTGCCGCAACTGTGTGATGTGCTCAACCGACTGCTGTACGGCGGCTTGACGGTGGAACCCGAATCCACGCCGTACGAGCTCAGGAATACAGTCAGAATGTACCGGAGCATCGGTGGGTTTACCGTGTTCATGGCCGAGTCGGGCCTGCGCACGGCCCTGGGATTCCCGCCGCAGACCTTCGAAGTGACGGAGCCCACCCTGAATACCACAGTGACACACACGGGCCCCTACGTGGAATCCCAGACGTTGCCGGTATCCCCGACCCAGTTTGTGCGCCAGCACTTCCAGGCCGTGGTCTCCGGGACGGTCCAGCGCATCGTGGTCTCGTGTCCCGAGTCCGATTCGCTGACGCTGCGATTGCTGGTCGAGGTCCAGAGTCTCAACGGCGAGGTGCTGGCGCGCGGGACAATCATGCCGATGCGGACCCAGGAGGCCGTGCTGGACGCGACCCCAGCCGGCGAGTTGGTGGCAGGTCTGACATACATCATCAGCATCAGCGCCAACGAACAAGCCTCCGTGTTTGTGGCGATCGGGACGAACGTGGGCGCGCTGGAGACGGGTCAGAGCAACGGCAATTTGAGCACATGGACGCCGGCCGCGGAAGGCCTCAAACTGTGTTGCGAGGTCACTGCGGGCGCGCCGGTCTACCAAGCCACGAGCCCCAACCTGGTGGACCTGACAGGCGAGAAAGTTGTCCTCATACGATGCCCGGAGATCGAGAGCGTCATGTTTCGGGAGCGATTCACGGAAAAAAAGTATCACACGGGGCTGGGGTACGTCAAGATGGGAGGTCTGGGGTTCCGGGAGCATCGGTCGGATTACTACATACCGTTCCCGCCGCGGACCTTTCATCCGATTTCCAAGATGTCAAAGTTAACGATCCGCCTGGAGAATCCGGACGGCACACTGTACCAAACACGGGGCGTGGACCACGTGCTGCTGATGAACATTGTGTACTGGAAGGTCGCCTCCGAGAACGCCGGGGGGCCACCGGTGGGCTTGAACCCGGCCTACTCGGGCGACATGCACCGCGTCGTCGGGAACCGCCTGACCCAAGCCTCCTGGTCGTCTACTTCTTCGACACGGAGATGAGGAGACAGAGGGTGACCACGCCGACGGCGACGGCGACGGCGATGAGCAGGATCTCGAGGGTGGACATGCGGCGCTTGGCGTAGGGTGCCTGAGTCACCAGCAGGGGGGGCACGGTCCCGAAGGCGTCGCTGAACAGGGCCTGGGTACCGTCCTCAGAGTAGCCGACGATCTGGAGGGGCACCTCGGTCGGGGCAGGGGAGGGCACGGCGGTCACGGGCAGAGAGGTGGCGGCGGTGTTCATGGTGCCAGTCACCCAACATTTTTTTTTGACTCGACGTT
>JACCEA010136586.1_pt1 | contig 13918 bp, 10 predicted proteins | sample 7449851 | NCBI WGS metagenome assembly JACCEA01 (sample SAMN15323453, study PRJNA562643) | freshwater metagenome | isolation source: river surface water | place: USA:Blue River Watershed | collected 2017-08-18 | reverse complement strand
ATATTTGTTGATAACCTCTATATTTGCTAGCTCGTTTGCCGGTCTAATGGCACTTGTTGGACTGTTAGTTACATCAATCATAACAATAATGGTGTCGAGATTTATTCCAACAACTCAAAATCCAAGTGATACTATTTTAACATTTGAAGGCTGGAATATATCTAATTTGCCATTGAGCACACACACATTTGCATACATGCTAGGGTATTTTGTGTATGTGATAGTAAAAAATGATATGGTATCGAGCAATCTCTTGTTAATTATTGCATTATCGGCAATACTGGGTGGTGATTTAGTATACCAATTAGCAAATTCAAATAATTACGCAATAATACCAGCAATCATTGGTCTAGGTTTGGGCTCATTATGGGCAGCCATGTTACCAAAAACCTCACAAATGGTTCCACAAAGTTACGAGCAAAGCAAATGTAATGTAAAAAAAGGCATTTATAGGTGCAGAATTCGTCGCACTGGCGAAATCGTATAGGGAGAACCAAGGTTCAAGCACGCAGTGCGTGCCTTTGGCCCCCTAACCCCTCCTTTATTAGTATAATATTATTAGAGCCTCCCATAAGGAGGCATCATGTGGATGTCAAACTGGCTTATGCCCATTTAAGGGAACTCGTCGTTCTCTTAATATTCCTCCTTTTATAGGAGGGGGTAAGGGGGAACGTAGTTCCCCCTAGGGGTCAAAATACCGCAAATTAGAGGACATCCAAAATCGAAGTTCATTTGCAATTTGCGCTCGCGACATATCGTCGGCCATCAACTTAAATGCGCGAGTTTTATCTTCATATGCAACAAAAAAGTTTTTAATGACGGCCACAGTGTTTGCATATTGATACATGGACAGTTGGTCTGGTTTGAAAAACTCGTAGTTTTTGCGTGCATTTACCGTGTTATGAAACACGTAAAATAGGTGTATTAGGTCTTCTTTGGACCTAATATTATTGAAATTAATAGAACGCATATATTCGCTTGCATGCTGACTGCATATTGGGCACGGTAATGTATTGCATATTTTCAACGTGAAACTAATGATGTCTTTTTTAACAAGTTCGAAGTACTCTGGTTTCACTTTTTGCGCTATGGTGTGAAAATATGTCCAAATATGTTTGCCCCATTTCATTTTAGGTAATACTGATTTATCAGATGGTTTTTGAATAGGAGTAGCGTTTTGTGGTGGCGGTTTTAGTGCGGTAAATTTGAACATGATTGGTGCAGACCCAGACCCTTGCATTTGTGGTAATTGTGTTGTTTGTGTTGTTTTGCGCAATTTATGACTAAACATCATATTTACACTATAAATATATATAGTTTACACAAATAAAACGAATTAAAAATAATATAGCCATTAAGTATAATTATGGCGTCCAATAAAGCAGAATTAATACAATTAATTAAAGATTGGGTTCAAGCCGACAATGATATTCGATTATTGAATAAAGAGCTTCGAAATCGCAAAGACGGGCTAAAAAAAATATCTCAGAACTTGATGAAGACAATGCAAGAAAACCAAATTGATGAGTTCGCGCTGAAAGAAGGGAAACTGGTCTACAGTAAAACAAACATTAAAAAGCCAATAACCAAGAAAAATTTAATGACAATTTTATCCAAATATTATAATGGTGATATATCCCAGGCAATAGAGATGAACAAGTATATTATGGATAACCGCGAAGAGGTAGTTAAAGAAACCATTAAACGAAAAGGCGCAAAGGAACCACCTGTTGAGATGGCGTAAAAAATAATATTGCTATTCGATTTATAGTAAAAGGAAGGGGTAAGGGGACACAATGGCTCGGACGCGTCACTTATGTCCGCTTCGCGGACTGGAAAGACGCGCCCTTGGAACGTAGTTTCCCCTAGTAGATGAGTCCAAACTCGGGAATGCATGGTTTGCCATTGATAATTTGGCACTTGGCAATGATGGCAGGGTCAATTTTGTTTTCTAAAATATCTTCTGTCTTATATACGTTGTTAAATTTGTCAATGTAGTAAATAATACCCATGATTTCAGTGGCAATAACATCGAGTTTTTTAATACATTGTCTACACATTTCATCGGCCACGCCATTAGGTGCACCCTTGCAATGAGTTCCACAAAATTCGGACCCTTCTTTGCGCTTTCGTGTGCATTGCTTATTATCGGCGCGCTTGGCACTGCATCGATTTTGGGTAGGAATGGCGTTTTGTACGCGCTTTCGCTTTGACAAATCATCTTTATTGAATTGCAGACGCTCATATTCATATACATATTCAATGAGCTCGTTTATTTTGGATTTTTCGGCAAATTCAAGCTCAATCGCTTTGGTGCGAATTTGGTCTTTGAATGAGGTGATGAACGCTTCTGTTTTGGAGTTTAACTTCTTTTCCATTTTGTATATGCAATAAAAAAGAACTGCATAAACAAGTTCAATTTTATAAGACACTCCGTTATTTATATGTAATATTAGTATCGCTTTCAATATGAACAATATTATCACTTAATGGAGGACACAACATAATTTCTGGATAATATGGATTAGTTTTGAATGCTAATTGATTGTTAGTAATATCCGAGTTTTGAATATCTACATTAAGTTGAATAACGTTGCAATCTGTGCTTGCAACCCATCCGTCCAAATCAAAATTGCTTACCCATGATGCAAACAATTTATTTGCATATGTCCCATCGAATGGAAATGCTGGACGTATGATGCCTTCATCTGCAATATAATTCTCAAACATATCACTGATATCGTTAGGTGCAATATTAACTAATTTTTTGATATTATACCAGTTGAATACTAATAATTTTAAAGGTACTTTTGTGTCATATTTTATAATTGGTAAATTATCACGTTTGTATGGAGCTATATTATTCATATCTGAAAAGAAACATAAGTCGCTCATGTGTCCTGAACGATATATTATGGATGGTTGAAGTGTGCATACGTCTAATTTTATTGATACATTAAGGTCTTTAAGAATCACTGATTCTCTTCTAACATTGGTAATTGCGTTAGCGAACGCATCCGAAGTTGTAAAATCTATGGACATTTTTAATTTTCATATTTGTATATCATTACCATGATATACAAAATAATATTTCAATTTTTCAAACACACACGTATATAAATTAGAATGAAGAGAATCCGCATATTATTGTTCTTTTGATTCAAAGAAATTATACAGCAAGTTATCGGCATTGTAATTACTAACTTCGCCACCTATCATTTGAATTGATTCATATATTTTGCGCAATACGTCATTAGGCGCACTAGACCCGTGTTTAATAAACCCCTTTTTAACAAGTGTTTTACGAATTTCTTCAATGGGTGTTTGTTTCAACATGTATGCTTTGGTTGTGATATTAGAGCGAAGAGTTTTATTTGGTAATAACACTCCAACACGCGGCCTATTCTTATCTTTGCCTGCGCGATACGTGCGACGCAATAATTTTTTTACGCGTTTTACTTTTGGTTTAGATTTTTCGACAAGCTCTTGGCGCGCTTTCTCTTGCATGGCTATTTCCGTCGGGGATACTATTCGCTCAGCAATCACTGGTTTTTCTGTAAAAACCGAAGGTTCCACTGATTGGGAACTTTGTTCCCTTAAAACAGAAGGTTTAAACACGGGTTCTTTGATAGGTTGTGCAATGCTGTTTGTATTTTTTAATGTGTTATGGTATGCTCTATACGTTGGCAATGAACCGCCTTTCAAACATCCATACGGAACTGCTACATGTTGTAGAGCTGGTTTCAATACAACAGATTCGCCACCAGATACAGGTTCCATATGAACAGGTATTAAGTTTGCATTATTTTCTTTAACATATGAATGCTCATCTGAAGTAGTGTTAGCTAAACTTGTCCTTAATGTTGTGTTTTTAGCTTTTTGCTCTTCGCTAACTTTTCCAGCCAATTGGTTCATGTATTCAAGAGATTGATTAAAATCGGTGTTAAATGCCTCTTGACTGGCACCAGAGCCGATTTTAGAGGCACCTTCGGTTTCCAACAACGAGTGATATTGTTTCTCTTGATTTTTGCGAATTTCATTCAACACGCGATTTCGCAACGTTTTGTCAGAGACCTTGCGTTGAGCTTTTACTTTGATTGGTTTATCGGGTCGTTTTCGTTGAGTTCCAGATGGTATTTTAAATAGTTCTTCGTTGAACTTTATTACTCGTACCTCACTCATTATAATAGTTTATCATATTTATACATTTAAATTCTTCTCAATAGAGAACAAATTATATATTAAATATACATCAATGACAATGATTTTTGCACTTCTATAGATTTATGTTCAATGCTCTTGTTTTTATGTTCTACAAACACTTTGAAACCTGCATTCATATCGTCAACATTGATGCATTTTTTAGTTGCGTTACTCAACGAAAATACGCGACGACTGTGTGCAACCTTAACTTTGAATAACAACGTTTCCATATCACGGCCATATCCAGTAAAATGTTTATAATGTTTATTGAACCAATGCACTAGAGGTTCCATTGTCCAGCCTTGTTGTTTTACTTTGAGCATAAATATATCGTGGAGTTCTTGTGCATTGTATGCGTCAATATTGTAACGCCATGAAAACCGCGACTCTAATCCAGGATTCAATGCAAAGAATTGTTTATTCATTTGGTCTTCATATCCGGCAATAATGACTGTTAAATTGTCTTTGTGAGAGCTTAGAGCTTCGCATAATGTGTCAACACATTCTTTGGAAAACGTGTCGTCGCCAAATGAATACGCTTCATCAATGAATAATACACCACCAATGCATTTGTCTATGAGAGCTCTGGTTTTAATGGCGGTTTGACCAACATATCCTGCAATCAAGTCTGCACGAGTAGCCTTAATGAATACTGGTTTATCTGCAGATAGCTTTTGGTCGCTTGCAGATAGCTTTTGGTCGCTTGCAGATAGCTTTTGGTCAGATAGCTTTTGGTCAGATAGCTTAGAGAATATTATGCCCATTAGTTTCGCAATCTCTGTTTTACCAGTTCCAGGAGGACCTGAGATAACAATATGTTTGTAGTCATTGCCACCAACGTGCATCTTTTGCATGTAATACAATATTTGGTTGACAATGTTGGATTTGAGTTCTTGCATGCCAATCATGGAATTTAACAATTCAAGCTCAGGCTTAATAGTTTTCAGCATTTTTATTTGGTCAGATACAGAGATTAAATCGGCAATAGTATTTATTGGACTGGTTATTACTGTATCTGGTTCTAACTCTTGTTCTTGTTCTTTCTCTAACACTAATGCATTTGTAACGTCGTGGGTTTGTTGCCACATGTCGTATGTAGAAAATTTCATTGACGCTAACACCATTATTGTATGATAGTCGTAAAATGTTAAATGCGTTTTTTTCTTACAACGATCCAAATATTTATTGAATTCAACACATTTAATTGGATTCATATAAAGGAAACCCATGGTTTCCTTTAAATCCTTCCTTATTCTACGTATAAAGTAAGGGAAGTGGCTTGGAGACACAACGGCTCGGACGCGTCACTTATGTCCGCTTCGCGGACTGGAAAGACGCGCCCTTGGAACCGTAGGTTTCCTCAAAAAATTGAACATTTATATATCTTAATAACGAAACGCATAACATACAAATATTAACTATGCAAACCATGTATTACGATAACAACGACGATATAGATTACGAGAGATCCATGAGTCCATTGTATCCTCCGGAGCCGGATGAGCCTCCAATGGACTTTAGCTCGATGATTGAGGCTTTGATTGAAAATGAAAAGCTGATGGAAGCAGAAGTGCAAAAGATGGTGGAAGATAATATGCGCAATCCCGACGCGGAAGTGTTGTCGCATTTGGGTGATTACCACGAAGAGCCGTTTAAGATTATCGAGTCTTATTTTAGTGGTCGTCACAGTTCATGTCTAGTTCGCCATCAGCTAGAGTCTTACAACGATTGCATTCATCGTCAAATCCCGCAAACTATTCAAATGTTCAATCCAGTCATTGCGCGTTCAGAGAAAGACATATTGCCCGATACTGACAACAAGTATTCGCTGGAAGTGGAAATCACGTTTACAAATTTGAAAATGTATCCGCCCCAGATTTACGAGAATAATGGTGCAACCAAGTTGATGATGCCAGTGGAAGCCAAGTTACGTAATGTAACTTACGCGTCCAACATGACGGTGGATATTAACGTGACTTACCATATTCGCGACGGTGTTGATGCCGATGTTCAACGACAAGTGAAGACCGTGATTCCCAAGGTAAGTATTGGCAAGTTTCCAATTATGGTGAAGTCGTCCATTTGCGTTCTAACTCAAAACCAGCACATCAATCCCGTGTCGGTGGGCGAGTGTGCGTTTGACCACGGCGGATACTTTATTATTAAGGGCTCCGAGAAAACCGTGTTGCAACAGGAGCGCGCCGCACAGAACATTGTTTATTGTTACGACGGCAAGAACACATCCAAGTGCGACTGGTATGCGGAAATCAAGTCGGTGCCCGATTATAAGTGCATCTCACCCAAGCAAGTGGAAATTGAAATCGCGAGCAAAAACAATGGCTACGGTAAACCATTGAAGGTCGTTGTTCCGCGTATTCGCGAGTCAATTGATTTGTTTGTCCTGTTTCGTGCGCTAGGCGTCGTGTCTGACCGCGAGATTTGCGAGTATATTATGTTGGATGTGGATTGTGCTAAGCAAACAGATATGCTGGAGTTCTTGACTGCGTCAATTATCGAGGCAAATACGATTATGACACAAGAAGCCGCGCTCAAGCACATAACTACGTATGTCGCATACACACCGATGAATATGGATAAGGAGCAGGGGTCAAAGAAGAAGCGCGATTTTACGAATGAAGTGTTGGCGAACGACTTATTTCCGCATTGCAAAACAACCCAGCAAAAGGTATATTTCTTGGGACACATGGCGAACAAGATTATTCAAACCGCACTAGGGTGGATTAAGCCGACCGACCGCGATTCGTATATTAATAAGCGCATTGATATGACCGGCACTTTGCTGAATAACTTGTTTCGCAACTATTTTAACAAGCTGGTGAAAGAGATGCAGAAGTATGTGATTAAGGAAATTAACGGGGGCGCTTGGCGTTCTAATGCTGATTATGAGAGCATTATTAATATTGGCAACATTTGCAAGATGGTTAAGACTACTACCATAGAGACTGGCATTAATCGCGCACTTGCCACTGGCGATTTCAGTATCAAACAGAGCAACAGTTCTAAAGTGGGCGTGGCTCAAGTGGTCAATCGTTTGACGACTGCGGCGACGCTGTCGCATATGCGTCGAATTAATACACCGATTGATAAGAGCGGCGAACTAATTGACCCGCGCAAGTTGCACGGCACCACATGGGGGTTCTTGTGTTTGACAGGTGACGCGGAAGTGCTGATGTCGAATCGCATTGACTCGCGCGCCATCAAGGATATTCATGATGGAGACTGGGTGAATACAGTGAATCGTAAAACATTAATTGACGAACCATCACCAATGTATCGCAAGTTCAGTCAGATGCCGGATAAGTTGTATAAGATTACGACGATTAGTGGTAGAACTATCAAGGCAACGGCTGACCACCCATTCTTAACATTGAATGGACATAAATTAGAGATGAAAAAACTTGGCGAACTTGATATTGCCAATGACCGATTGGTAATTAAACATATGGTTCAGCATGTTGATGCATTGCGTGATAATAAAGAGGCATCTATATTGTATGCAAAATCATTGAGATTATCAAAAGCAAAAAGTTTTGAAAACAAAATCAATATTCCAGATTGGATTGTGCCTAGAGAATTCTTGTCAACGTATTATTATGCATATGCTAACGGTATTACATTGAATAAAATAAGTCCAATCATTCATCATGTTCGTTGTAAAGTCACTTTGTATAATGCAGTGCATTATATGACTCAAATTAAAAATATGTTCAATGCAATGAATATTTTGTGCGATATAGTTGTGGTTGACACTGATTCAACTTACAAAAAATATGTTCGATTGAATTTCGATAATAGTCTTGATAATATGTTGGCTTTTGCGGATAAAATATTTGTGAGCAATAATAACCAAGAGCATTCTTCAAACTATATTATTGAAACGTTGAAAATTAATAAGTATTGTAACGGAAGTCATGAGTTATGTCATAAAAATGTAGTTGAAACATACAATGGCTGTGTGGCAGTGACAATTGCATCTATTGTCGAGGTCGAACCAGAGCCTGTATACGATTTCACAACTGTATCCGATAATCATTCGTTTGTTGCGTCTTCATTTGTCGTCTCAAACTGTCCTGCAGAGACTCCAGAGGGCCAGTCGATTGGTGTGGTTAAGAGCATCAGTGCGCTTACCCATTTGACTATTTCCACCAACAGCTCGTCGCTTTACACCTACGTCGAGCCTTACATTAAGTCGCTTAATGTAGCCAGACCTGTGGAAACATACAACAAAGTAAAAGTGTTTGTGAATGGTTGCTGGGTCGGCGTGACGGATACGCCGATTGAGCTTTATAACGATATGAAAGACAAGAAGTATCGCGGTATCATCAACATTTACACATCGGTCGTGTTTGATTACAAAATGATGGAAATCCGGATTTGCAATGATGGCGGCAGAATGACTCGGCCTTTGCTTCGTGTTAAGGATGGCAAGGCATTAATCACTCAAGAAATTATTGCCAAGCTAACTACTGGCGAATTGTCTTGGAATGACTTGCTGACAAACTGCAAATTGGAACAATCTGTGATTGAATATATTGACCCCGACGAGCAGAATTACGCGATGATTGCGCTCAAGACGAAGGACTCGTATGTGCAACAAGGCACTTTAATCAACTATACTCATTGTGAAATTCACCCGAGCACCATCTTTGGCGTTCTTGCGTCATGCATTCCTTATCCTGAGCATAATCAGGCGCCGAGAAACACATATCAGTGCTTGGATGCTGAAGAAACTGTATTAATGAGCAATGGAACCAAGGTACCAATCAAGGACGTGCAAGTTGGCGACGAAGTTGTTTGCTTTCATCCGGAAACATTTAAGACCAGTATTACAAAGGTAACACATCATTATGTTCGCGAAACTACCAAGAAAATATACAGAATAAAAACGATATCTGGTCGTGAGATTGTTGCAACCGAAGACCATAAGTTTTACACTGTAGGTGGATGGTGTGAAGTTCGTAATATGATTGTGGGTCATAGTGCAATTGGAACAATGGATGACTTGCTAAGTCCGTTGTTTGAAGTAGTTGCAACTATTGAAGAAGTTAGCAATCGCCTGATTTCAGACATTACAGTTGAGTCAGAAAACCATAGCTTTATTGCAGGAAACAATTTTATGTCAAGTAATTGTGCTCAAGGCAAGCAGGCAATGGGAATATACGCCACCAATTTCGACAAGCGTTTCGACAAGACCGCTTACGTGCTTACATACCCGTCGCGACCTTTGGTGGATACACGCATCATGAATTGGCTCGACTTGGTGAAAATCCCGTCCGGTCAAGTAATTCACGTGGCGATTATGTCTTACACCGGCTATAATCAGGAAGATAGTGTGCTTGTAAATAAGGCATCGATTGACCGCGGACTATTCTTGACGACGATTTACCACACGGAAAAAGACGAAGACAAGAACATCACCAGATATGTGTCGCGTGGCAAACCCGACCCAACAAAGACCAAGGGAATAAAGTATGGTAATTACGATAAGATAGACAGCACTGGATTTGTTCCCAAGAATACGAAACTGGATGACCGCGATATCATTATTTCCAAGGTGGTTCACATTAAGGAGAACCGTAATGACCCTACCAAACCAATTAAGTTTGAAGACCAGAGCAAGACGGTGCGCACAGGGGGTGAAGAAATACACGTGGATGATAATGTGACTTGCAGAAACGGGGATGGATATCCTTGCGCCAAGGTGCGACTGCGCACGTTTAGAAAACCGTGCATAGGGGATAAATTCTGTATGACCGACGACCACGATGTATTAACTTTGAATCGCGGGTGGGTGCCTATTGCTGAAATCACAATGTCGGACTTGGTTGCTCAATTGCACAGACAATCATTGAAACTGGAATATGTAAAACCAATTGAAACTTTAGTGTTTGACCACGACGGAGAAATGTGTGAAATTGAGACCGAACATATCAGTCAGTATATTACACCTAATCATCGTGTTTATTGTAGAGACGCTGACAATAACGAATATAAATTAATTGAGGCACAACATATGGTGAATAAGCAGGTACATATGTTGTCATACGATTTTAACAAGCTTATTACACAAGAATCAGAGTGCATTGTAAAGACAAGCAAGCAATTTAATGGAAAGGTATACTGTTTAAGAGTTCCATCAGAGGTATTCTTGGTGCGCAGAAACGGACGCTGTTCATTTACTGGAAACAGCTCACGACACGGTAAGTTATTATATATACAAAATTATTATTATTATGAACATAATGTTATTTATTATTTATATTTTATCTTCTATTTATAGGTCAAAAAGGTACGTGCGGTCTTATTATCCCCGAGTGCGATATGCCATATACTAAAAACGGATTGAAGCCCGATATTATTATCAATCCCCACGCCATTCCCAGTCGTATGACTATCGGACAATTAAAGGAGACGCTACTTGGAAAGGTGCTTGTTGAATTGGGTATGTTCGGCGACGGCACCAGTTTTGGCGATTTGGACGTGAAGACGATTGCCCAGCATTTGCAAAACCAGGGCTACGAGAGTTACGGAAACGAGATAATGTATGACGGCCTGAGTGGCGAGCAACTGAACGCCAGCATATTTATTGGTCCCGTGTTTTACCAGCGCTTGAAACACATGGTCAATGATAAACAACACAGTCGCGCTATTGGCCCGATGGTCAATTTGACCCGACAACCGGCCGAAGGCCGGAGCAGAGACGGCGGTTTCCGTATTGGAGAAATGGAGCGCGATGTTATGTTGGCGCATGGAATCAGCCGATTTTGCAGGGAACGTTTGTATGATGTGTCGGATAAATATAGTGTGCACGTATGCAAAAAGTGCGGTCTAATTGCGCAATACAATGACAGCGGTAAAGGATATACGACACATAAGTGCAGTGTGTGTGAAAACATGACAGACTTTGCGTATGTGGAGGTGCCTTATGCATTCAAGTTGCTGGCTCAAGAATTGCAGACAATTAATTGTGTTCCGCGCATGCTGACGGAGTAAGGAAATAAAAAGTATAAAAAAAACACATATAAATTAAATTACAAATACAAATACATATATAATTTTTTATTCATCGTCGTCGTCGTCAGAATACTCGTCGTCCGTATTATCAACATCATCGTAGTAAATTTCTGGGATAATTAATCTGATGTGGCGGTCCACATCATAATCATCGGCAAGCACAGCTCTTGCCACCTTGTTCACAAAATTCTTGGCCTCTATAATGTTGTGAATGTGCTCACATTGAACAAATAATTCACGCCCGAACGCTTCAATAATATAGGGACCGCATTGAGCAGTGTAGCCATTAAATGCCACATTTAACTCATTCGCAACGAATGACTTGTATTTTCTGCCGCAATTCACAATATGACCAATTTGATACATTTTATTTAAGGTAGCTTTGCTTATGGATATAGCTTTCAATATAATTATAGTTATGCAGTGAGCTTACATACAAAAAAATATTTCTATTTTATAGGGGAAACGTAGTTTCCCCCTATGACCCCCTTCCTTTACGACGTAAATTAGTAAAACACTATAAAGGAAGGATTTAAAGGAAACCATGGGTTTCCTTTATAAAATAGAAATATTTTTTTGTATGCAACGTGTGTGTATAAAATATATAATACATTCATACTATAATATTAAAACAATACTAATAATATTTCATACAATATGCTTTGCGAATATTGTAAGAAATGTTTACCACCAAAACATCTTGTGTATTGCTCTTCTGTGTGTCGTCTATCTTATTATACATTTTATGATAAGTGATTGCATAGTTTGATTGTATTTTTTTAATTTACCACACTCCATAATGGTTCTACACTTTCATATTGTGAATAACTGTTCATGTTTATCGGTACATATGTGTCATACTCTGATTTTGATTTTGTTATATTCAACAATTCATTACTTGATATACTCATTGGCTTATACGAAGCCATTGGTATATATGAAGATGTATGGTTTACTTGCATATCTGTAATGTGCTTATCTTGACCACACTTATCATCTGGTTTAGGCATATCTTCAATTGGCATATCTTCAATTGGCTTCATTTTTATTTGCGTTTTAAGCGCATTAATTGCCCCATCCATGTTTCCAAAATGTTCAAACAATATTTTACCTACTTCTGCGGGTGTGTATGTTAGAGGTGGTAAATCCATGATATTAGATTTTGTGGGAGTATCCAATACTTCATTGTAAAAAAATTCAATCATCTTAATAATAGTATCATTTGTGCAGTTTGTGTAATTGGCAACAATATCAATACGACCAGGTCTAATGAGTGCGTGGTCTAACTTATCCGGATGGTTAGATGTCATAATAATAATGCGCCCTGGAAGTTCAAGAACGCCATCAAGTAGATTGAGCAAAAACGACAAATCGATTTGCGAGGTTTGCATCCCATCGCTGGTTCGTGATATAGACTCGCTATTATTTTGACAGTCAATGTCCTCAAACACGTATATTCTCTGGTCAAGCGGAATGCACACGCCTTCCATACCGCCTTCAATCGCGATTTGCTCATTGAAAAATAAATTTTCAAGCTGTTGCTTTGTGATATCATTATTGAAATTAATATTGAATATATGGCGCTTTGTTTCATTTGCCAGACATTTGATTGTCGATGTTTTTCCAGTGCCCGGGTTACCACTGAGTAAGAGCCCAAGTGTGTATGGAATTCCTTTCTCATCATACCATGCCTTATTGTTTATGAAGAACTCAACACGGTCTTTTATAGTTGCAACGTCTTCACCAAAAATGTTAGAAAACTTGCGATTGGTGTTAAATTTTTTCATTGTGAATGACATGTATGGAGGCAATCTAGTGAAGTCTTTTTTACCATCAATAGTTTTAATTGCAGGCTTTGATACCATATTGAAATAATATTTGTGATTACCCAGCTTGTTTTTGAGTGAAATATTATATCGGTCTTTAACATCATCGATGAATGCGCGCAGTTCGGTTATTGATAGCGTATAACTATACAATTCAATGTTTTGAATAATAGTTTGTTGTTGTTGATTATGTTCGTTGTTTACAGTAATATCTGAGTTGTGCATAATAGCGTTAATATCGGGAGTAATTTGGATTTCAGTGGTTTGATTCAATACAAAGTTTTTATTTTTGTAGCTAATGCGCGCAGTATTTTTGTTATTTGTAATATAATCCATAATAGATAATGCAGTTATATTATCGCTTTCATTCATTTTCACAGTGACAGTAATAGAGGATTTTACGACTTGTTTAATTCCATTCACAATTTTAGTTTCAATTGTTTTGTTTATTTGTTTATAATAATGTTGATATACCATTTGACCGATGATTGGAATATATTTAATAATTAAATCAATAAGCTGAGTTGCAATAAACATGTACACCATTTCAAACCCATTATTTGGTTGTGCATTTGGTTGATTCATATTCCGCATCATCATCATTGACATCATTTGTGTTTTTAACAAATCCATCATTTGGTTTGGCTGTTGCATTAATAATAATATATGTGATATATGCAATAATATTTATATACTAATAAAAAGTGAAAAAAGGGAGTGTCCCATATATAGAATATAGTTTAAGTTAAGTTAAGTTAAAATAGTAAATAAAATGTATAATAGGAGGGTCCCCTAAGCATCCAGAGGTTTAACCCAAGAGGAAAGCTTGGTGCAAGAATTGTACCAATAAGGCT
>JACCEA011050604.1_pt1 | contig 13920 bp, 11 predicted proteins | sample 7449851 | NCBI WGS metagenome assembly JACCEA01 (sample SAMN15323453, study PRJNA562643) | freshwater metagenome | isolation source: river surface water | place: USA:Blue River Watershed | collected 2017-08-18 | reverse complement strand
GTTGTCCGTAGAGTACGGATATACTGTTATTTTGAAAAATTAGGAGGGCCATCATGGCCAAGATTCTATACGCTGTAGTGGCACTTCTCACAGTTCTGGTATCTCCCGCCTTTGCGGCGGATATCACAGCAATGACTTCATTTTCACCAGTGCGTGAATTCGCTTCTGGTGAAGGGGAGGGTTATGCGCGATCGTACGTTGATCGTGAAAAGGCGGATATTGTTCGGATCCTTCGCGATCCAGTTTTCGCTCGACAGGAAATGCGAGTCAGTTGCGAAACGCTTGTTCAGCAACTGATGCAGGTACACCCTGAACTTCCATTTGAAGGTTGTGAGGGGGCGGCTGCTGCGATTGAGCGTGATCCTGCGTTTGAAGTGCTCGATTGCGACTCTGCAATGTTCACTACACGCAACTCCATTGCGGTAACAAACCGTGACGGGACTGCGTTTGGTGCATGGAATCGCGCATGTATGCGTGGCGAAAAGGTTCTTGCGTACAAGGGGAAAGAAATTATTTCTCTCACGTGTTTGAATCCTGTCATTCCTGTGACACCTATTACTCAGGTGACACAGGAATCAAGTCTGGCTCCTCAAGTATTCACCTGGCGGTATGCTCGAGCGGATGAGAAGCCTAGTATCCCTGCATGTCCTATGATTACGGATATACGAATTTACGATAGCCGTGCCGCACAGGTATCGGAAGTACGTTCGATGCTCGCGCAAGTGGATGGTCAGGGACGCAGGCAGGTCAGGGGTGCGCAAGAAGGTACTCTTGATGGTAATGGTTTTGAGTCGGATCGAATATCCAGAAAGTTTGGAGCAGTATTCGATATTATGCTTCAACAGGGGCATGTGGGCTTGAGCACACAACTGCATGATGTTGAGGTAGTGCTGTGGAGGGCTGGAGAGGAGGTTGTGCTTTATGACGGTCCGATTGTCGGCGAGAAACGAGTATCTATTCCTGATACGCTTGGTTTTGCTCCGGGCGATAAGGTGATAACTCGTTTCGACGATTACAGCAATATCGCCTCTCCGTACCAGATGAGTGGAATTCACTCTTGGTATGAAGAGTTCAAGAGCTGTTCTACAAATACGCAGTCAGCTATTGAACGCTGATTGCACTCGAGGGCTTGCGGAGGAGGTGTGAAATATACACCTCCTCCCAAGACCTATTTTATAGAGAGTACACTGCTGGTGAGAATCACCATTAGCATATTCTTTATAAGAAGATAAAGATGTAATCACACAATTAAATTAATTAAATTTTATGAAAAATAGTATTGTATTAAGTTTCGGTACCTTCATGAGTATGATACTCATGCTTATTTTTGTTGTTCCTACCTATACGGCATTCGCACAGTATACATACACACCGAGTTTTACAGGAGGTGACTACACAAGTACGTATTCGTACTCGCCGAGTTACATAGGAGGAGATTATACGTATTCATATGATTATACTCCTAGCTATGTAGGTGGTGATTACACTTATTCATACGACTACACACCAAGCTATACTGGTGGTGATTACACCTATGCTTACGACTACGGTTCTAACTATGTAGGAGGAGATTATACGTATTCATATGACTATACTGACTACTCGTATACTCGGTACGATTACAGTTACAGCTACACAAATACATATGACTATCTTCCGTATACATACACACCAACATACTCATATGACTACTCATACGACTATGTTCCTTATGTGTATACACCAACCTACTCATACGATTACTCATATGACTGGGACCGAGAACCGCGCGGTGAGTCACCATACTGTCGTGCGTTCACTGCCGATGATTACAGTGTGAAAGATGGGGATTACGTAACACTTCGTTGGGATACTTCGCGTGCTGATGATGTGGATATTAATAACGGTGTAGGAGATGTGGCACATGATGGAAGTGAGCGAGTACGAGTGAATCGAGATACTACATTTGTGCTTACGGTAACAAATCAATACGGAACAGATACATGTCGACTAACGGTTGAAGTAGAAGAAGAAAGAAATAATCGTGATGATAGAGTAAGTTGTGATTCATTTACGGTTTCTGATTCTCGAGTTGATGAAGGCGATTATGTAACACTTCGTTGGCGAACAAGTAATGCAGATGACGTTGATATTAATCGTGGAGTAGGAGATGTAGCTGATGATGGGGAAGAACGAGTGCGCGTATACAATAATTCAACTTTCACGCTTACTGCTCGCGGTGATGGCTATACAGACACCTGTCGTGTAAGTGTTGACGTTGATGATGAGAAGCGTTCATCAAAGAAGAAAAAGAGTAACGATGATTTACAGTGTACACTCACTATTTCAGATTCACATATTGCTGCTGGACAACCAGTAACACTATCTTGGAACAATGAGTCTGCTGATCGTGCGGTACTCAAAGATAGTCATGGTGAAGAAATCTTCGATACACGAGAAGACTCAAAAATTGATGAAGATAAAGATGCTATAACATTGCGACCAACTACCCCTACTGAATATACTCTTACCGTGTACGATGGAAATAAGCGAGAGAAGTGTACCGTGAGTACTGATACACAAAAGGTTATTGCTGCTACACGTGTTCAGGGTGGTATAAACCTAGGTTCAGTACCGTATACTGGATTTGAGGCAGGTCCAATGCTTACGGCAATATTCTATGGTCTTGTAGTCCTCTGGGGAGTTGTAATTGCATATGTATTAGTAATACGAAAGCGATCGGAGAAGGTTGCGGTTGAACAAATTTCTACGGTAGTTTCTCAAAATGAGTCTGCTTCAGAAATATCTGCATCAGTGTTCGAGACTACTGTTCCAGCAAATTTACCAACTATGGAAACAATTTCAGTTACGGAAACCATGAGTACACTTGAAACATTTGCTCATACAAACTACGCACTTCTTTCAAGTGATGCGCTTGCATATATTGCACAGCTTGGAAATACTGAAGAGGAACAAATTCAAAAAATTAGTGATATTATCGCGAAGGCAAAAGCACAGTTTCCTAAAGAAGGAGATTGGATTGTGATTAATAAAGAACGAGTGCTTAGTGTTTTGGGTTAGGGAATATCGTTGGGTAAAAACATCACATACACTTTGTTTCGACACGGATAAACCCCCACAAATGGCAAAGCCATTTGTGGGGGTTTTCCTATGCTCGCTCACTAAATCGCTCCGCAATGTCGCTACAAAGTGTATGTGATGTACGCAATAAGATTAAGGTTTTTGTATACTACACAATCTTCTTAGTCTCAATCTCTGCGAGGAGATGGTTACCAAGAGACTCGAGTGTCATGGTTTTCGATGTTCCATTTCGTGACTCGAGTGTAATCGTTTTTTCTGCAACTTCTTTGTCACCAACAACGATGAAGTAGGGGAGACGTTCTTTCTTTGCATTGCGAATTTTCTTTCCCATGGACTCGTTGCTTGCATCAATTGATGCTCGAATACCGATTGCGCGTAGTTCGGTGTGTACTTGCTTTGCGTATGCGCCGTGCGTATCGGCGACAGGAATAACACGGATTTGATCTGGGGCGAGCCAGAGAGGGAAGTTGCCTCCAAAGTGTTCAATCATAACACCCATGAATCGTTCAAGTGATCCACTAATGGCACGGTGAATAACAACAGGTTGTTCCTTTTCACCTTTTTCATTTATAAAGCTAAGTCCAAATCGTTCTGGAAGATTGAAGTCGCACTGAATGGTGGCAAGTTGCCATTCGCGTCCGATAGCATCTTTAAACATGAAGTCGAGCTTTGGCCCGTAAAATGCAGCTTCTCCTTCGACGCGTCTGTAATTAAGGGCTTCTTTTTTTGCGGCGTTTTCAAGTGCTGTTTCTGCTTTTTCTCAAACTGCATCGTCACCAATATATAGTCCACCTTCTCCGCGTACTGAAAGGCGTACCCAGTATCCTTCAAGAAGATTCATTGCTTTATAGAACTCACGAATAATCCCAACGATAGTCGTAACTTCTTCATCTATTTGAGAGACGCGGCAGAAGAGGTGTCCGTCATCTTGTGTAATAGAACGAACACGGGTAAGTCCTGAGAGTTGCCCTGTTTTTTCGTCGCGATACACGGTTGCTGGTTCAAAATACCGAACAGGCATGTCTCGATATGAGAATTGATTGTCGGCAAAAATTTGCATATGATGCGGACAATTCATTGGTTTAAGGATGAATGATTCTTCTTTTCCTTTTACACGAAAAAGTTCATCGCCAAATTTTGATGCGTGTCCACTCGTTTCATAGAGACCTTCTTTTGCGATGTGGGGAGTCCAAACGCGTTCGTAACCTTTATCCTTATGAAGATTCCATAAGTATTCTTCAAGCTCACGACGAATTATGGCTCCGTTTGGTTGAAGGAGGGGGAGTCCTGAACCGATAAGCGGAGAAATAGTAAAGAGTTTCATTTCAACACCGAGCTTTCTATGATCACGCTTTTTCGCTTCTTCTTGCTGTACAAGGTATGCATCAAGTGCCTCTTTGCTTTCGAATGCAAGCCCATATATGCGGGTAAGCATCGGATTTGCTTCACTTCCACGCCAGTATGCACCAGCCATCTTGTCGAGCTTGAATGCGTCGATACTGATTTCATCTGAGGGGTGCTCGCAGTGTCCACCACGGCAAAGGTCAGTGAATTCAAAATGTCCTTCACCAACGGTATAGAGCGTAATAGTTTCTCCTTTCGCCTCAAGTTCGTTTATGAGTTCTGTTTTATATGGATTGTTTTTGAAAATTTCACGCGCTTCATCAGCGGTTACCACACGATGAGAAAATGCTTTCCATGAAAAAAGTGCTTTCTTCATGTTCTTTTCAATTTGTTTAAGTGATTCGTCAGTAGGGGCATTTCCAGCACTAAAATCGAAATCATAATAAAAGCCAGTATCGGTAGCTGGGCCGATAGTAGGGAGGGCGTGTGGGTAGTCACGGCGTATTGCGAGCGCAAGCAAGTGGGCAAGCGTGTGGCGTATGTGTTCTAGGTTTTCTGACATAGGTTTATGGTCGTGACACATCGAATTTTAAGCAGGTCCTCGTTCCGAGAATTGTCACTGTGGATGCTTAAAATTCAATGTGTCACTTTGTATATAATTAATTAATAAATTGAAAATCGCCCAAGCAAAAAATCGATTCAATCGATTTTTTGCTTGGGCGATTGTATAACCGCGGTTCCACCAAGCTTCCGGATTTCCGGCACTCATTTTTCAGATTAGGTCGCAAGGACGCACGTGTGTGCCTTTGGGTGGTAGCCAAAGCATTCTCTGGTATGTATCTATCCTAACGTCTTAGTGGGGAATGTCAATTGAGAATATAAAAACCGTGCGTTTGGCGCACGGTACTTTGTCTCTCTATCCTTCCTTTATCCAATTTGATCATGACCGCGTCGCGCTGATTCAATTAGCGCAGGCAGGACGGCAACCCATACCAATTGTGAGAAATCGCCATGAGTTACGTCGAGTAACTTTCGATAGTCTTCTCTAGCGTTAAAGATAGAATACAGTTGTGAGTGGTCTAGAGTAGATGGGTTTCCTTGCATTCTCTCGAAAAGGTGTCGCAGGCACTCAGTCTCTTGCCTAAAGATTCTTTCTAATTCTTCGACTGTAAAGAGCTCAGCTATTTTTTTTATCAATCTGATATTGTACGATTTCAGGAATCATGACCATTCTCCAGTAGGTTAGTGGACTTCTGTGCCCACTTTAGTTCTGTTGAGAATCATTGTCAATAGAAGGAGATTTATCAAGATTTTTTATCTTATCGACAATGACGCTTGGCTCGTCATTTCGAATAGAGAGCTTACCTTTAATGGCGACGCAGGTGCCGACAGTAAGAAGACTTTGATATGTGTGATACACCTCAGGGAACGCAACCATTTCAATACTTTCTAGACCGTCTCCGATGGCAACAAACGCCATACGGTCACCCTTTTTTGTAAGTAATTCTCGTACTGACTCAATCATTCCTGCGGTAACAAGCTCTCCCTTCAAACGGACTATAGCAATTTCTTCTTTTTCATATACTGCACGCTTGATACTTCCAATACTCGGGCGCTTTTCAAGCTCAGCCTTGAATGCATCAAGTGGATGTCCTGAAACATAAACACCAAGAAGTTCTTTTTCCCAAACGAGCATTTCTGCTTTCTTTGCGGGTTCTGATGGAAGTAACTCAAGTGTGTGTACTGATGAGGTGCCAAAACTTCCAAAGAGTGAATCTTGAGAGGATTCTTTTCCGTGAGATATTTCTTTGTGGTATCCGAGCATGCGCTCGACATTAGCAAGGAGTAATCCACGCTCGTTAAAACTATCAAATGCACCTACCATGATGAGGGCTTCAAGTGATTTTTTGTTTAGATTCTTTGAAGTAACACGGGTGAGAAAATCTTGGAGGGAAGTGAAGTTACCGTTATTTTTTCGTTCCTCAATAATAGCCTCGGAAATACCTTCACCAAAGTTTTTAATGGTAGTGAGTCCAAATCGAATTTTAGCATCCTGACCATCTTTTTTGGGTACAACAGAAAAAGGTCCAAAGCTCTCATTGATGTCAGGGGGGAGTACTTCAATACCCATGCGTACACACTCGGCAATAATTTCTGAAATCTTTTCAGTGTCGCCGGCGTCTGCTGTGAGTACAGCAGACATGTACTCGGCAGGATAGTTTGCCTTCATGTAGGCTGTTTGATAGGCAACACGTCCATAACTAGCTGCGTGTGCTTTGTTAAATCCATACGCCGCAAATGGCTCAATAAGTTTCCAGAGCTTATCAGCAACAGAAGGAGAGAGTTTTCCATATTCGAGAAATCCTTTCATGAGTTTTTCTTTTTCAGCTTCCATTACTTCAGGAATTTTCTTACCCATCGCTTTTCGGAGTTTGTCTGCATCGAGCCAACTGTATCCTGCGAGTTCGATAGAGGTCATCATAACGTCATCCTGGTAGGTGATAACTCCGTATGAGCGGTCGAGGATTTTCTCAAGGCGTGGGTCGAGATACGTCGCAAGTGAAGGATTGTGTTTACGTTCGATGTATTGAGGAATTGATTCCATTGGTCCAGGACGATAGAGTGCCACCATCGCGTTTATGTCGTGGATTGATGAAGGGCGGAGTTGTTTGAGGAAAGCGGTCATACCAGAACCGTTGAGCTGGAAAAGTCCCATAGTTTCACCGCGCGCAAGCATTTCAAAAGTCTTTGTGTCATCGACGGGAATGTTTTCGATATCAATATCGACATTATGAATCTTTTTTACACGCTTCACTGCGTCTGCAAGGATTGAAAGGTTTTTAATCCCAAGGAAGTCAAATTTAAGAAGTCCTACACCGTCTTCTCCAACAGAGTGCATCTCGTATTGTGTGATGAGTTTGCCTGACTTCGGGTCGGGCTGTACGGGTACGAATTCATTGAGTGGAGAAGGGGCGATTACAACACCTGCCGCGTGCACTCCTACGTGACGTACACGACCTTCAATTTGCGTTGCGAGGTCGATTACTTCTCGCGCTTCAGCGTCTTTTTTATAGAGTTCTTTCAAGTCTGGCTCTATGTCGAGAGCTTTTGCGAGTGTCATAGGAAAACCTTGGCTTCCCATAGGAATAAGCTTTGCAATTCTGTCTCCAGTAGCATAGGGGTGGCCGAGGGCGCGCGCGACGTCACGTACGGCAGCGCGCGCCATCATGGTTCCAAATGTACCGATTTGCGCAACACAGTCGGCGCCGTACTTCGCGCGCGCATAATCAATAATTTCGTCACGACGGTTGTCGGCATAGTCCATGTCGATATCAGGTGCAGAAGGTCGCTCAGGGTTGAGAAAACGTTCAAACGGGAGTTTGTATTCAAGTGGGTCTACATTGGTAATACCAAGTACGTATGTAGTGAGTGACCCTGCAACTGATCCTCGAATGGTGGTAAGTATTCCACGTTCACGCGCTTCACGAATAAGATCTCCTACTACAAGGAAGTATTTTGCATACCCTTTCATCTTAATGACGTCGAGTTCGTAGTCGAGGCGCTTTTTAACATCAGGATCTTCAAGCGAGAGTCCGCGCCATGCTGCGCCGGCATATGCTGTATCATGCAGTTCGATATCAGGCTCTTTTCCGCTTTCGATTTTGTACTCAGGGAAGTACCAAACTTGTCCAGGTGTCATGGTGACAGTACACTCATTTGCAATGCGTACGGTATTTTTAAGCGCCTCTATTTCTATATCAGAAGTAAAAAGTTCTTTTGCTCGTTCTTGTGAAATGAATGAAAAGTTTGGTGAAAACTCTGGATCGATATTTTGAGCATCAACAATACCACCACTCTGAATTTTAATAAGTGTTTCGCGGGCGATGTAGTCCTTCTGGTCGAGATAATATGAGTCGTGTGCAGCAACGAGTTTTGTGTTGCTCTTTTGTGCAAGTGCAATGATTTGTTTTTGCACTTCTTCATGACCTTCAATTTCAGGGTGGTGGGTAATTTCAAGGTAACAGTCATTTCCAAAAATACTTTTGTACCAATCAAGTTCTGATTCAGCACGTTCATCGTGAAGGTCTTTAAGTGCAAGAACCGGTTCACCACTAAAAGAGGGGATGATGCAAATAATGTCCTTATGAAGTTCTTCTATAAGTGCTTGATCGATACGAGGTTTGTAGTAAAAGCCGTTTACCCATGATTCGGTCACCATCTTAATAAGATTTTTGTATCCATCGTTATTTTTAGCAAGGAACACGACTCGACCTCGTGGCTTATCGCTTCCTGCGTCTTTATCAAATCGAGTTCGTGGGGCAAGATATGCATCAATACCAATAATAGGTTTAACACCTTCTTTAGTAGCTTCTTTATAAAAGTTAACTGCCCCATAGAGTGCTCCATTGTCGGTGATTGCAAGTGCGGGCATATTGTATTGCTTTGCACGCTTTACAAGCTCCTTGGGGGTTGGGAGTGCATTGAGAAGAGAGTAGTGTGAGTGTACGTGAAGATGTACGAAATCCGCTGGTGGTATGTTTTGCTCACTCATAGGTAAAGTTATTGTATAGTAGATACGTGAAAAAGAAAGTTGGGGAAAATGTTGTATTATAGTGCGTATGGAAGGTCTAAAGCATACATATATACGAGAGCGATTTACTTTTCCAAATATTAAATCGGAACTTGGGGAGTTTGACCGAGTTGCAGATACATTTGGACTTGAGTCTGACGTGCTCGTGTTTCTCGCTAAAACAGAAGGTAAAATGGTGGTACTCGATGACGCTATGTGGGTACATTTGCATAATACGGATTCAATCAATATTACTAAAGGAGATTGGGAGACTGTGGACGCTAATGTACAAGAAGGAAATAAAAGTGCAGATAAACCACGAGATTGGAAATTTCTCAAGCATAAAATTGAATCGGGTATAAAACTTGATGCATCTATTATTATGAAGTATGGAGACCTGTATCATGTTGTCTCAGGGAATACTCGTCTTATGGTATCCAAGGCCCTTGGTATTAATCCTGAAGTGCTCATTTTTGAATATAGAGAATCGATTTAATGAAGACTTTAAATAAGCTAGTAATAATCTGTATTCTTTCTCTGAGTGCTCTATGAACATCAGAAACTCGTATGACTAAAATAAAAAGCTTAGTAGGGGTTGATGAAGCAGGTAGGGGACCACTTGCAGGCCCTGTTTCTGTCGGCGTTGCAGTTGTTCCGTATGATTTTGATTGGAATTTAATTCCTGGGGTGGGGGATTCGAAGAAGGTGACGCCGAAAAATCGCGAAGCGATTTTTCGGCGCACGCAATCTCTCAAAAAAGAAGGTGTGCTTGAGTATGCGGTTATTCTTGTGAGTGCAAAGATTATTGATACAAAGGGAATTTCGTATGCAGTTCGACTCGGTATTGAAAAGGCTTTTAAAAAAATTAATGCACACCCCGATACTACTGATGTAAAATTGGATGGTCTTCTGAAAGCTCCCTCTGAATTTATACATCAAGAAACTATTATTAAGGGTGATGCTAAGGAGAAGGTGATTGGTCTTGCTTCAATTATGGCTAAGGTGACGCGTGACAAATACATGACTACTGTTGCCTTGAAATACCCTGAGTATGGATTTGAAATACATAAGGGATATGGAACAAAAAAGCACAGAGCTTGTATACAAACTCTCGGTGTGACACCACTTCATCGGGTAACGTTCATACATTAGTGACTAATTCGTTATGAACAAGTCTTGTGTAATGTAATACTTTTATGTATTGTATAATCATTCTTGAGATTGGTTCTTTGTAGTTCAAAAATTCAAAAATTTCAAAAAAGGAGATCGAAATGCAGGCAACAGCATATGCGATAGAGACTGTATCTGATATTGATGCAGTCGAAAAGAAGTGTCTTTTTGTTACAAATATGGTGATTCCTTTTCTTCGAAAGAAATTAAAGGAATCAACGCTAGGCCTTACGGTCGTTGTTCATCAAATCGGACCGGCAGTAACTATTGGTTTTCCGGAGGTGACGCAAGACGATTGCTCTCGCATCACGGAAGAGGTGCTCAGTTTTAAATCGGATTTAGTTTCTCTCTATGAGAAAAACGGATATAAGATTGAAAAAATTCGCCGAGTAGATAGAAAATGTTCGCAAAGCGATGAGGTGGGGTGTGAGTGGAGAATTCAAATGAAGAGTGGTTAAGTTATAAAACCACCGAGAACATAAGGCTATCTATCAAGATGGCCTTTGTTTATTGCTTTTTTTAGGGCTATCTGGTATAGTCTTCGTCATTATGGTAGTACGAATGCGACATACACGAGCACATACGGCAAAGCGCCGTTCTCATCACGGTCTAAAAGCCGCGAACCTTTCAAAGTGTTCGAATTGTGGTGAAGCTCACCGACCACACCACATGTGCCTTTCTTGTGGATTTTATAATGGACGTCAAGTAATCGATCTTGCGAGTTCAAAGGCTAAGCGAGATGCACGTATTAAGGCAAAAGAAGAGCGAATTAAAAACGAACTTGGTGTGACACCTGAAGCAGCCCCGACACCAGTTGCAGAAATCGAATCTCCAAAAGCTAAGAAGTCTACAAAGAAGACTGAGGTAGCGGAGGAGACAAAATAGTTTGTATATACAAATCCACACATGTCCCCCTAAAAGGGGGCATTTGTATATTAAAGTCTGGTACACTATATGACAGTAGTAGTTCATTAATGTTTTTTATGGCAAATAGACACCTTTCACGATCAATTGTTCTTCAGTCACTCTTTGAGTGGGATTTAAATAATATAGAAAAAGATCAGGTACATGAGGCACTTGATCGAAATATGGATGAGTTTGCACCGCATCGGTCAGACGCACCTTTTATGAAAAAGCTTCTTGATGGTGTACTTCAGAAGCAACCAGAACTCGATTTGGTCATTGAAAAAGCAGCACCAGAATGGCCTGTTGATAGAATCGCACCTGTCGATAGAAATATTTTGAGACTTGGTTTATATGAACTTCTTTTTTCTGATAGAAAGGAAGTGCCTGCAAAAGTAGCTATTAATGAAGCAATAGAACTGGCAAAACAATTTGGTGGTGAAAATTCCTCACGTTTTATTAACGGAGTACTTGGTGCCGTATATAAAGAGATTGGTGAGCCAGGAAAAGAAGAAAGTACTAAAAATAAAAAGAAAAAAGACATTCCATTTGAGCAGATGGAAATTGAACGACTTGCTGGTTCGGTGGTGTATGCTGAGCATGAGGGTGTTATTTATCTTGCGCTTGTGCATGACGTGTTTGGTCACTGGACTCTCTCTAAAGGAAAGATTGCTGGAGATGAAACAGTTGAAGAGGGTGCTCGACGCTCAATAAAATCAGAAATCGGACTTGATGCTCAGATTGAGAATGAACTTGGGAAGAATGAGTATGTTGCGAGTCATCCAGAAAAGGGTAGAGTACGAAAGCAGGTTGCATATTACCTCGCAAAAGCACCGTACGAAAAGATATCACTTGAGCAGAAGGGTGGGCTCGATGATGCACAGTGGTTTAAAATTGCAGATATTCTCGAATTAAACTTTTACGAGGATATACTCCCAATAGTGACAAAGGCAGTTACCATGCTAGTCTCACGACGATAGTCGGTGTGTGTAAATGCACACGTCTTCCACTTTTTAGTTTTTGTGTTAGTGTAGCCAGATGACAGAGATTGAAAAAATATCAATAAATCTACCAAAGCTCGAGAAACTGATCGGAGTCACCTTTGTGGATACTATGCATTTGCTAACCGCAATAACGCATCGTTCATATCTCAATGAGCATCGCGAGGCAAAGCAAGAGCATAATGAACGGTATGAGTTTCTTGGTGACGCTATCCTTGAGCTTGTGGTTACTGACTTTCTTTTCCATAAGTATCCAGAAAAGCCAGAAGGTGAACTCACTGCGGTGAGAGCTGCGCTTGTAAACACTGTGTCACTTTCTGATGTGGCGACTCGTATGAATATTAATGAGTATTTATTACTCTCAAAAGGTGAAGCTAAAGACACGGGGAGGGCACGACAGTATATTCTTGCAAATGCATTTGAGGCGCTCATTGGAGCAATTTATCTTGATCAAGGGTATGATGCTGCAAAGAATTTCGTTGCAGGTCATCTCTTCGATAAAACAGAAACTATCGTTGCAAAACGCTTGTGGCAGGATCCAAAAAGCCGGTTGCAGGAAATTGCTCAGGAACAGGTAAGTATTACGCCAAATTACGCAACACTTGATCAAGCGGGTCCTGACCACGATCGCATGTTTACGGTGGGAGTATTTTTGGGACAAGAAAAGATAGCAGAAGGGCAGGGGCGTTCTAAACAAGAAGCTGAGCAGTCGGCTGCTGAAGCTGCGATTGTGGCGAAAGGGTGGTAATAGGGGTGTGGGGAGTAAAGCCCGCGAAGCCTTTGGCTTCGCGGGCTTTATTGCATGTATCCATTAACATGTGAGTGCATACCTAATGATGAGAGCATGCTAAAATATGTGCACCTATATGATGCATCTCAAGCAACTTACTATTAATGGATTCAAATCGTTTGCTCGAAAGGGAGAGCTTGAGTTTTCGAGCAAGGTAACCGCAATCGTTGGACCAAATGGTTCGGGAAAGTCTAATGTTGCTGAAGCGTTTCGTTTTGTACTTGGTGAGCAGTCGATTAAGTCAATGCGAGGGAAGCGTGGTGAAGATTTGATATTTAATGGTTCGACAAGCGTGTCACGTGCAAATCGTGCTTCAGTTGCGATTACGCTCGATAACACTCCCGTAAATGGGGTTCGAATTTTTCCTCTTGATTTTGATGAAATTACAGTTGAGCGTGTCGTGAATCGTGATAGTACTAACGAGTATTCTATTAATGGTTCAAAAGCAAGACTTAAGGATGTACAGGAGTTACTTGCTGCTGCTAATATCGGTCCTACCGGACATCATATTATTTCTCAGGGGGAGGCAGATAGAATTCTTTCAGCGAGCGCAAAGGAGCGTCGTGAAATGATCGAAGATGCGCTTGGACTTAAGGTGTATCAATTTAAGAAGATTGAGAGTGAGCGAAAACTTAAAAAGACACAAGAAAATATTGTTCAGGTGGAGTCATTGCGTAGAGAGGTTGCACCACACTTAAAATTCCTAGAGCGACAGATTAAAAAAATTGAACGCTCGCGAGAATTACAAGAAGAACTTAAGCGTGTGTATGCTGAGTATTTGAAGCGAGAAGATTCGTATATTGCATTTCACCACGACCGCCTCACGGAGGCGAGAAGGTTGCCAACTGCTCGAAAGGTTGAGCTTGCATCGCTTTTACAAAATGCAAAGGAGCGAATGAAGAAAGAAGAGCGAACTGAAACTCGTGATGACTTAGTGGCGCTTGAACAAAATATTAGAAAGACTCGCGAAGAACGACAAGAGATTACCCGTAAAATGGGACAGCTTGAAGGTCAGATCGTGTTTATCGAGCGTCAAATTGCAGAGTATCAAAGAAAGCAGG
>JACCEA010997712.1_pt1 | contig 13921 bp, 11 predicted proteins | sample 7449851 | NCBI WGS metagenome assembly JACCEA01 (sample SAMN15323453, study PRJNA562643) | freshwater metagenome | isolation source: river surface water | place: USA:Blue River Watershed | collected 2017-08-18 | reverse complement strand
TTCGGTGCATCACGCATCTGCGCTGCTTGTCCTATAGTTTGACGTTATTGTTAAATACTACGGGGCGACAAGAAAAATGTCCGCCCCTCCGTATTCAAGCCTTCGGTAACATAACGCAAAACATTATAGGACAAATACAGCAAAAAAAATCGAAAGGTTGGGTATTTGTTAGAAACTAATCAAAAAATATCATAGCCCCTACACATCCGTATAATGCCTCGTCAGAAACGCCGATAATTCCTTTGTACTTTCCTCAACGGTCTGCCGGTACTGAGCATAGATCTTTTCGCATAGGTCCTGGTCGCCATTGCCGCGGAGATCTATGAGTAGTGTTGCCATTGCATCCAGCCGGGCAATGGTCATTGAAATGCCCGTGATGGTGATCTGAGATAATCTTTCCTGATCCATATGTTGATGGTTTTTACCAAATATATGAAAACAGGATCATTGTAGGTACAACCTTACAGGTTCCAAATTGAATTGATAGAAACCAATTCAACTAAAAGTGAAATATAAACAGATTCTCGTACTAAATTGTTTTTCAACAATTTAAGACAAATAAAAAAGCGCACAAATTATTGTAGTGCGCTCTGCAAATATTGATAATTCCGGCTTTAATGCGTGTAGCCACCATCATAAACCGGACCACCGGCGCCGGCCGACTGCCTGTCTTTTTTCTTCTTCTTTTTATCCTTTATCAGCGACTTCACACCTTTAAACGACAACTCCAGCACCTTCCAGGCTATATAACTCCCCAGTGCTTCCTTGCCTACATTCTTTACCACGCCCCCGATCCCGGACTCACTTTTTTTTTCTTCGCCGCCGGTGCTCTTACCACCGCCAAATCTGTTTTTCAGAATTTCCGCAATGGTACCAAATACCGGTCCCGAAAAAGACGACAACATGGGCAATACACTTGGCAACACACCTGACAATATCCCCATTACACCGCCGCCTTCGCCCACACCTGCCACCACATCATCAAGCGAAATCAATGGCTCGCTGTCCAGTTGCTTTTTCTCGCGCAGCAGTTTTCTTTTCTCCTGCCGCAGTTCAGCCATGTTCCGGAATCCTTTTTTGTAGAGCTTCATTGGTGAGCCTTATTTTTCAGTGGTTTCCGTTTTTTCTTCCGCCTTCTCTTCTTTCTCTTCTTCCGTCAGTATCCTCACAAAAGTATCAGAGAAAAAGCCCGTTATCCTTCTGCGCAGCAGCACAATTGTGGTCAGGAGCAAGACATACACACCGGTCATCAGCATAAAAGAACCTCCCCGCGACATTCCCATGTCGGTGAACAACTCAGACATACCAAATCCCAGAAACAATATAACCGCAAAAAAGATGAACAGACATATCAGGGCAAACATGAAGTAACTCATGATACCCGACGACCGTTCTATGACCTCCAGCTTCAACAGGTCTATGCGGATCTGTATGTGCCTGGTGACCTTCTCTTTTACGTTGTCAAACATATGTAGCTGAATTAAGTATGATATATATCCTCTACTCCGTCGTCAGTCTTCTTAGAGTACTTCTCCTTCAGCGAATTCAGACTGTTCTTGATCTTTTCCAGATCTTCCTGACGCTTTTCCTTGTCTGTAGCAAGCAGGTATCCTACTGCCACCCCTACCGCAGCACCAGCCAGCAATGTTGCGATGGTGTTGGTCATTTTAGCCATAATAGTGATTACTTGAGTGATTAATAAGTTCTCATGCAAAAGTAAATATAAACAAACCAACACAAAGTGATATCAGTCACTGTAATAAAAATTTAAGGTTTCCTTACAGTTAAATCGATATTTTAAGGAAATGCGATTTACGCTCAGATCCGGGAAGAAGTGAAGGACATTTGTTTAGATAAAGTATGGAAATGATTGAATTATAGATAGTTACAGAAAACTATTTTACATAGTACCGGTTTTCCTCAATGTACTTCTCCACAGCATCGGGCACAATATACTTAATTGACTTCTTGTCCCTAATCAGTTTCCTGATGTAAGTAGATGATATATGCAGCAAGGGCGCATCGAGTAATGTAACATTTGCGCCGAATGTATCGTCTATCTCAAAACCGGGCCGGTTGTAAACGATAAATGAGTAATTAGCGACCAGCGTTTCATAGTTTTTCCACCTGTGTATATTCTGGAAACTATCTGCCCCCATGATCACCGAAAACTTCTCAAACGGAAACTTCTCTGTCAGGTATGTAAGGGTATCGATGGTGTATGACGGTTTGGGCAAGGTGAACTCAACATTGCTGGCCCTGAACTTCGGATTATCATCTATTGCAATATTCACAAGATGCAAACGGTGGTATTCGTTCAGCAGCGTATGTGAATCTTTTAGCGGATTGTGAGGTGACACCACAAACCATATCTTATCTACATCAGTGTGATTGACAACATGGTTGGCCACAATCAGATGGCCGGTATGTATGGGATTAAAGCTCCCGAAGTATAAACCAATATGCATACAAACTACTGATTAATAATACATTAAATCATTACAACGAAACAAAAGGATAAATCAACTCACACTGGTATTACCTGCGCCCCGGCATCATGCCCGGCATTCCCATGCCACCGCCTTTCATCTTATTCATCATACCCATCATCTGTTTCATTTGCTCAAATTGCTTCATAAATGCATTTACATCATTTATATCCTTACCGCAACCTTTTGCAATACGTTTGCGCCTGCTGCCATCAATAACCTCGGGATTGGCACGTTCATATGGGGTCATAGAATTGATGATCGCTTCAATTCCCTTAAACGCATCGTCAGAAATGTCAATATCCTTTATCGCCTTTCCTACCCCGGGAATCATAGCAAGAAGATCCTTTATGTTACCCATCTTCTTTATCTGATTCAACTGCTCTTTAAAGTCGTCAAAGTCAAACTTGTTGGCCCTGATCTTCTTTTCCAGTTTCTTAGCCTGAACTTCGTCAAACTGAGCCTGAGCCCTTTCCACCAGCGTGGTGATGTCACCCATACCAAGGATACGCTGCGCCATACGCTCGGGATAGAACACGTCCAGCGCTTCCATCTTTTCGCCCATGCTCACAAACTTGATGGGCTTATCTACCGTGTACTTGATAGATATTGCGGCACCACCACGGGTATCACCATCCAGCTTGGTAAGCACCACTCCGGTAAAGTCAAGACGATCGTTGAACGCCTTGGCGGTATTCACGGCATCCTGACCGGTCATGGAGTCGACCACAAATAGGATCTCATTGGGCTTCACTGCCGACTTGATGTTGGCCACCTCGGTCATCATCGCTTCGTCAACAGCCAAACGGCCGGCAGTATCTATTATCACAACACCGTGCCCGTTCTGCTTTGCAAACTCTATCGCATTCTGGGCTATTGATACCGCATTGCGGTTATCGGGCTCTATGTGAACCGGCACACCTATCTGCTCACCCAGGACACGCAACTGCTCCATCGCCGCCGGACGATAGATGTCGGCAGCAACCAGCAAAGGCTTTCTACTCTTTTTGCTATTAAGGAAATTGGCCAGCTTGCCCGAGAAAGTGGTTTTACCCGAACCCTGCAAACCGGCTATCAATATCACGGTTGGCTTTCCGGTCAGATCCAATTCTTCCTCGCGACCACCCATGAGCGCCACCAGTTCATCTTTCACTATTTTCACCATCAACTGGCCCGGACTCACCGATGTGATCACCTTCTCCCCCACCGCTTTTTCCTTCACCTTATCGGTAAATTCCTTCGCGATCTTGTAGTTTACGTCGGCATCTACCAACGCCCTACGGATCTCTTTAACCGTAGTAGCGACGTTGATCTCATTGATCCTACCCTCCCCTTTCAGTTGTTTGAATGCGGATTCTAACCGCTCACTCAGGTTCTCAAACATAGTATTGATGTTGAATATTGTGTTGCACAGCCTAAGCCGGCGAATAAGTAAAAAATGGAAGGCGAAGTTAAGAATCGAATTCCTATTTCAAACGAACGGCGACTGATTTTTGTTCCATTTCAGGCACCCAAACAGTCAGCAACACACATCGAATGAATGGTTTCTGCCATTTTATTCCACTTAATCTCTCAATAACGACATAATGGCACACCATAAATTCAAATAGCGCCATTATGGCATTAAATTTGAAAAGGAACACAGTTTGTATTGTAACTACCAAACTACATTAAAAACTTAAAAAACTAATAACTATGTACGCAAAAAGAAATTTCGGACTTATGCCACGCACAATGAACAATTTGATGGAAGACTTCTTCTTCAACGGAATGAACCGCACTGCAGATGACGCCTCACTCTTCCAGATCCCGGTAAACATCAAAGAAACTGAAGGAAGTTATGAGCTGCACGTGGTGACACCCGGCCTGAAGAAAGAAGACTTCAAGCTCCTGGTAGACAAAAACATCCTGACGATCTCTTACGAGCACAAAGAAGAAACAAACGAAAGCGCCCCAAGCGGCAAATGGCTTCGTAGTGAGTTTAAAATGAGATCCTTCAAAAGGTCTTTCACACTGAGCGAAAAGGTGGATACCGGAAAGATCGCGGCAAAATACAACGATGGTATTCTGCTGGTTACTATCCCTAAAAAAGAGATCGCAGAAGCAACGGCACAGGAAATTGCAATAAACTAAGAGTGAATAGATAGGTAGGTTTAGGGTTTGTGTTTGAGAATAGAAAGGTGGCATTATTGCCACCTTTTTTATTGATTTACAATGATATACATTTTCTATTTGTACAATAATATAAGATAAAACACACCGTGGACTACCAGTCCACAATCAGGAATAAAACTCCACAGTATGGAATATTTGAAAACTACGCAAAACATCAAACAATTGAAAATCAATTACTTGCGATTTCTGGCACACATTTGGCAATAGGCTTGGCATCGGAAACAAATGGCAACATATTTTCGGTATCGGCAGGTGGCTTTTATGGCCTTCCGGTTAAAAGATCGATAAATGAAGACATACTATATTTGTTTGCAACTTATTGATTATGATATTTTTAAATTGTTTAAATAAAATACTGGTTGAATAATATTCACAAACTACTTACTCACACAACTTCTACTACTGACCATTAAATGAGCACTTATGGCGATATTTAATTTCGATGACGGATAGAATGAATTTCATGCAACAGCCGGACCAGTGGTGTGTTATCGGAAATACCCATACATCGGACAATGCCGATTGTACGCTACCCGACCCGCGCCCGATCCATATTCAATGCATAGGGTACTAGTCACCGGCTGTTGCATTTCTCTGACATATTGATATTAAACACTATAATCAGGGACAAATCGGATATTATTCATTTTAAAACTAACGATATGGTACTACTTATGACAATTTTGTTCATAAAGAAGCAACACAATTTGCTGCAGTCGCGTCGCATATTGCGTAGGGCCAGGCCCTCACCCGCTGTCTGACAGCCGGCGCTTCTTTGGTCTCCCAATTTGTTTGCGGATAAGATCTGGGAAACCGCAGAGTTATTGCGCACTTACACCCGTTACCGCATCCGGGGGTAATGCAAAAAAATACGCCAAAACGTTTCATATACGGATTTATCAACCTCTATACTACTACCACTAAGAAATTATGCGTGTTTCTATAAGCTTCTATCACTATGAGACTAACCATTATTATTCGCAGACTAACCACATACAAACATTCAACAGATCAACTCAAAAACATGAAGCCTATGGATAGATAAGATCTCATTTCGGATACAATTGAAACAATGAAACAAATTGGGAATACGTTACTGTAAACCCTGATCATTATGAACTAACTATTGGACACAATTAAGTAACAATATTTTACTATGTAAACTACCGGGCATCGCCCGAAACAAAATAGCCCCGGCAAACTGCAGGGGCTATTTTATTATTAGTAACTACTCAACTATAATTTGTTGAAGTCTTCGTCTTTTTTGTAGTTGCGGTCGCGATTGTACCCGCCGTCACGTTGGTCACGGTTGTAGTTGGTGTCGCGGTTATAGCCGCCGCTGTTATTATCGCGGTTGTAACCTCCGCTATTGTCGCGGTTGTAGCCGCCACCATTATCACGGTTATAACCGCCACGGTCACGGTTGAAACCACCACCGCTACCCTCACGGTTGTATCCGCCACGGTCGCGATTGAAACCACCGCCACCCTCACGGTTAAAACCACCGCCACCACTGTTATAGCCACCCGGGCGTGGTCCGCGAGGTTTGTTGAATGATCGGCCACCGCCGCCACCTTTCTGATTGTTCTGTTTCGCCTCTTTTACTGAAATGATATTACCTTCAAAAAACGTCTGATCGAGATTGTCTATGGCATCAAAACCTTTCATTTTATCGGCCATTTCCACAAATCCAAAACCACGTGACGCACCCGTACCCGGATCGAAGATAACCTTATAGGAAACTATTTCACCAAATTCGGAAAAGAGAACCCTGAGCGCTTCGGCTGTAGTGTCAGGGTGTAGGTTTGCTACAAATAAATTCATTTTTCGAGATCTTGTTTTACTAAATAATGCGTTCAGGGAGAACCCTGCTCATCGAAACCGGATACAAGGTACGTATTTCTTTTTAACGTAGCCAAATAATTAAATTTCAGAGAAATAGCCTGCTTGTTTTTCCGAAATTCAAGAAAAAAATCCCAGAGACTTCCCTGGGCAACACGATTGAAAAGGCGGACATGGATTTCCCAATAAAAAACTATCTTCGCAAAAATTTTTCCAGTACATGAACTTGCATGAATACCAGGCCAAAGAGCTACTCAAACGCTACAAAGTGCCCACACAGGAAGGTTTAGCCGTATCCAATGTGGATGAAGCTGTAAACGCTTACAAGCAAATATCAACTGAGAGCGGAACAAAGTTCGCTGTTGTTAAAGCACAGATCCATGCCGGTGGGCGCGGTAAAGGGCGTATGAAAGAAGCTCCGGACCAAAGCGGTGTTGCAGTCGTGAAAAGCGCTGATGATGTAGAACGCGTTGCACGTAACATTCTCGGTAATACTCTCGTTACTATCCAGACCGGTGATGCCGGAAAAAAAGTAAACAAACTCCTCGTTGCTCAGGACATGTATTATGATGGTCCGAGCGAACGTAAAGAATTTTACCTCTCTATCCTCCTCGATCGTGCTAAAAAGCAGAACGTTATCATGTACAGCACCGAAGGCGGTATGGACATTGAAACTGTAGCACACGATACTCCTGAAAAGATCTTCCGCGAGTGGGTACAGCCGGGCTTCCCGCTTCAGGGTTTCCAGGCTCGTAAAATTGCTTTCAACCTCGGCCTCAGCGGCACCGCGTTCAAAAACATGGTTAAATTCGTTACTAACCTGTATGATGCGTACGTAGGTCTTGACTGCTCAATGCTCGAGATCAACCCGCTTTTCAAAAGCGCGGACGACAAGATACTTGCGGTTGACTGCAAGATGAATCTGGACGATAACGCCCTGATGCGTCACCCCGACCTCGCAGACATGCGCGACAAAACTGAAGAAGATCCTACAGAAGTTGAAGCAGGCGAGTTCAACCTGAACTATGTGAAACTTGACGGTAACGTGGGTTGCATGGTAAATGGTGCCGGTCTTGCAATGGCTACCATGGATATGATCAAACTTGCGGGTGGCGAACCTGCAAACTTCCTGGACGTAGGTGGTACTGCAAACGCGCAGACAGTTGAAGCCGGTTTCCGCATAATCATGAAAGACCCTAACGTAAAAGCGATCCTAATCAACATCTTTGGTGGTATCGTTCGTTGCGACCGCGTTGCGGCAGGTGTTATCGAAGCATACAACAAACTGGGCAATATCAACATCCCGATCATCGTTCGTCTGCAGGGTACCAATGCTGAAGCTGCGAAAGAACTGATAGAGAACTCAGGCCTCAAAGTTCAGAGCGCTATCCTGCTTTCTGAAGCTGCCGAGCTCGTTCAGAAAGCGGTAAGCGGTAATTAAGATTAATATTTATACTTATAATGAAGAAGTTGCACCATGTGCAACTTCTTTTTTTTACCCCTTAGACCACAGTATTCACACCTGCATTTCCTGTGTAAAAACCCAACATAACTAACCGTCGTCAGACTGCGCTATGCGATTTAGTGTTATATTTGCGGAAAGTGATTACAATTTTTAAATAAACAGAGTGAGTAAAGTAAACATTGTGCGTTTCGCACACAAAAACGGTGAGGGCTTCTATGACTCACTCAAAAAAAGGATCGACGAGTTCTTCAAAGAAAATAATATCGCCCCTACCGGCAACAGCGAATTGAGGTGGAAAACCGTAGCAATGGTGTCGCTGTTTTTCGTCCCTTACATTTTCATCGTAACTGGTTTTGGTGCTGCAAGCCCCGTCCTGTTCTATGGTTTGTGGGCTTTGATGGGGTTTGGCATGATAGGGGTTGGCTGCGGCGTACACCACGACTCAAACCACGGATCATACTCATCCAACAAAACCGTGAACAAGGTTGTGGGCGATGTCGTGAACCTGGTTGGTGGTTATGACGTTACGTGGCGCATTCAACACAACATCCTTCACCACACCTACACCAATATCGAAGGTCTGGATGAGGATATCGATACGGGCGGTCTGCTTCGTTTCTCGCCTCATTCAAAGAAACACTTCATGCATCGTTTTCAACACATCTATGGCTGGTTCCTTTACTGCCTGCTCACGATTCAGTGGGTTACATACAAGGATTACCGCTTGCTGTTCATCTACAACGAGAAAGGTCTGCTGAAGAAAGAAAAACTCACACTTGGCAAAGCACTGCTGGAGCTTAGCATCTACAAGGTGATCTACTTCACATACATCCTTGTGCTACCTATTATGTACTCGGGTATGCCGTGGCAGAGTGTTGTTGCAGGCTTCTTTCTGCTGCACTTCATTGCAGGTCTCGGCCTATCATGTATCTTCCAGTTGGCGCACGTTCTCGAGTCTTCTGAATTCCCATTGCCATCTGAAGATCGTAAAATGGAGAACAACTGGGCCGTACACCAGATGCTCAATACAGCCAACTTCTCTCCACGCAGCTACATGGTGTTCTGGTTTGTGGGTGGCCTCAACTACCAGGTTGAACATCACCTGTTCCCGCACATTTCGCACGTCCATTATCCACAGATATCCAAGATCGTAAAGAAAACTGCCGAAGAATACGGTGTTCCTTACAAAGTAATGCCTTCCTTTATGAATGCACTTGTTCAGCACTGGCGCATGCTCAAAAAGATGGGAACTGCATAGTATCAGTTTCGGACTGAATTAATTTTGAACGCCCCCGAACAACCGGGGGCGTTCTTTTTGATAGTATGTCCTGTTAATTAATGCTGTATAACCATGTTTGGTTAACGCCATTAGGGGTAGTCCCCTTTTCGATTTAAGTCATATTTTTACCTTCAAATGAACTTTATGAATTTCAGACAAGTACTTACTTTTCTAAGTCTGTTTTTAGCTACCGGTGCTCACGCCCAATTGAATGACAATGCGTACCGGAACGCTGACAATAAATATTACTGGCAAAACCGCCGCCCCGATGCTTCCTATTGGCAGCAGGATGTCCACTATAAGATCTTTGCCAAAATGAACGAGGTGGAGCATGTGATAGAAGGTGCCGAAGAACTCACCTACTGGAACAACTCACCCGACACACTCAGATGCATCTATTTCCACCTCTACCAGAACGCCTTTATCAAAGGGTCTTACCTCCGCGATCTCGAACTGGCCAACAAGGTCAATTCACGTATGGGAAACCGGGAAGCGAATGGCTTGGGTATTGTGATCACGGATATAAAAATTGGCAACAATAATATTACAGCTACCATAGACAATACCATAATGAAGGTTACGCTCCCTACCCCACTGGCACCGGGTAGCAAGGTATCTGTCAAGATCGGCTTCAATACCTACTACGACATAGGCGCCACACGCCGCAGAATGAAAATGTACCCGGCTTGGGGCTTCATGCACTACAACGGCTGTCAATGGTTTCCTAAAGTTGCTGTTTACGACAGAATGCATGGCTGGGACACCTACCAACACCTTAACCGTGAGTTCTATGGCGACTACGGATTATACGACGTAACCCTCGACTTTCCTTCCAACTACATCCTGGAAGCCAGCGGAGAACTGCAGAACAGAAAAGAGGTACTGCCCGATACCCTGCGGGAAAAACTTGACATCAAAAACTTTGCAAACAAAAAATCCAGCGAGCCACCATCCACCATCATTCCTTACGTAAAAGGACAGCGCAAACAGTGGCACTTCGTCGCCAATAACGTGCACGACTTTGCGTTTACCGGCGACCCATCTTACCGCATAGGCACCGCCTACTGGAAAGGAGTGGAGTGCGTGGCCATCGTTCAGGAACCGCATGCTGCCGGTTGGCAGAACGCACCCGATTATGTCTCAAAGATCATCAAGACGTTCTCTGAGGGCATCGGCATGTATTGCTATCCCAAAATAGTGGCCGCAGATGCCGCAGATGGTATGGAATACCCAATGATCACGCTTGATGGCGGTGCCGACCCCGGCTACAGAGGCCTTCTGGTGCATGAGATAGCGCACAACTGGTTCTACGGACAGGTGGGCAGCAACGAGACCTACAGGGCTGCCATGGACGAAGGATTTACCCAGTTCCTAACTGCGCTTGGCCTGCGCCGTATTGACGGAGAGAACCTTGTAACCGGCAAATCGAAGTCAGCTTACCGCAATCGCTTCGCGCAACCCACCAATGTCCTTGACCTTCGCGTGCTCAACGCATATACCAGCAGCGCGCTCAACCAGAATGAACTATCTATCAATACCCATTCCGATGATTTTCATAGTGCGCTTGGTCAGGGTGGCGGTTACGGTGCTGTTTATTACAAAACGGCAAGTATGCTCTACAATCTTGAATTGGTTCTGGGCGATTCACTCTTCGAGAAAGCAATGATGCACTATTTCGACCAGTGGAAATTTGCACACCCCTATTTCGAAGACTTCCGTGCATCTATAATTCAGTTTACGGGTATCGACCTTTCCTGGTTCTTCGATCAATGGTTCGAGACCACAAAAACCCTCGACTATGGGATCACACGGATTAACAAGGTACGAGGTACCGACAGCTTCGACATCCATTTCCGCCGTCGCGGGCAAATGCAGATGCCGATCGACTTTACCGTTACAGCTCGCAACGGAATTCAGACTACTTACCACATCCCCAATACTAATTGGTTCAATAAATCGACACAGGCTACTGTATTACCAAAATGGTATGGATGGGGCAAGCTGCACGAAACGTACACTGCACGTATACACATGCCAACCGGAGTAAAAGACGTGCAGATCGATACCACCAACCGCCTTGCCGACCGTAACATGGTCGACAACTATCGCACACGTGGCATGTTGCTGAGCCCGCGTGCTATAAAATGGCGCTTCGATGGCGGACTCAACCCGCAAACAGACCGCAAACATTATCGCGCATTTGTGAGGCCCGACGCCTGGTGGAACCCCATTGATGGCATAAAAGCAGGTCTTCACCTGGAAGGTGACTACCTTTCAACTTTGTATAAAGTAGATGCATCGGTTTGGTGGAATACACATTTCCTTCAGGAAGATGCCTACAAATCATTCAAGGGCGAAAGTTATTATGCCCGCTACAAACCGGTCAACTATTCATTCAATTATAACTCCCCCATCAGCCGCAATTGGCCAAAACTACAAATGCAGGTCAACTCACGCTACCTCGATGGGCTTTGGTGCAACCGCGGCGGCTTCAACTGGATCATGTCCGACAAGAACACCATCCAGCTCTACGGTCAAATGCTGTGGCGTGGATCGGTGAACGACCTCGCCTACCTTGCAGATCCGCTGGAATGGAGTAGCACACCCGGACGCAAAAACAACTCCATCAATGCTGCGTGGACACACCACTACGAATACTTCCATGGCCAGGGTCGATACACTGTCTCGGCTAGGGCTCCGTTCCTCCAGAAGGACGCGCTTCCGTTTGGCTACTCCTGGGCACAACTTGAATCAGTCAACTATGGTTTCATAGATCGTTTAGAGATCCGCACCCGCATCTTTGGCCGATTCGGACTCGGCAGGCAGTTACCATACGAGAGTATGTTGTTTATGGCCGGTGCCAGCCCCGAAGAGTTGATGGAGAACAAATACACCAGAAGCATTGGCTTCACCCCGTCCGACTGGCGCGGCACGTCGCTGTATGATGTCAACCACATGCACCAGGGTGGCGGCCTGAATCTTCGTGGATATGCCGGATATTTTGCACCCGATGAATATAAAAATGGCTTGCTCACAGGCTACAAAGGACGCAGTGGCGCTTCGTTCAATATGGAGATAGGTTTCGACAACTACATCCAATGGCGCCCGCGCCTCACACGCAACTGGCTCAAAGTAAACCTCTATGCCTTTGGCGATGCTGGCATTATGGAACTCAGCCAGTACTCCTTCACCAATTTTCATAACGTGATTCCGACCACAACCTGGGGAACACTTCATGCCGATGCAGGTGCAGGATGTGCATTCACAATCAAAAATTGGGGCGTATTCGAAAAAGCAAAACCACTCACAATACGTGTGGATATACCTGCATTTCTCAACAGGCCACCCTACGGCAACAGCCAATATTGGGGTCTCAGATATGTGGTTGGCGTCAACCGCGCCTTCTGATTCATGAAAATGTGCGAATCAACAAAAAGCTGACGATGATTTTTGGTTGAGTAGCACACAATTCATACCTTTGCACCCTCTTACACAAATAGTTCGATTGTGTAACGGTAGCACAACAGACTCTGACTCTGTTTGTCTAGGTTCGAATCCTAGTCGAACTACTTAACAAAACGTAAAAGCCTTGATAGTATACACTTTCAAGGCTTTTTCATTTTAATAGGTAAAACATGAGTACAACATTTCCCTCAGAAGGTTTTGTAACAAAGAAGCGTTTCTATAAGTGGACTCGATTTCATTAGTTGGCTTGCGCACCGACAAGTTCATTTACATGACCAACAACCGCCGTTAACAGGCTCGCCGATGTCGATAATATTCTGCACTTTTCACCCTCCGGCTTGTTTTCAAAACTCACTATTGGATATAGGTTAATTTGGAACTATCGCTCCCCTCTCCATTGCAAAAAAGCAAGAAACTTCAAAGCCAAAACGATAATGTTTTGAGCGCAGTTGTATTGTACCCCTGCTTTGTGTAACAATATCCCAAGCCCCTGATCATCTTGACATAGATGTGTTCCAATACGCTAAAATCATATTTATTTATTATTGTATTCTATCTATATATTTTACTAAAATAAGTAGCACATCGGGTCTGTACCAACATTAAATTTGGTTACGTCATTAGATTGCCGAAAATTCTTCAACCAACAATGCAGAAAGAACATAAGACATTGCATATCTACGCATAACACATAATATTCAGACATCTATGAATATTGATGAAGCAGGATAAATACGCAAATTCTTTACGGACAAACGTCACTACATAGAATTGCGATCAATTGTAATAATTAAGTAATTGAACAAAGGATACCCCACTTTTTTTATAAACAAACTGATGTTGAAATGAAAAATAGAACTACTACCTTAATTCTCATTGCCCTTACATCCCTGACAGGGTTGGCAAAGATCAATCGTGATCTGGTCCGAAACGATCTGAAGAAGTACGATATTAAATCTACCGACATCAAGAAAGAGCACGCTAATGGCACCACAAAAGCCATTAGAGCCAATGATCTTCAATTTGTTGAAAACGTTGGTCAAATAACAGACCAGAATAGCTTGAAGCGGAAAGACATAAAATTTCGTGTGGCGGCTGGGAACCTGAACATTTTCATAGGAAGTGGCGCGGTACACTATCAATTCAGTAAACCAATTCAAAATGATCACAACACAGCAGATCACTCAAAAGGCAGCAGCAACCTCG
>JACCEA011228405.1_pt1 | contig 13930 bp, 8 predicted proteins | sample 7449851 | NCBI WGS metagenome assembly JACCEA01 (sample SAMN15323453, study PRJNA562643) | freshwater metagenome | isolation source: river surface water | place: USA:Blue River Watershed | collected 2017-08-18 | reverse complement strand
TGGGCGTATCAAGTGATAGGTCAGAAGGGAGGTGTCGCTCTCGGATTTCTTTTTCTCCTTATTAGATTTTTCTTGGTACGACCTTTTGCGCCAGATCTTTATATTATCCTTGAGGTATCACCAGAGGAAGGTGCTCGCCGTGTAGCAGAACGAAAAGGTAAAACAAATCATTTTGATGATCGTAAACGTGAGTTCCACGAACGAGTACTTAAAGGGTATAGAATGTTTGGGTTACTTATTCCGTTTAAGGTAGTTTTTATTGATGCAAATAAGTCTCGTGAAGAAGTGGTGGGTGAAGTAAGGAAAGCAATTGAGTTAATTATTAAAAAGTAGCTTTTTCTCTTTTGTTATTCTAACCACTAGCTACTAGATGCCAGCTACCACTCTCTATGGTATAGTGAGTTTATTATGAAAAAGAAGCTCAAGATTGTACGTACTACGGACGTGGTACCGATGCCGAAGTACGCTCTCCCTGGAGATGCTGGTTTTGACCTTTTTGTGGCTGAAAAGCTGGTACTTCCATCTATGGAGCGAGCCTCTGTAAATACTGGTTTTAAGATGGAGATTCCAGAAGGGTGTGTAGGGATCATTTATGAAAAGAGCGGTCTCTCTCATAAGCATGGAATTATTACTTTTGGTAACGTTATTGATTCTGGGTATCGAGGTGAGGTGCGTGTGGGAGTATTTAATCTTGGAAAAGAGACTTACACTTTTGAACCGGGGCATAAAGTAGCTCAGATGATTATTCATAAATATCAAGAAATGAACTTTGTGGAAGTAACTGAAGATAAGCTCTCTAAGTCAGCGCGAGGTGAGCGAGGTTTTGGTAGCACAGGAAAATAAAATCATTGCCTCAGCTTATTTTCGTTACATTTTCTTCGTCAAGGATTCTCCGTCGTAGCTAGAAGTACGCCTACGAATCCTTACTCGAAACTGTTTAGAAAATAAGCCGATTCAAAAGATTTTATAAAAATAAAGATATGATAACAGACATACTCACACAACTTATACAAAACGCTCTTAAGGCAGAAGGTATTTCACCTGACGCTGTTGTTTTGGAGCACCCGGCAGAAATTGTTCACGGTGATTATTCGACAAACGTTGCGCTCACACAAGCAAAAAAAGCAGGTGTGAATCCAAAGGTTCTCGCAGAAAAAATAGTCGCTCATATTGAAAAACAAAAACCTTCACAGATTTCAAAAGTTGAAATTGCGGGTCCTGGTTTTATAAACTTTTTCCTTTCACGAGATTTTTTTGCACAATCTATTAAAGATATTATTGAAACAAAAGATACTTTTGGTTCAGGTAGAAAAAATAATAAAAAAGTAGTTGTTGAATACTCAAGTCCAAATATCGCAAAGCCATTTACGATAGGACATCTTCGCTCGACCATTATTGGTGATTCTATTTCAAATATTCTCACTTTTTTGGGATATGATGTTATTCGTGATAATCACCTTGGTGATTGGGGTACACAGTTTGGTAAGATGACTGTGGCATTTGAGAAATGGGGAAGTCTTGAAGAATTACGGAATGCAGAACATAAGATGAAATATCTTGTGGATCTTTACGTGAGATTCCACGATGAAGCAGAAAAGAATCCTGCCCTTGAGGATGAAGCACGTGCTCGATTTACAGCTCTCGAACAGGGTGAAGAGAAAGCTGTTCTTGTTTACAATGAAATGATTAAATATTCTCTCGAATATTTTCAGACTATTTATAAGCGACTCAATGTTTCTTCATTCGATACCGCGTTAGGTGAATCATTTTTTGGACCTTTCATACCAGCTGTGATGGCAGAGCTTGAAGCGAAGTCTCTTGTAGAGGAGAGTGAGGGTGCACAAGTTGTTTTCTTTGAGAAAAATGCACAAGGTAAAGAAAAATATCCTCCAGCGCTTATAAAGAAAAAAGACGGTAGCACTCTTTACGCGACTCGTGATTTGGCGACTGATAAATATCGTATCGATACATACGGTAAAGATGTAACGATTGTAAATGAAGTGGGTATGGAGCAGTCTCTCTATTTCAAACAGCTCTTCGAGATAGAGCGAATGCTTGGGTGGGTAGTGCCTGGTCAGAGAGTTCATGTTGCGCACGGACTTTATCGATTTTCTGATGGAAAGATGAGTACTCGAAAAGGTAATGTGATTTGGCTCGAAGATATTTTGAATGAAGTTATCAAACGAGCAGAAGAACACAATGCTGATAAAGCTGTGGCGGAAGCAGTGGGGGTGGGCGCACTCAAGTTTAATGATCTTAAGCGTGAAAGTTCTCAAGATATCGTTTTTGATTGGGATGAAATGCTCAATTTGAAAGGTGATTCAGGTCCATATGTTCAATATGTGCACGCACGTACTTGTTCGCTTTTAAATAAAGCAAAAGAGGCGAGTGTTGTGGCGGCCTTCAGTAATGTTCCTGAAACTATTTTCGATATTGAACGATTTCTGTATCGATTCCCTGAAGTGGTTGCTAGAGCTGGTGCGCTTTATTCACCAAACATTCTCGCCCTCTATCTTCTTGAAATAGCTTCACGATTCAATAGTTTTTATGCACAAGGACAGATTGTGAGTACGGATGAATCTTCGTCTTCTTACAAAGTCGCAATTACTGAAGCTTGTAAGGAAGTCTTAAGAATAGGTCTCACACTCCTTGGAATAAAAACTCCAGAGAAGATGTAATAAAAAGAGCACCCAGAAAGGTGCTCTTTTTATTTATTCTTTCAAAATTCTTCGTAATGCTTTTATTGTTTCAGTTCCTAAACTATTTTCTTCACTGGTAATATTATTTTGTTTTTGGAAGGCAGTGAGTGTTTCACTTGTGCATGGTCCGAAGATTCCAATCACGGGGCAGGTGAGTAGATCTTTGCCTTCTGGTGGAAACACATTTGCTCTTTGAAGGAGGGATTGTAAGAGGAAGACACGAGTCGATTGCTCGCCCTTTTTGTAAGTTTCCGGTGTTATACCTTCCATACCAAAATGTGATTCAATTTTATTTTCATGAGGAATTTCTTGTTCAAAGAAATCTTTGAGCCCTAGGTAAGTCTGATAGGCGAGGTTTTTGAGTGCGAGTTTCCGTACTTCTTTATTTGCAAATTGTTTTTCATAGATGTATCCATACTCGATGAGCATACTCGCTGCGTCTGAAGTATTGTTTGAGCCAATTGCTATAAGTTCATCTTCATCGACGATACCATTGTCTTCGCCAGGAAGTGTGCTTATTGGAATGTGTCTTTCTAATCGTTTAAAAATTTTATCTGCAATTACGCGTGTGGTAGTACTGTTATAATACTGTCCTGTCGGTACGTAAATAGAAAATCCTTTGTATTCCGCTTCACCACTCGTTCTTCCTGCGTAATCGTTAAAATGAATATGAATGGCGATATCGATATTGTTTTCGTTTGACCACTTATTAATTCCGTAGAGTTTGATCGCTGATTTTTGTGGAGCGGTGTTGTGATATACTTTTGGTTTTTCTTTTGTGTCACTTTTTGTTTTTGTGAGCGATGATTCTTGATGTGATGCTTTTTGCCACTCGACAATCTCACTCCATTTTGTATCAAAATATGTCTGGAGTTCAGGGTTCCAACCATTGGAGTTTCGTGCAAGCACTACTTCATAATGAGGGTCATTTGCAAGATAGTTTTTGAGATAGGCTCCCATCTCAAGGGTCATGTCACGCTCTTTGAGTTTACCAAGTTCCGCTCCTCCAAAGTTTGGTTCATGCCCGGGAACAACTAATACGCGTACTTTCGGGGTAGGGGTGTTGTCTTGGTTTATCGACTGAGTATATTTACTTTTTATATCTTCGACAGTTTTTGGGTTGTGAGTGAGGATGATTGCGGCGAATTGTGAACCGAGGTCTTTTAAGGTTTCAATGAGAGAAGTTTTGAGTGTTGGATTTTGTTGTATGGAAATAAGGCTGGTGAGTACGATGGCAATACAGAAAAGGGGGAGAGATAGCTTTTTCATGTCTTGTAGTATAGCAAAGAAATAAAAAAGGTATAAAAAAGCCCCGCACTTGCGTGCGGAGCCGAGAGTGTTTTTGAAAAGGCCTCAGCCTTTATCACCACCATCACCGATGATTGTAATGGTATCTGACCAGTCACGAAGGTCTTTGGTGTCAAAGACCGGAATGATTTGGTAGACCTCATTTGCCTCCACTGGCACATTAGAGCGGTTAGGGGTAAGGGGTGATCCTGTGGGGTAGTATTTCCACTCAGTCCCAATTGTCCTTACCCAATAACCTTTTGCGTGAGCGCCCTCGGTGGTGCTACAGATAATACTGAGCCAGCTATTTGCATGTGCATGATACTCGAATGTTATTTTTTCTCCGTATCCGTTACTTGTCTCAATTTCATGCATGATGTAGTCACCGGTCTCTTGCACAAGGATGCCACGAACTGAGCTTTTGAGACTCATGTCAAACTCGACACCTACTAACTTTTTTCCATGGTCGAGGGAGTAGTAGTGCCAAACATATTCACCTGTGCTGTTGTTTAAGACTGCCAGGATACCTTTTTTACCAGCAAGATCTTGAGGGAAGAAGACTTTTCCGTCTTCAGTTTTCAGTTGCCTGCGGTCAATCACGTATCCATTTTCGTTAAACAACAATACTGAAGCGTTTTGGGCTCCGGGAATATACAGAGGCACTTCCCAAATAAGTTGAAGCTCAATGTCTCCAAACCCCTTGGGTATTTTGTAATTACCATCAGAACCTTTTTCAAGCCAGAAGTTGCCGTTTCCAACGAACAACGTGTCACTGTCTTTATTGAACACCCAGGTTCTTTTATGAATAGGGGCTTCCGGGTTGGCAACCGAGATTGTGAACTTGAGTTTATCAAGGGCTGCGTTCAAACCTTTGGTGTCGCGGGTCAGGATTCGTGATCCATCGCCATCGCCTTCTCCTGGTAATTGGGTTCCAATGTAACCAGAGACTTGATATGCTTGCTCGACAGCATAGAAACGAAGCTCTTCTTTGCTTCCAAGAGGTAAATCTTGTCCGAAAGATTTGAGCGCGATGATGAGGGTGAGGAAGAGGAGGACTAACTGTTTCATAACTTACGTGAGTTGAGGGTGAAGGTTTTATTTGATTCCAGTGACCGTGAGGGTCAAATTATCAAACACGAGCGGGAAAGACTCTTTTACCGGAGTCATTGTTTTTGCTTGCTTTTTGGCAAGCGAGGGGGACACAGCGTTTCCGCTTTGTCCCACCTGATGAATGGCCAAATAGGCCACAGCAACAACCAGTGTTGCAATGAGGAGGTTCTTTTTCATGGGTGTAAAAGGACTAACCTATGTCCATTAGCTATAATACCATACTTATTACAAAGATGCAAGTATTTTGTGCTGTTTTGAATGGTGTGTTTTAGGATAAAAGGGCTGATTTTGCTTCGCAAAATCAGCCCTTTTATGGTCCCTTTCTTCTTTCCCATTTCTTCATAAAATGCTAGGATGTAACGCATATATGTCAGACACAACACCAGAGAAGAAGCCAGTTTCAAAATTGGTTGAAAATGAGCAAAAGACGCTCGAGTTTTGGACAAAGCAAAACATTTTTGAGAAAAGTCTTGAGCAAACCAAAAAAGGCAAAGAGTTTATCTTTTATGATGGACCTCCTTTTGCTACCGGTCTTCCACACTACGGTCACATTCTTGCTTCGACTCTGAAGGATGTGATTCCTCGCTATAAGACTATGCAAGGCTTTCATGTTCCGCGAAAGTGGGGATGGGACTGTCACGGTCTACCTGTTGAAAACCTGGTAGAAAAAGAACTTAATCTCGAAACAAAAAAAGATATTGAAAACTACGGCATAGATACTTTCAACAAGGTTGCGGAAGAAAGTGTTCTCCGCTATGCCAAAGACTGGCGGGAAGCAATTCCGCGCTTCGGACGATGGGTGGATATGGATAATGATTATCGCACCATGGATTCTGGATACACAGAATCTGTGTGGTGGGTGTTCAAAAATCTTTTTGATAAAAAACTTATTTACGAAGGATTCAAGGTGATGCATCTTTGTCCTCGTTGCGAGACAACTCTCTCAAACTTTGAAGTGAATCTGGGTTACAAAGATATTGCTGATATTTCTGTCTTTGTAAAATTCAAAATGAAGGAAGAGGAGAATACTTATTTCCTCGCATGGACAACTACTCCATGGACACTGCCTGGAAACGTTGCGCTTGCGGTAGGGAAAGATATTGAGTATGTAAAAGTGGTTTATGAAAATACCATTCTTATTCTTGCAAAAGAGAGGCTAAATGAATTGTTTGCAAACAAAGAACATATGGTCCTTTCGACAGTGAAGGGAAGTGAGCTTGTTGGACTTTCATATGTTCCACTCTTTTCTTATTACGATATCAAATCACTCAAGAATCGTGAGAATGGATTCAAAGTGTATGGTGCTGACTTCGTGACAACCACAGATGGTAGTGGAATAGTTCATATTGCACCAGCGTTTGGTGAAGACGATATGAAACTAGGGCAGGCTTACAGTCTTCCTTTTATTCAACATGTGGGAACTGATGGAAAATTTAAAAAGGAGGTTACTCATTTTGCAGGTCTTGATGTAAAGCCGAAAGAAGATCATCAAAAGTCTGATGTCGAGATGGTTAAATATCTTGCACACAATAATTTTCTTTTTGAAAAGAAAAAAATAAATCACTCATATCCACATTGTTGGAGATGTAATACTCCGCTTCTAAACTACGCTTCTTCATCATGGTTTGTAAAAGTAACTGCGTTTAAAGATAAGCTTGTTAAGGCGAATAAAAAAGTTAGTTGGACACCAAAAGAAGTAGGAGAGGGTCGTTTTGGTAATTGGCTTTTGGGTGCACGTGATTGGGCTATTTCTCGATCACGCTTTTGGGGTGCGCCTCTTCCTGTGTGGAGATCAGAAGACGGAGAAGTGTTTGTTCCAGGTTCACTTAAAGAGTTGGTTGGCCGTATCTCTTCACGTAATAACTATCTTGTTATTCGTCATGGTGAAGCTGAGAATAATATACTTGGGGTATATAGTTCACTTGTTTCAAATACTCATCATTTGACCACGAAAGGTAAAGCTCAAGTGAAGGCTTCGGGTCGAAAATTACGAAAAGAAAATATTGATATTGTCGTTTACTCTCCACTTGCGCGAACCCGAGAAACAGCAGAAATAGTCCGTGAAGCACTTGGACTTTCACGCAAAGAATGTTTTGCAGATGAACGCCTTCGTGAATTTGATGCAGGTGATTTGAACAATACTCCAATCACTGCAGACGGTGTTTACTTTGCTAACGCTTCAGAATTTGCACATAAGAAATTCCCAAATGGGGAAAGTAGACACGACGTTTTGGTGCGTACCCAGTCTCTTCTTCAAGACCTTGAGAAAAAGTATGCAGGAAAAAAGATACTTCTTATTACTCACGGCACCCCATCTTCTGTCTTGAAAGCAGGTGCTGAAAACACATCTCTTGAAAATCTTTATGAGATGAATAAAGGTAAAGACCAGTATCTTGGTAATGCTGAGTATACACAGGTCGCTTATAAACCTTTACCACTCAATCAAAAAGGGGAGATAGATTTACACAGACCATATATCGACTCTGTAACCTTGGTCTCTTCAAAGGGTAAAATCATGTATCGTATTCCAGAAGTTTTTGACTGCTGGTTTGAGTCAGGTTCTATGCCTTACGGACAGCACTGTTTTACTGGCACTCCTACAAAAGATTTTAATCCTAAGGGCGGATTCTTTAAAAAGCCCATTGGTTTTCCTGCTGACTTTATCGCAGAAGGACTTGATCAAACACGAGGATGGTTTTATGTAATGATGGTCTTGGGTGTGGCTCTTTTTAATAAGAGTCCTTACAAGAATGTAATAGTGAACGGTATTATTCTCGCTGAAAATGGTGAGAAGATGTCTAAGAGTTTGAAAAACTATCCTGATCCGATGCTTCTTATTAACCAGTATGGTGCAGACGCACTTCGTTACTACATGCTTTCTTCGCCCGTGGTTTCTGCTCAAGATTTAGCCTTTTCTGAGAAGGGTGTGGATGAAGTTTCAAAAAAACTACTTCAAAGACTTGATAACGTGGTGACTTTCTATGAGCTCTATGCAGATGGTACAGTGCGTGCTTCGGCCTCATCTCCAGCACTTTTGGATAAATGGATACTTTCACGATTAAGTGAACTTGGTAATGAAGTAACTTCTCGACTTGATGTGTATGAGCTCGATAAGGCAACACGACCGTTTATGGATTTTGTGGATGATTTGTCTACTTGGTATTTGAGACGTTCTCGTGACAGATTTAAGTCTGGAGATGAGACTGATAAGAAACATGCGCTTGCAACAACTCGATATGTTTTGATTGAACTTTCAAAACTTTTTGCACCATTTGTACCATTCTATGCTGAGTACCTCTACCAGAAAGTGAAAGAGGGACATGTTGAAAGTGTTCATCTTGAAAAATGGACTGAATATAAACCCCTTAATAAATCAAACCTTTCACTTTTGACTTTAATGAAAGAGGTTCGAGATGTGGTATCAGTCGGCCTTGAACAACGAGCAAAGGCAAATATAAAAGTACGCCAACCGCTTTCATCTGCGATTCTTGCTGAAGGACGCGAACTTCCACAAGAACTACTCGACCTTGTTCGTGACGAACTTAATGTAAAGACTGTATCATTCGGTAAAACAGGTGAGTCAAAAATTACACTTGATCTTACTATAACCCCTGAGCTTAAGGCCGAGGGAGATATACGTGAACTTATCCGTGCAATTCAAGATTTGAGAAAGAAAGAAGGGCTTACTGTTTCCGATAGAGTTGCGCTACTTCTTGAGGCGGATAAAGAAGCGGAGAGTCTGGTGAGTAAGTACAAGCAGGAAATAATGAAGGTGACCCTGGTAAGTGATGTCGTGTTTGAGATTGTTCCAAATGGTGAGACGGTCAAAGTTGGTGAAAAAATATTTATTCTAAAAATAAATAAATAAAACTAAGGAAAAAAGCGCTCATGCGCTTTTTTCTGCACTTATTACAAACTATTATAAAAAATAAAATATGAAAATCACCATCTCGGGACTATCAGGATCAGGAAAGGGAACAGTTGGAAAGCAGTTACTCGCGCGTCTTCCCGGAACACGTTTTGTTTCTACGGGAGATATGTTCCGTGCGATTGCTCAGTCTCGGGGTATTTCTATCAACGAACTCCACACCTTGGCTGAGTCTGATCCAACAATCGATACTGATATTGATGCTTATACAAAAAAATACGGTACAGAAAATGATAATTTTATTTTTGATGCACGTCTCGCATGGTTTTGGATACCAGATGCTTTTCATATCTTTCTTACCTGCGAAGACACTGAACGATTTAGACGCATTGCTTCTCGAGAGAATAAATCTGAAGAGGTCGTAAAAAATGAAACCTTGGACCGTGAAGGGAAGATGATGCTTCAGTATAGACGTCTCTACGGTATAGAGAACTATCTTGATACAACTTCTGGTGCATTTCACGCTGTGATTGATACCACTACACTTTCTGCAAATGAAGTGGTTGATAGAATCATTGAGGCTATTGAATACTTCTCAAAAAATAAACACTCTGTGATACAGTAGTATTCTAAGAATCTGTGTCGTGTCTTATCATATCTATCAAACTCCAGCGTTTATATTAGGAAGTAAGGGTGTAGGGGAGGCGAATAAGTCTTATCTACTTTTTACTCGTGATCTCGGGCTTATTTATGCTGTGGCACAAGGTGTGCGACTTGATAAATCAAAGCTTCGTCACACCTTACAAGATTTTGCTTTTTGTACTATATCACTCGTGCGAGGAAAAGAATTGTGGCGTATTACCAACACATCAGAATATGGCGAAGTGTTAAAAAAAGAACAACTTTTTTCTTTTGCACGTATCGTGTCGCTTCTCAAACGGTTTCTCCACGGAGAAGAAGTGCAACCAAATCTTTTTGAAACTATTTATACTTTTTTTACTTTTGTTTCTGCTACTCAAAATAGTCATGAGGCAATTAGGCTCGCTGAGATCGCTACTGTCTTTCGAGTACTTTATATTTTGGGTTATATAGATGCTCAACTTTTTGAAACACTGCTCGGCAGTAGCTCTCTTGATGAGATGACGTTTGAGATAGTAAGGGGAAATGAACGAGAAATGCTCTCGCATATCAATCGTGCTTTGAGGGAGAGCCATTTGTAGAAGTTATTGCAATTATTGCTTATATGTGATATAATATTTATTAGATAAATAAGGTTCATTGAATCAGGTTTGGGAAGGAAATATAAGCATGCTTTAGAAGCCTGTTTATATTTCCTTCCCATGAAAACTGCAACATTAGTCCTTGTGGCCCTCTCCGCATTCGCCTTCGGTGGATGTGTTTCAAAACAAATGTCTCTTAGCGAGACGTCCGTTGTTTCTCCAAGGTTTCCTCTTGAAGCTCTTCCATCTCAGAAGGGTGTGGTGATCGAGAGAAAGACTTCCAGGGTCTTTCTGGTAGAAATCAATCAGAAGTCATCACACTTCGTCTTCTTTGCCAACGCTCCTCAGGTTGGTCAAACTGTATGGGTAACCCCATACATTGTGGAAAACGACCCGTCTTCGGTTTTCTACGAAGGTCAATAATTGGTTTCCCTTCTTTCAAACTGTCCTTTCACCAGGACAGTTTTTTCATTTTTATATCCAGATACTAGCTACTATTTGCTATTCCTCGTATAATTACTCTATGTTTGAAAGTGATAAAAAGAGTGCGCTCGATCGTCTCAAAAAAGGACTTTATTCTCGTACGACACCCGAAGAAGATTCAACGCGTCGTCATGTAATACATGATGCATATAAACCTGTTGCTTCATCGTGGGATTCTTCAAATAAACCTCCAGAGGTGAAAGCAAACGCAGATGATTTTATTAAATTTGCGCAGAAAAAACCAATGCATCACAAGGTGCTCATTTTCTCATTTGGTTTTTTTGTCCTCACTCTCTTGATTGCACTTTATACTTTTTTTGGTGGGTCAAATTTTGTATCAGTAAATAATATAAATATTGTTGCTGAGGGTGTGGTTGCTGTTGCAGGAGGGGATACACTCGAGCTCGATGTTTCAGTGATAAATGATAATAGTACAGATTTACAACTCGTTGACCTCATCGCTGATTTTCCAGACGGATCAAAGGATCCTGAAAATCCTTCAAAAGATTTGACTCAGTCTCGTATTTCTATTGGTGATATTCCTGCGCATAGTGCAGTGCATCAAAAAGTAAAAGTGATACTTTTCGGAGAACAAAATGAAAAGAAACTTATTCACTTCGGTGTTGAATACAGAACAGCTGGATCAAGTGCTATTTTTTATAAAGAAAAAACCTACGATATTGCAATTACTTCATCTCCAGTACTTGTAACAATTGAAAGTATTGATTCTGTTATCTCTGGCCAAGAGGCAGAGGCTCGCGTGACCGTATCTTCAAATTCTCTTTCAATAGTGAGAGATCTTATGCTTGTCATGGATTATCCATTTGGTTTTACATTTACAAGTAGTGTGCCAAAGCCTGTCACTGGTAATAATGTGTTTCTTCTCGGTGATTTGGCACCAGGTGCAAAGAAAACATTTACTATTCGAGGAGCTCTTCAGGGACAAGACGGGGAAAATAGAGTGTTGAAAGCCCGTGTCGGTGTTCAGAGTAAGACTGATGCAAGAGATGTATCAGCAGTAATTATTTCTGATACCCATCGCTTTAGTATCGAAAAACCATTCATCGGAACCTCACTTGCATTGAATGGCGTGTCCGATGGATTGGTTACTTCAGCACCCGGTGAACTTATTCGTGGTGAAGTTACGTGGACAAACAATCTCTCCACTCGTGTTACTGATGTGGTGGTCGAAATTAAATTGGCTGGAAATATTTTGGATAAAAACTCAGTGACCGTAGAGGGCGGTTCTTATAATTCGCTTACAAATACCATTACCTGGGATAGCAGACAGGATTCTCGTTTCAAGCTACTTGCTCCAGGGGAAAGCGGACGTGCTTCCTTTGCTTTCTCTTCTCAGAGACTTGCCCCAGGGTCATATCCTGTAAATCCTGAGATGAATGTTTCAATAGGTGTAAAAGGCGCTCGTATTGATGAGGGTAATGTGCTTGAGGGAATACCTGGAAGTAGTAAACGTGTTGTTCGTCTCAAAACACAAGTAGAAACTCTTTCAAAAACTCTCGCGCGTTCAGGTCTTATCTCCAATTCGGGTCCTGTTCCTCCACAGGCAGAAAAAACAACAACTTACAGTGTTGTATGGACAATTAACAATAGTTCGAATAGTATTTCGAATGGTATTGTAAAAGCCCATCTTCCTGCAAATGTATCATGGACAGGGGTTACCAAGGTGGACGGGGATATGAGCTTTGATCCTAGTTCGGGAGATATTCTCTGGACTATGGGGGATGTGCCACGAGGCGCTGGTGTTACAAAGGTTGCGCCTCAGGCGACATTCCAGGTTGCTATTACACCAAGTGTTACAGACAAAGGTTCGTTAATCACACTCGTTGATGAAGGTGTGTTTACAGGAGGGGATGATTTTACTGGTGAAGAAATTACTGCTCGGGTGCGTTCTGTGAATACTCAGGTGAGTGATATGAATATTTCAAATAATGGTATTGTTCAGTAGTTTTAGTTTTATAACATAATTTCTGTATGGAAAAATCTGACGCAAAAAAAGAGTCAATAATGGAAAAACTTATTTCGCTTGCAAAGCGACGCGGTTTTATCTATCAGGGTTCAGAAGTGTATGGTGGACTTGCTGGTACGTGGGATTACGGTCCACTCGGTGTTGCGCTCAAGAATAATATAAAAGGTCTCTGGTGGAAGCGTTTTGTTCTCGATCGAGAAGACATGTATGGAATGGACGCAGCTCTTTTGATGAATCAGAATGTGTGGAAAGCGTCAGGTCACGTGGCTGGTTTTGCTGACCCGCTTGTTGAAGATAAGAAGACAAAAAAGCGATATCGCGCAGATCATTTACTTGAAGAAGCAGGTGTTGATGTTAAAGGTATGAACCTTGAAGCAATGTCAAAAGCTTTGAAAGAAAAGGGGATTAAGAGTCCAGAGGGTAATGAGCTTTCTGATGTGAGACAGTTCAATATGATGTTTAAGACTAACGTAGGTGCGATGGAAGACGAATCTTCCATTTCATACCTTCGACCTGAAACAGCTCAAGGTATGTTTGTGAACTTCAAGAATGTTCTCGACTCATTCCATCCAAAACTTCCTTTCGGTATGGCACAGATTGGTAAAGCGTTTCGAAACGAAATTGCTCCACGAGATTTTATTTTCCGCACACGGGAGTTTGAACAAATGGAAATTGAGTACTTTGTAAAACCAACTGAGTGGGAGCCAGTATTTGAATCATTTGTAAAAGAGGTGTGGGCATTTACTAAAGACGTTGGTATCGCACAAGAGAAGGTGAGTGAACTTCCTATTGCCCCAGCTGATCTTGCCCACTATTCAAAGCGTACTACTGATTTTGAATTTGAATTCCCGTTTGGTAAGAAAGAACTTTATGGTCTCGCGTACCGAACTGATTTTGATTTGAAAGCACACAGTGATGCAAGTGGTGCAGATCTTTCTTATTTTGATGAAGAAGCTAAGGTGCGATTTATTCCACACTGTATTGAGCCATCATTTGGAGTAGACAGAACTGTGCTTGCGGTACTTTCATCTGCCTACAGAGAAGATGAACTCGGGGGAGAAGTGCGAACATATCTTGCATTCACTCCTGCGGTTGCTCCTGTAAAAGTCGCAGTGTTTCCACTTTTGAAAAATAAGCCAGAACTTGTTACAAAAGCACGAGAGGTTTACAGTACGCTTCGTAAAGAAATTTCTGGCCAGGTATTGTTTGATGATAACGGCAATATTGGTAAGCGATATCGAAGACAGGATGAAATCGGTACGCCTTTCTGTGTGAC
>JACCEA012047193.1_pt1 | contig 13932 bp, 11 predicted proteins | sample 7449851 | NCBI WGS metagenome assembly JACCEA01 (sample SAMN15323453, study PRJNA562643) | freshwater metagenome | isolation source: river surface water | place: USA:Blue River Watershed | collected 2017-08-18 | reverse complement strand
GACATAAACGATGAGGTGGATGTTGTGTTTGCAGCAGACTTGTTGGTCACTGGTGGTGGTGAGGAAATAATAGGCGGTGCAGCCGGTGCAGCTGGTGATCGAGGGTCAACAACCTTGTTCTCTGGAATTGTTGGAAGAGCATGGACTGGGTCTGCTGCCATCTCGCTGCTTGTTTCAACAAACGCCTTCGTGCTGGCAGACCGTCCAAATCCAAAGAATGACGACGAGCTCGTATTTCCAGTGGTAGATGAAGGTGTCGATACTGCAGTTTGAGCTGGAGTTGTGGCTGAAGTGGTTCCACCGGTTTCTGTGGGCGAAAGGGCCGGCGTTGGTGACATAATACCCGATGAACTTACATTTGCGGATGATGTACCACTGGCTGTTCCGCCACCATAAAACGTAATTTTTGATGCTCCCACACCTAAGATACCACCAAAGGTCTTCTTTAATCTGTTTGAAAGTGAATCTTCTTCCATTGCTCTCAACTGATTCGCAAATTCGGTTGCAACATCACAGGTGGCTCCAATCACAAGGAAATGTTCGAACAAGGGCGCATCACAAGTGCCACTTTTATGAGATAGAACCACCGATTCTTGTTCCGAATGTAAAAAGCCCAGATTTTCCAATTTAGCAAATGGACTCTTATTTGACATACTATTAGAAAGTACTTGCGCGGATGATGGGGTTCCGGGACTGTCGCCTATCATCGACTTGGGAGTAAGAGGAAAAATACCATTGCTAAACGATGCTCCATTTGCGGGACTAGCCGGAGTAAGGCTGCTGCGATTGATCGACGGTGAACTGATGCTGCTGTCATCTGGGAATTGCATAGAGCTCATACTATCTGCCGAAATGTACTGAAAACAGAGTTGTGAATGAATAAGTAACGAAAAATATGGTGAGACAATCCTTACCATACTAAGGTTACTCATTGAACTGAGGTTGATCGACTTGCGAACCAAAGAAGTACCAGTCGAGGAACTAATCTCAGGTATATTCATTGTCATAGACTGTCTACGTCCCTTTACACGAGGTTTGGAAGGGACGATTTGAACATCTTGAGGAATAAACTTTGGTTTTAATGGATCTTCTGTAGGATTCGTAGAAGAGAAATGCACTGCACGATTGATGATTTCTGAAAATTGCAGAAATTCTTCTTGAATAATGCTAAATTTATCTGTAACATGATTAAAAATAAATGAGCTGCTATAGATTTTCCATTCAATTTTATAGCCTTACTTTCTGGAACATGTTCTAACGTTGTTTGTTGCAATTGAGCAAATGCTGACTCAATGCTCATGAGCATGTCTTTCATATCTTCAACTTGCTTTTCCAATGCTCTATTTTTTGCCCTAACATCAGCATTTCTTTTGGCCAACTCTTTATTCACTTCTTGTTCAATCAAAGTCTTAGACTTCAAATTTGATGCGACCTGTAACGCCTTTGCTAATCGCCGCTTTAGGACAACATCCGCGTCACTATTGTTCGTGGTAGAGTTGTTGTCTAAAGTGTCACGTGAAAAGTGAACAGACGGTGTACTTGGTGCAGAAGATGACATGGCCGTATTGCATACGAGATTAGTGGAAGCATAAGAAAGTGGGTGTTTGGGTTGTATAATGTATACTGTATACTCCAATACCAAGCCAGGAGTTTGATAACCACAATCTACCCCTGTCACGAGCTTCAAATTATAAACTATCCTTAATGTGATGTCAAATTGGAAAATCCGGCAAAAAACTTAAGGCTCCACACAAACAAACTGGATTCTGAGGGCCCTAAGCGGGATTGATGATCCACAAGCATTTATTTTTGTTGAAGCGACTGGAGACTGGATCTGCTCGCCATGAGAAGAAGAAAAACGCGTTTCTTCAAATGACATTTTTCATTTTTCTAGAGCTAAGGAGAGGCGAAAGGAAAAACGAGAAAGGCAACAAATTTAAACTAATAATTTCTTTCACTAAAGGGTAATAAACAGAATGGCAGAGGAAGAAGAATATGAATATGACTACACTTCGTTGGTAATTGATTGTGGTACCTCTATGATAAAGGTGAGTGATTAATGCTATCAGTAAACATCATATACATCTTGAACTTTCATCAGGCAGGATTCGCAAGTGAAGATGCTCCTCGTGCTATTATTCCGTCCATTGTTGGTCATATTAAGCATGCTGGAGTTATGGTGGGGATGGATCAGCGACAGCATTATGTTGGTGATGAAGCCATATCGAAACGCGGTGTGTTAAATGTACGATATCCAATTGTACGGGGGATGGTGGAGAATTGGGATGACATGGAACTAGTTTTCGATTTTCTCTTTGAAGATGAATTGATGATTAACACTAACGAACATCCTATGCTTTTCACGGAACCACCTAACAATGTTCGTGCCAACCGCGAGCAACTACTACACCTAATGTTCGAAAAGTATCAAGCTCCTGGAGTCTATCTTTCGATTCAAGGGGTATTGGCTCTGTATTCAACAGGAAACTTGACAGGGTGCGTTTTAGATTGCGGTGAGGGTTTGACAAGTTGTGTTCCTGTATATGAAGGGTATGCGATGAGTCATGCTATGCAACGAATGAATCTTTCTGGAAGTGATGTCACCGATAACTTAATGAATATTCTTAATGAACGTGGATACACATTCACGACCGCAGCAGAACGGGAAATTGTTCGTGAAATCAAAGAACAACGTGGATATGTGGCTATGGATTATGAGGAAGAATTAAAATTAGGTGATGCAGTAGAAAAAAATTACGAATTACCGGATGGAAATGTCATCGCTATTAGCAACGAGAGATTTCGTTGTGCAGAGGTGTTGTTTCAGCCATCGATTTTGTTGAAAGAGTTACCTAGCATTCCGGAATGTATTTATCAAACAATCATGCAGTGTGATATCGATGCAAGAAGGGAGTTTTATCGAAGCATTGTTTTGACTGGTGGAAGCACATCTTTTGCTGGATTTCCGGAACGCGTCCACCAAGAACTATCAAGACTAGTTCCTTCCACAATGACAATTGAAGTAAATGCTCCACCTGAAAGAAAATACTCAGTTTGGATTGGGGGTTCTATTTTAGCATCTTTATCAACCTTTCAATCAATGTGGATAACTAGAGCAGAGTATGATGAACATGGTGTGGGCATCGTGCACCGCAAATGCCAGTAAGCGAACTGGTGTTTATTATGTTGTTATTTTTTTGATCTGATACATAGTTTAGTTTCCGATCGTGTATGGTGTTGATGAATTGAGTTTTCTGTCATGATTGTTTATGTTGTGGTTTTCAAGGTTTCAGATAGTTATTATAATGTTGCTTCTTGACCATGGTGGTTCCTGGAGTTTGATTTAGACTATAGGCATTAGATGTGTACATGTAGTATCGGACGAAAGTTCATGTAGTTTTGACATAGATTTGTACAAATTCAATTTATGGTTAATTTCAAGTTATGGGCGTACAATGTCAAAGAATATACAATCAACTTCTTTGTGGTTGCATAGTCGTCTTAATCCCATCATACCATGGTTAGTCGATACCTCCAGGTCGCTGCAAATCGAGACATCAAAATTTGGGACCAATTTTGTGTTTGGCTGTGTGACTTGATGATATGTTTGGCCATTGGTCAACAAACCCCATCTCTCCTTCTTGACATGGTGTCAATTGATGCCGTTTGATTGAGCTCACGCCTTATCCGCAACATTGCTTCTCATCTCTCACCATACACAAGCAGTTCAAACATAGCTGGGAGTTATCTTTCACACATTGAGTCTTTCGCGTTGCTGATTTGAACATCAATTGCATAATCCTTCCACCATATCTTGGGGGGTCGACAAATTCTTTTATACTCTCGGAAGTGTATCGTAAAACGGCTGTGAAGAGTGACGTCGTCTATGTGGAATTCGGAACAATGCACAAGAAATAGAACCTGCCAAAATTAGGGGACTTTGTCCCATATGTGGGATCCTTCCCAGCTTTGCCAGAATTTACTTGAAGCAGTTTAATAGTTAGAAAGAGATGTAAAAAGGAGTTTCTCGGTTTTCAGAATTTGTTGTTTGTTCCAAAATTCTTTTTCTCGCTGTTCCTTTGTTCTTGACCATGATCAATTTTGACAGATTCACTTGGACATGTTCTTGTTCCGATTCGTCACTTTATCAAGCTGTGAAACGCATCAAAAGGAATGGCGAGCAAATATGAATCAAAGCTATGAAACGACAACATTATTTTTTATCCGAGTGGAGTTATTTCAATTCTTTACTGCTCATTCCCTAACTGAACAACTTCTTACCATTGGTGATGACAGGTGCTCAAATATACGAGGTGAGATAGATTTTTTGTGGCTGATTATTCAGATTGAATTAATTGTTGCAACTTTAATAGATGTCATCAGTGTCAGGAAATTCTATAACACAAGTTTTGTTAGACAGTTTGAATGTCGAACAAGCTAGAGCGGAAAATCGCAAGAACCTTGACGATCTGGGTGGTGTCGATCAACTTGTGAAAATGTTCGGCGTTGATCTAAATACCGGGTGGTCGCATACCCAGGTGAAGCAGATGCGTGACAAGTTCGGAACAAACGCGTTTCCAGAGTCCCCCATGGACAGCTACTTGACCCTCCTTTTAGAAGCGCTATGCGATGGCACCTTGCTGATTCTCATTGGCGCTGCAACAGTATCAGTTATTATTGGTACTTTGTCCCACCCTGAAGATGGTTGGATCGAAGGATGTGCTATTTTCATCGCCATTTTTCTTGTTTCGAATATTTCTGCTGGTAATGACTATTCCAAGCAATTGCAATTTCGTGCTTTGGAACACTCTTCTCAGGCCGATGAAAGAACATCGGTGCTTAGAGAAGGCACTGTTGAACGCATTAATCCCGTTGACTTGGTTGTTGGTGATGTTGTTGTCTTGCAGGTCAGTAATATTGTCTATTTCTATATTAGTGTTTATTTGATTGAATGGTTAGGCGGGTGATATGGTTCCTGCGGATTCTATTATATTGGATCGAAATGTTGTACTCTCAAATGAATCTTCCCTTACTGGAGAGCCTGATGATTTGAAGAAACAGCGTGATCGGGATTGTTTCTTGCTTTCGTCATGCTTAATCACTGAGGGTGAAGATTGCAAGGCCCTAGTCATTGGTATTGGAACCCATTCTCAATGGGGTAAGATCAAGGCAAACTTGGTTAGTGAAGCTGTCAACACCCCATTGCAGGATAAACTCGAAGAAATGGCTAAGAATGTTAGAATTTCTCTTTTTCTTTTCCACGCACTGTATGACGCAATTTTTTTCAAAGGTCGGAAAAGTTGGTTTGGTCTTTGCTATTGGAACTTTCTTGGCACTTATTATTAGTATCTGGGCAAGAGACAACGGTGAAGATGTAGCTGCTAAGATTATCAATGCTTTCATTATTGCTGTAACTATTGTTGTCGTCGCAATCCCTGAGGGTTTGCCCTTGGCTGTCACAATCGCCCTTGCCTATTCCACAAAAAAGATGTACCAAGATCAATGTTTCATTCGTGTTCTTGCTGCTTGTGAGACTATGGGTAACGCCACCAACATTTGCTCTGATAAGACTGGTACTTTGACTGAAAATCGTATGACTGTTGTGGAAGGATGGTTTGGTAATAACATCTATAATCAAGATGAATTTATGAATCCTTCAATGTCTCAAGAAGTACGCACTATCATCTCCGAGCAGGTTGCAGTTAATCGCACCGCTTACTTGGTCTACAAGGATCAAGACGGCAAAGTATTGGAACGTCCCATGATCATTGGTAATAAGACAGAAGGTGCATTGATTCTCATGATTAAGAATTGGGGATTGGATTATGAGGAACTTCATAATACTCTTTATAATGAAGAGAAGAAAGACAAAGTCTTCTCTTTCAATTCTGCTAAGAAACGCTCTACAGCTGTCATCCACCGTCCTGATGGAAGTATTCGCATGTTCTGCAAAGGTGCAAGTGAGTGGATTCTTAAGGATTGCACTCATTATCTTGACAAGAATGGAAGTGTCTTACCAATGACTAATGAAAAACGTGGTGATTTAGAGAAACACATCTTATCGATGGCTGAAAATGCTTTACGTACACTCTGCCTTGCTCACAAAGATTTCAAGTCTGCATCTCACTTACCTGAAGATTGGACGGAGAATCCACCTGATAACTTTGATTTGATTCTTGATTGCATTGTTGGTATTATTGATCCTCTTAGACCCGATGTCAAGGAAGCGGTTCGTGTTGCGCAACAAGCTGGTGTCACTGTCCGCATGGTTACTGGAGACAACATCGCTACTGCTTGCGCTATTGCTAGACAATGTGGTATTTTGACTTCGAATGGATTGGCTGCGGAGGGACCAACTTTCCGCAAAATGAAACCAAAGGAAGTTGATCGTATTCTGCCACGCCTACAAGTCCTTGGTCGTTCCTCTCCTGATGATAAGTTCCTCTTGGTTACTCGCTTAAATGGCTATGGTATTCCTAACAATAAAGAAGATTGGGAAAAGAAGCATCGGGATAAGGAAGGTGTTACGTGGGAAAAGGATCGTGATAATATCTTGCCAGGTTATCGTGAAGAATGGGAAGAGACTAGACCAGAAGGTGGACAAGTTGTCGGCGTTACCGGTGATGGTACTAATGATGCTCCTGCTTTGAAAGCTGCTGATGTAGGTCTTGCCATGGGTATCACTGGTACAAAAGTTGCTCAATCTGCTGCTGATATCGTTATTTTGGACGATAAGTTTAGTTCCATCGTGAAGGCTATCTCATGGGGTCGTTCGGTCTACGACAATATCCGCAAGTTCTTACAATTTCAGCTTTCTGTTAACGTCGTCGCTTTAACCATTGTGTTTATTTCTGCTTTGATTGGTTTTGACGTTCCATTGAATGCTGTTCAGTTGCTTTGGGTGAATCTTGTGATGGATACCATGGGCGCTTTAGCTTTGGCAACTGATCCTCCAACTCCTGAATTACTAGAGCGTAAGCCATATAAGCGTCAAGCATCCTTGATCTCTCGTCCTATGTTACGAAACATCTTAGTTCAGTCCGCATTTCAGATTATTTTGATTCTTGTGTTGCTCTTCAATGGAGCTGAGTGGTTCGATGTTCCTGAAGGTAATGCTTGCAAACGCTACTCTGTCGATAGTTCCTCTGCATTATGGGACATCAAGACTACCAAGCGCTCAAGTACGGGAACTTTCACTTGTACAGATTTCAATACTTACTGCTCTGGAGATGGATACGGATGTTTCACTGAAGTTCGAAACATCACTACCTTTTCATCTGTGGGTGATGGTAGTATGATCTGGAGTGAAATCGCAATCAGTGATTTGGCTGGATTCGAGAAGAGTTGCTTGACTTGCGAAAAGCTTGATTATCATCACTATTCTATCATCTTCAATGCATTCATCTTCTGCCAACTCTTTAATGAGTGGACTGCTCATAGTATCGGAGATGAGCCTAACTTTGCGAAACACATGGATGGTAATTTGATTTTCTTTGCTGTTATGTTTGTGACAATCGGATTCCAAATTATCTTGATTGAATTTGGTGATGAGTTTGTGAAAACCGCTCCATTGACCGCTGATCAGTGGTTGATAACGGTTGCATTGGGGGCCATTGGTTTGCCCATTGGTTGCTTAATGCGTTTCATTCCTGCTCCTGAAGATCCAAAGTCTTTCTTTGATAATTCAATGCCTGACGCAGAAGCACAAGAAGTGGTTGTGAAGAGTCACGTGTAAATCGATGTTTGATGTTGTATGCGATCAATGACTGGTGATGTAATCGTTTCGACATAATCTTGTCGATTATTATACCACTGCTATATTTGCTCTAGTGTTGTCTTTATGAAATTGAATTTAGAATTGTAGGCGTCTTTCTCTTATGTTGTTTATTTTTTGTGCACTTTTCTTTATAATCGATATGCCATCTGCCATACCACTTTTTCTCCACTTATGCCCTTCACCTGTCTTAACATCACACGAATCAAAGTTGTATTATTGTAGAATAGTCTATCTTATCTGTGACCCAAAGGTATGGCATGGTACCTGTTTAGTATTGTAAGTAGAGGATATTTTTGGAAATGACTCATGATGACCCTCCAATGAATACTTGATAAGAATAACAAGTACTTCAAAGATAATGGGAGTTTGAATCAGCTTGAAAATAATGTTCTATGATAAATTAAAGAATTTTATTATAAAATGCCCTTCCTTTTTCAAACAAAATATAATCTATCAAACCACGATTTGTTTATTTAGAGGTTATGTTAATCTTATCGATGAACAATCACTCTTGCATTTTGGCCACCACTTCGAGATAGTAACTGAATCGAATGTCTGCTACAACTAATACATATATTCATAACAGTAATAAAAGACAGCATCAATTTTCACATTTGAAAAGTATGTGCTTTCCAACACAATTACAATCAACAAACCTAATGAGGTCTTCTTACTAACTAACTTTGTGAAATATTTACTATTGAACTACTAAGTGATTAGAAACGTGCAAACCATTCCATGGCGACGCGATCTGTCCATGCACGAGTAAATGGTAGATAATCTTCTGGAAATGCAAGATGTCCACCAAGCATAGTTTTTACCTACAAACAGTAATGTTCAATACAGGAAGAAACCAATCATACACCAACTTACCACAACTAAACCTTGACCAATTGATTTCGGATCTGTTGGACAATCTTGATGATAACAAATAGGATCATCTCTTGCTGAAATAGATAGACATGGTGTACGAATAACATGTGCGTTATGACATGGACTAACATCACGATAATATTCTTCTAATGATTTATATTGCAATGTTTGTATAACATCTTCTTCAGCAGTTTCAATACTATGATGATCAGAATATGTTTTCAAATAATTACTATCCTTGTTATTATTATTATGAGTGGGATTACTAGTTACATCCATGGCAGTAGTAGTAATACTAGTATTCATAGTAGCTTTACTAATAGTACGTTTAATCGCACCACTAACACCACTACTACTATTACCACTAACTAAACTAGCTAAATCATTAAAACTTTGTGAAGCTTCTTTCACTAAATTATTAACAAAAGAATTTAAATTATCTTTAGAAAAAGAAGTAATAGAATTATACCATGTCGATGCTTTAGCTTTTAAACCACCATAACTACGATAACATAATGTATCTAATTCTTCAATATCTGTTACCATTAATAAACGTAATATACCAACAGTAGAATGATCTTTTAATACTTTATAATGTTTTAATATATATATTTTTAATGGTAATGTCATCATAAATGACCAGATATCAAATTTGACTGGTCGACGTTTTAAACTCCATGGTGGTGAAACACACATAACAGCAGTTAAATGTGAATTACGATCAAAATCTTCTAAATATTGTAATGTTGCTGCAGCACCTAATGAAAATCCCATCCAATATAATTTTGATTCAGGATAACGACGTTTGACTGTTTCAATACATATACGTATATCTAATGTCTTACGTCCTGTAAATGTATAATGTGTGGTTAACGTCAATCCACCACATCCTCTGGCTATCATAACACCAACACGATATCCTTGTTTTAACATTTTTCTTGTTAAATGAAATAAATATTCTGATTGTGAATCACCAACTAATCCATGATGAAATAACATGATAGGTGAATCATCTCGTAATGGTGGATATTGTATAGTGGTAGTAGATCGTACTGATGCCCAATCTATCGCTACTGTACCACCATCTGGTAATGTTATTAATTCACGTGTAAATTGTACATATAAACGTGGATGACGTATCATATGACTAAATACACGTGATAAATTACGTAAAAAATATTGTATACTAGTTTGTAATTGTCCACGATGATCAATCAAACAATATGGTGATGGATAATATCTTACATCGCGTAATACTTCTAATGCAACATCATGTAATGTACGTGTACGACGTATATTTTCATAATCTTCATAATCAAGATTTCCTTTTCCACTACTACTCATATTATCATTATTTAGTGCTATTGATGATGGTACAGGATTCTCTAATAATGTCTTTTGTGAAGCATATCTTGAATATATTTCTATTGAACTAGATGCTTCATGACGAAAATAATGCCATTGATGACATAGTCCTGTTATTACAACAGCACTACAAAAATATTCCATTGCGATAGAATGCGGCAGCAGTATATCACACAGTGTTCCAACTACTTGATTCGTGTAACAAACGTAAAGAATTATAGCTGTAATGAAAGTACGATTCTTCTTGCTCAAGCTATTGGATTATTAGTGAAATAGAACGAGAAAATTGTTTCCTATCGATTGTATTCCTATTTGAAAATTGAGTGATGAATCTTGAAAATCGACATGCTTCATTGATCCAGCAGTGATCGATGAAGGGAGTGAGGAGGCAGCAGGCGTGACGCTTGACTGTTTTTTGCATGTGGTAATTACGCTTCACATAATAAGGTTCCATAAATAAATAATACTGACCACTCAGTTGTGAAAATCGCGTTTCTCAAGTGTAACGGTCGTTTCTAGCAAATCAGCACATCTTGCAATTCCAAATTGCGCCTTACAAATGCTTATTACAATACCAAACACATGCAAAATAGCGATTGTGGTGCTTACTGAGACAGATGGAAGGATTTGTCACCATTCGAACCACATTTGGTGGCTATTTGAAAGTATGGATGGTGTTGGATGCCCAACAATTATCCTATTACGATGATTTTGATTTACCAAATCAAAAACCTAAAAAGCTGAAAGGAACTATGAATGTGAAAGATGCTGAGGTGAAAAAGAATTCTGATGACAATGCCAATATAAAACATGGTTTGAAAATTAAAGCCACACACACCAAAGGAGGCAATGTGTCAAAGTTGCAATGCGCTTTGCCTGATGCAGCGATTTGCTCAGCTTGGTACAACGCTCTAAATCGAGCAGTCAAACTACACACCGAAGAAGAAGATCGTGCGAACAAACCCATGGAATATAAAAAAACTTTGCAACTTGATGAAAAACCAGGAGAGAAGTTGACTCAAAGTGCCATCGCAAAGGCATACAAGAAGATTTGTCTAACGGCTCATCCTGACAAAGGTGGCGACCCCGCTGTTTTTAATCAGGTCCGTCATGCATACACAGAACTCATGGCATTACAACAATCAATAGATGAAAAGGAGAGTACAGTTGCAGTGCAATTTGAAGCGCTGATAGAAAAAGTTCCTGGTTTAGGCCTGGGAATTAGTGTGGTAGAAGATAAATTAAAGCGCCAAATTGTGGTTTCGAGTGTGAATGAAAAGACCAAGATTCATGGCATCACGGAAGACAGCCATGGAGCAATTAGAGCTGGAGATATTTTGGTTGGTATTGAAAATGACGACTGTTCCCTTTGGTGGCTGTCAAGAATACGTGCCCGCTTAGACAACTATCGCATTGCAATGAATGAAAAAGTATTGTTAACATTTGAACGACGTATCCATAAAGATGATTTGGATAATTATATGAAAGAATCACAACAAAAAGCGACTGAAAATAGTGACTGTGACGACGATGGTGATAAGAGTGGAGAAAGCGACGAAGAGAAGAGCGAAAGTGAAGAAGATGAGAATGTACCTCACAGTCAACAAGAGGCGGAAGACCTCATTGAAAAGAAGCGAAGAGAAGCGGAAGCATTTGTAGATCAAAATAAGAAACCAACGTTGGACGATACACATGACGAAAATAACAAATCAAGCCCAGCAAAATCTGTTGAAGAAAAAGAAGAAGAGAAGCCATTACCCACTATCATTTTGTCCCCTCCACCTCCTCCCGCAGAATCGGGCGATGATGAAAGTGTTCCTCCAGCCCCACCCCTGAACTTATCACCATATTCCCAAGTTTCCTCTGAGGGACCGTTTGATCCACCAAAACGTCGGGCTGCAGTCACTCTTCAATTGGATGAGGATGAAGAAGATGAAGATGAAGTGGAAGTAGAATATGTTATGAAAGAAGACTACGATGCTCAAACCCAAGAATTGCAACGCACAAAATCTGATCTTGAAGAAATTCGTATCCAAGCATTTGGGTAAGGTTGATGTTAGTAATTGACTATCTGTTTTTATCAGGATTTGTTTTAGTATGACGGAGAAGATATCTGAATTGGAATCTGCTAACAGCGAATTAAAAAGCTATTGTGATGAGTTACAAGGAGCTAACCATGAGCTGATAAAACAAAATGAAATTCTTCGAAGAGATAATGATGAACTGATTTACCAAAATGCTTCATATGTCAGTAATATGTTATTTCTCCCATGAAGTGATCTGATTGAATTCCTTTTATACATAGAAAAATGTTATTGATAGCCAGTTCCATACAATGAGTTCTCAAAACATGAAAAATTATTTACTTGTTTTACAGCAGAAAGTATTGGATTTTGATATGCAACAAAGAGAACTGTTGCATCGATTGGAAACGAATAATCGAAATGTACTCTCTCAAGGTATGTTCTTTGCGATATCTACACTCCAACACTGTACAGTATTCATCAACAACATCGTTTTTTAGATCCATTATTGCAAAACCATATCGAACGGAAACAGCATTATCAAAAGAATGAAGAAAGAGCGAAGCAACTGGAAGCGAAAATGAAAACTTTATGCCAATCAGTTAATCACCATCAGTGATGTCTCTTGACAATTCGTTGTTTTTTCTGTATATTAGTTTTCTGTAAATATTTGTTTCTCGATTGTTTCTTTGTACCTCCTGTATTTACTTTAGTTATTATAACTTGCGACTTAATTAATTGTAGCGCGCCTTCTTAAATTTATTCCTACATTCATCTTATTTTCTTGTTAGTTTTCAAAATATCAGTAATTTAAAAATTCAATAAATATGAGAAATATATCATGAAATAGGGGTTCTATGGTGCTTCGAACCTTCCATTTTGTTCTTTTCGCCACTCCATAATTTTCATGTATTGTATACAATAGCAGAAGTAGTATGCCAAAACACAATTCAATCTAAAGGATATTGCGAGTGTTTTCCATCTTTGAGGTATGTTTGTAGTTCTTTTGCTTTTTATCTTTGTTATTTGACGGATGTGTACACCCTGTAGAAAATTCCCGCCTTTTCCACGATTCATCACCTTTCTCTTCTCTTCTTGATTGTACTGGTCGTTGTTGGTGCTAGTGCAGTCGAAGGATTTGTAGGAAGTAAGTTTATTTAGTGGAATTTATCGTAGTTGACGTTTAATAGTTACTTTGTAGAAGTAGTTGGAAACCGTGCAGGTGTGGTCACTCGATCAACGAGGATTGCTCCTTTTGAAAGTCTTTCCAAAACGTCGTCATTATTGCGTTTAAGACTTTCTGCTACCACTTCCTCTCGAATCTTACCCGCAGTAACGTCCACGGCTAATAGACTCTTATTCACTGTAAGGGGTGGCAAGCAATTATCAAAATCTTCATTGAGAGCAACTAGTAGCATGTCGACTTTAACAACTTCTGCCGAGTCTCAAAAGAGACTAACTTGTGCTGGTTGGAGTCAATGTGGTGCATTTAAGCAAGCAAAGCAAGCATTACTTGGTCTTCAAACCATTTTTCCAAATGATTTCCATGTCACAATCCAAGAATGTAAGATCGACCACTTCCCAACGAAAAACAGTAGTTTACGATGGTGTTAACTTCTATCACAGATGAAACCAGAGACGAATACATGGCTTGGTTACCTACTCATCGCGAAACAATTGGTGCACCAAACCATAAGACTTCTCCAATTGTCTGGTTTGAAGGTGACCAATATTTAGGTGGTAGAGATGACACCCTTGCTTGGGCAAGAAAGATCTTGACAATTCCTGATCAAAAGGCCTCTAATGCAACTGCTCCTAATGTTGATCCATGGAACCCTGATCACGGTTTTGAATATGATTTGGTCGTGATTGGTGGTGGTTCTGGTGGATTGG
>JACCEA011035352.1_pt1 | contig 13933 bp, 16 predicted proteins | sample 7449851 | NCBI WGS metagenome assembly JACCEA01 (sample SAMN15323453, study PRJNA562643) | freshwater metagenome | isolation source: river surface water | place: USA:Blue River Watershed | collected 2017-08-18 | reverse complement strand
TTAAAGGAGAAGATGAATTTTTTGGAAGAGGAGTTTCTACTTGTGCAACTTGTGATGGATTTTTCTATAGAGGAAAAGAAGTTGCAGTTATTGGTGGTGGAGATTCAGCTTTAGAAGAGGCATACTACTTATCAAAAATGTGTAAGAAAGTATATTTAGTACACAGACGTGATACATATAGAGCAGCTCCTAGTACAATAGCTCATATAAAAAATGCTGAAAATATTGAAGAAGTTACAAATGTTTCAGTTGAAGAAGTTTATGGTGATAACAGTGGAGTTTTAGGTCTTAAAGTAAAATGTAATAAAACAGGTGAAATAAGAGATTTACCAACTCCTGGAGTTTTTGTTTTTGTTGGAAGAAATGTATTAAATGCTCCACTAAAACAAGCTGATGGTTCATTTTTATGTGATGTGATAGAAAGTGGAGAAGTTGTTGTTGATTTAAAAATGAGAACAACTACGAAAGGTCTTTGGGCAGCTGGTGATATTAGAATTGATGCAGCTAAACAAGTTGTTTGTGCAGCAGCAGATGGAGCAACAGCTGCTGTTGATATAATTGAATATTTAGGATAAATAGATGATTAAAATAGGTATTTTGGGTAGTTCTGGAAGAGTTGGAAGTCTACTAATAGATGATTTAAAAAATGATAAAGAAGCAAAATTAGCTTGCGTTCATGTTTTTGATAAAATTGAAAAAATTTTACCAGAAGATACAGTTGTAACAAATGATATAAATATTTTATTTGATGAAAGTGATGTAATTATTGATTTCTCAAGTCCAGTTGCAACGGAAGAGCTTTTAACTGCTGTTATTGAAGGTGGAAAAAGAAAAGCATTAGTAATTGCAACTACTGGATTAAGTAAACACCAGCAAAACTTACTTCTAGAAGCTAGCAAACTTGTACCTATTTTATATGCTACAAATATGAGTTTAGGAGTTGCAGTTTTAAATAAACTTGTAGCTCTTGCTTCTAAAACATTAAGAGATTTTGATATTGAAATTGTTGAACAACATCATAAACATAAGGTAGATGCTCCATCAGGAACTGCACTAACACTTGCTGAACATGCAGCAAGTGCAAGAGATTTGGATTTAGATGATGTTAGAATTTCTGGTCGAGATGGTCAAATTGGAGCTAGAACTAAGGATGAAATTGCAGTTATGGCTTTAAGAGGTGGAGATATAGTTGGAAGGCATACAGTTGGTTTATATAATGATGGAGAATTTTTAGAGTTAAATCATACAGCAACTGCTAGAAATACTTTTTCAAAAGGTGCGTTAAAAGTTGCAAAATGGCTTGTAAAAAAAGATGCAAATCTTTACTCAATCAATGATGCTTTAGGTCTATAATAAGGAAATCAACAATGTGTGCAATAGTAGGAATTTATGGAAATGATAATGCTGCAAGATTAGCTTCAATAGCTCTTTTTGCAATGCAACATAGAGGTCAAGAGGCAACTGGAATTTCATCATCTTGTGATGGTAAAATATATACAAAAAAAGATAGAGGTTTGGTTTCTGAAGTATTTAATGAAGAAGCATTAACTTACTTAAAAGGAAATATGGCAATTGGTCATAATCGTTATGCAACAGCTGGAAGTGATTCTGTTTTAGATGCTCAACCTGTTTATGCAAAATATAAATTAGGTCAAATATCAATCGTTCATAATGGTAATCTTATAAATAAAGATGAAGTAAGAAATGATTTGATAGATAAAGGTGCTATTTTTCAAACAGGAATGGATACTGAAAATCTTATTCATCTAATAGCAAAAAATACAAAAGATCATCTAAAAGATAGAATTATAGAGGCATTAAATAGAACTATTGGTGCATATTGTTTTATTGTTCAAAGTAGAAGCAAACAGTTTGTAATAAGAGATAGATATGGAATTAGACCTCTGTCTTTAGGAAAATTAAAAAGTGGTGGATATATAGTTGCTAGTGAAACTTGTGCTTTTGATTTAGTTGGAGCCGAATTTATTAGAGATGTAAGACCTGGTGAGATGTTAATATTTAGTGAAGAAGATGATATTGAATCAGTTCAACTTTTTGAACCAGAATTTAGACCATGTGCATTTGAGTATGTATATTTTGCTAGACCAGATTCTGTAATTGATGGTAAAAATGTCTATACAACAAGAGAAAACATGGGTAAAGCTCTAGCTATTAATGATGCAAATAGCAAGATAAAATATGATATGGTTGTTCCTGTTCCAGATAGTGGAGTTCCTGCGGCTCTTGGTTATGCAGCTCAAAGTGGAATTCCTTTTAAATATGGAATTATTAGAAACCACTATATTGGAAGAACATTTATAGAACCAACTCAAGAGATGAGAAACTTAAAAGTTAAAATGAAACTAAGTCCTATGAGTTCAATTATTGCTGGAAAATCTTTACTTGTAATTGATGATTCAATTGTAAGAGGAACAACTTCGAAAAGAATAGTTAAAATGTTAAAAGAAGCAGGTGCAAAAGAGGTTCATTTTAGAGTTGCAAGTCCAGAGATAAAATTTCCTTGTTTTTATGGAATAGATACTCCTACAAAAGAGGAGTTAATATCAACTCAAATGACAAAAGATGAAGTTTGCAAATATATTGAAGCTGACAGTTTAGAGTATCTTTCAATAGATGATTTAGTAAATGCAATTGGAAATGATAGACACTATGCACTTGAAAGTTTTGATGGAGACTATTTCGTAAAAGCATAATGAGTAAAAATTTAAAAGAGGTATTGACTATTGGTCGATACTTCAAAAACAAATTTGGTGAAAAAGTATATAAAATCCCAATATCTATATCAGGTTTTACGTGTCCAAATATAGATGGAACAAAAGCAAAAGGAGGCTGCTCTTTTTGTGAAAATGACTCTTTTAGCCCAAATCTACAAGAGAAAAAAACTAAATTTAAATTGAATCCAAATATTGAGCATAATCCATTTTTAGAAAACCAACTAAAACAACTTGAGATGCAGTTTATTGCAACAAAAAAAAGGTTAGAAAATAAATTTAAAGCAAAAAAATTTATAGTATATTTTCAATCTTTTACAAATACTTATGCACCTTTATCAACATTAAAATCTTTATATGAAAAAGCTCTTAGTTTTGATGATGTTATAGGACTTAGTATTGGTACAAGAACAGATTGTGTGACAGATGAAATTCTTGATTTTTTATATGAAAAATCTAAGCAAAAAGAGATTTGGATAGAGTATGGAATTCAAAGTTTTTTTCAAACTACACTAGATAAAATAAATCGTGCAGATGATGTTGAAAATATGAGATATTGGATAAGAAGAACGAAAGAAAAAGGCTTAAACGTTTGTGGACACTTGATTTATGGTTTACCAGATGAGAACCAAGAAATGATGTTAGAAACATTTAAACAAACTATTGATTTGAAAGTTGATAGTATTAAATTTCACCCACTTTATGTTGTAAAAAATACACTTCTTACAAATGAGTTTAAAAAAGGAAGATTTACTCCAATAAGTGAAGAGTTATACATAGACACGGTTGTAAAATCTATTGTTAATTTACCACAAAATGTATCGGTTCAAAGAGTAACAGCTGGAATAGACGATGATACACTTTTATCACCTTTATGGTGTAAAAATAAACACCAACAGATGAGAAATATAAGAGTTGCGCTAGAAGAGAAAGGGTTTATTTATTAATTTTTAATAAATAATCCACAACATTTTCTATAAAAGCGTCATGTTTTCTATCTTTTCTATATGCAATATATAGTTTTCTTAGCATTTTTTGATTGCCAATTCTTGATTCATATAAAGCACCTGACTTAAGTAGTGATTCAATAGCATTTCTTGAAACAATAGATACAGCAGGAGTTGCATTTTTATCAGAGTGTAAAACAGTTTGAACAATAGTTGTAGCACTTGTAACTTCACTTGTAACTTCAAATGTATCGCAGTCAGGATAGTTTGCTTTTTCAAGACACTCTTTAAAAATTGACCCTGTATTTGACTCAGGATTTCTACAAATCCATTTGTAAGATAATAAATCTTCAGGTTTTGCACGTGCTGGAAGCTTTTGGTTTGAGAATATTACTATTTCATCTTCCATCCACTCTCTATAAATAATCTCATCGTTTGCAATATAGTTTTCAACAAGTGCAATATCTATTTTTTTATCTAGTAAATCTTCTATAGCTTCATGTGAAACAGATACATTTATTGATACATCATTATGAATATTCTCTTTAAGATTATTCAAAAACCTAGGAAGAATATAATTTCCTATTATAAAACTAGCACCAAAAACAAAAGTTGTATTTTTATTCATAATTTTTAAAAGTTCTTTTTCAGCACTATTAACGCACTTTTCAATTTTTAAAGCAATTCCATGAAGAATTTGACCCTCTTTTGTTAGTTTAATACCATTTTTTTTTCTATCAACAATTTGAACATCTAGATAATCCTCTATAAACTTCATTTGTTGAGTAACAGCTGGTTGAGAAATACCTAGTTTAGCGGATGCTTTTGAAAAAGACTTCTCTCTTACAACAGTTAAAAAAGTCTCTAATTTAGCAAAATCATTGAGCATTAAATTCTCCAAAAATAAATTAACAAAATGATAACATTTATTTATATATAGAATAATTAAGAGATATAATATTTTTATAAATTTTATGGTATAATCTAAATTATTGGAGAAAAAATGTCTGAAAATTTATTAATATCACTAAACAATTCACAAAAAAGTGCCGCACAACATATCGATGGTCCTTTGTTGATTTTAGCAGGTGCTGGAAGTGGAAAAACAAAAACAATTACAACTAGACTGGCCTATTTAATATCGATTGGAATAGATCCAAAAACTATTTTAACGCTTACTTTTACAAATAAAGCTGCAAATGAGATGCGAGACAGAGCTTTTTCTCTTTTAGACACAAATAGTTTAAATACACCTCCACTTTTATGTACATTTCACAAATTTGGACTTCTTTTTTTAAAATTTTATATAAGTGAATTAAATAGAAAGAATAATTTTATAATAATTGATAGTGATGACAAAAGAAGAGTTTTAAAATCAATAAATAAAGAGATACCAACAGCACTTTTAGTAAGTGAAGTTTCAAAATATAAAAACTCTATTATGACTCCAATTGAAGTAAAATCCCAAGCTCAAGGGAAACTTTATAGTGAAATTGCAGATATTTACGAAAAATATGAAGAGCATTTGTTAAAAAACAATCTTGTAGATTTTGATGATTTACTTCTTTTGCCTTATAAAATTTTAAAGAATAATCAAAAATTAGCAGAATCTACAAGTCAAAAGTATCAATATATTATGGTAGATGAGTATCAAGATACAAATGAGCTTCAATATAGACTTTTAAGGCTTCTTTGCTCAAACCATGATAATCTTTGTGTTGTTGGAGATGATGATCAAAGTATTTATGGATGGCGAGGGGCAACAATTAAAAATATTTTGAATTTTAATGAACATTTTAAAAGAGCAACTATTGTTAAACTTGAAGAAAATTATAGATCAACTGATACTATTTTACACCATGCAAATGCTTTAATTGAGCACAATAGAGATAGATTAGGTAAAAAACTTGTAGGTACAAAAGATAAAGGTAGTTCTATAAAAGTTTATGAATCACACGATGAAAATGAAGAGACAAGAAAAATAGTAGATGATATAAAAAAATTGTTACAATCAGATGAAAAAGCTAAAGATATTGCAATTTTATTTAGAGTAAATGCTCTTAGTCGTTCTTTAGAAGAGGGATTTAATAAATCAGGGCTTAATTATAAACTTGTTGGTGGAATGAAATTTTATGAAAGAACAGAGATAAAAGATTTAATAGCATATTTTAGAATTTTAACAAACTTAAGTGATAATTTTTCTATAAAAAGAGTTATAAATAAACCAAAAAGAGGAATAGGGGCAACTACTATTGATAAACTTGAAGAGAAAGCAAATGAGTTAAATAGTTCTATTTTTGATATGATTCAAAATTTAAATGCTGATGAATTAAGTGCAATTGTTGGTAAGAAAAATGCAAGAACTATAAAAGTTTTTGAAGCATCAATTTTAGATTTAAGAGAGCTTATGAATCAGTCAAAAATGAGACTTTTAGATAGTTTTGAAGAGACTTTTGATTATAGAGCTTCTTATGATAATCTTCCAGATGGTTTTGAAAGACAAGCAAATATAGATGAATTTTATGGATATATAAGAGATTTTTTCTTACAAAATCCACACTTAGATTTAAAAGATTTTTTAAATGAAATAGCATTAGAAAATCAAAATGATGAATATAGCAACGATGCTATTTCTATGATGAGTATTCACTCTTCAAAAGGTTTAGAGTTTAAACATCTGTTTATTATTGGACTTGAAGAGGGATTTTTTCCAATTATTGGAGATGGTACAGATTTAGAAGAAGAAAGACGATTAGGATATGTTGCATTTACAAGAGCTATGGATAATTTAACTCTATCTTTTGTACATTCAAGATTTTATAAAGGTAAAAGAACTCAATTAAATAAAAGTAGATTTTTGGTTGAGAGTGGTTTAGTAAAAGGAAGTTTAGTTATAGAAAAAACTTCTGGATTTAAAAAAGGTGATATGGTAAGCCATAAAATTTTTGGACAAGGAAGAGTTGAAAAAGCTGTAAATGCTGGAAAAGATTATAAGCTTACTATAAATTTTGGTGGACAAAAAAGAGATATTTTGTCATCTTTTGTAGAAAAAAACTAAAGGTAAAATTTGCAAAAAAGAGTTTATGAAAAAGGTGAAATAAATAAGCTTTTTGTTGTAAATAAACCAATGTTTATTAGTTCAAATTTTTATTTAAATAGATTTAAAAGAGCTTATAAAAATAAAAAAGCTGGATTTAGTGGAACTCTTGATCCTTTTGCAAAAGGTTGTTTGATTGTTGCATTTGGACAATACGCAAAGCTTTTTAAATATTTAGAAAAAACTCCAAAAGTTTATAAAGCTGTTATTTGGCTTGGAGTTACTTCTGAATCTTTAGACATTGAGAGAATTCAAGATATAGTAATTAAAGAAAAACTAGAAACTGATTTTATAAAAAAAGAGATTGAAAAATTAAAAGGCGAAATAGAGTATATACCTCCAAAATTTTCAGCTAAAAGAGTAAATGGGCAAAAAGCTTATGAAATTGCAAGAGAAGGATTAGAATTTGAGCTAAAAAGCTCAATTATGAAGGTATTTGACATAAAATTTATTAGATACAATCATCCCTTTATAAGTTTTGAAGTAAAAGTCAGTGAAGGCTCATATATTCGTTCTTTAGCACAAATATTTTTAAAAAATATTGCTTGTGTTGGAACTTTGAGTTATCTTGAAAGAGTTAGTGAAGGAAAATTTTATTTTGAAAATCACAAAGAGTTAAATCCACTTGATTTTATAGATTTACCAAAAAATAACTATACTGGAACAAAAGAGTGGTTAGAAGTTGGTAAAAGAATTTCAAAAGATTACTTGAGTATAAAAGAGAATGGAAAATATATCATAGAGCTTGATACCTTTTTTTCTATTATAGAAATAATAGATGATGAAGTTAAATATTTATTAAATAAAGTTTCAAAAATAGAGGCAAAAAATGACTAAAAAATCATATGCAAAGGTAAATATTTTTTTAAAAATTGTTGGAATAAGAGAAAATTACCACCTAATAGCTTCAAGATTTGTAATAGTAAAAAATCTTTTTGATACTATTAGTTTTATAAAAAAAGATGTTGATAATTTTTCAATAGAGGGAAATTTCTCATGTGTTTTAGAAAAAAATACAGTTTATAAAGCTTATAAAGAACTTGAAAAATTTGATGAAGTAAAAGAGTTTTTTAAAAAAAATATTGTAAAAATAGATAAAAATATTCCAGAATTTGCAGGACTTGGTGGTGGAAGTTCAAATTGTGCTACTTTTTTAAATATGGTAAATGAAGCTTGTAATTTGAATTTAAATAAAGAAGAATTAGCAAAAATTGGCTCAAATATTGGAGCAGATGTACCATTTTTTGTATATGAATTTGATAGTGCAAATGTTAGTGGAATTGGTGAAATTGTTGAAGAGTTTAAAGAAGAGTTAATTAATATTGAAGTTATTACACCAAAAATTGCTTGTGATACAGGAAAAATATATAAAAACTTTAGAGAAAAATTTTATAAAGAACAAAATATGCAAAAAGTCCAAGATGATGTTAAAGAGCTTTTTGCTACAAATTCAAAAGATATTTTAGAAAAATTTAGTATAAATGAAGCAAATGATTTATATTTTCCAGCTTTAGATTTAAATGGCGATTTAAAGAAATTTGAAAAAAATAATTGGTTTTTTAGTGGAAGTGGAAGCTCATTTTTCAAAATTTTATAAGGAAATTATGTGGCAAAAAAAGAGATAAAAAAAAATTTAGTATTTAAAAATAAAAAAGCATTTCATGATTTTACAATTTTAGATAGCCTTGAAGCTGGAATTATGCTTGAAGGAAGTGAAGTAAAAGCTATACGTGAAGGAAGAGTAAACTTAAAAGATAGTTTTGTACGAATAATTAAAGGGGAAGTTTTTCTTTTAAATGCACATATATCACATTTAAGTACAACTCATAGTACATACAGACCAGATGAAAGAAGATCAAGAAAACTGCTTTTACACTCAAAACAAATAGCAAAAATGTACTCAAAAGTAACAAAAGATGGAATAACTCTTGTTTGTACAAAATTGTATTTCAATGACAAAAATATGGTAAAAGTTGAAGTTGCAACTGCCCAAGGGAGAAAGCTCCATGACAAAAGAGAAGTTTTAAAAGAAAAAACTCTAAAAAGAGAGAGTGAGCAAGCTGTAAAATCTTATAAATAAGATAATTTTTATCTTGATTTTTTTGTTAAAAATCTTTATAAATAGAGCTAATTTGTTAATTTATTGTTAATTTTTTTGTTTAGTTTAAGTTTTTCTTCGATACTATTTTGGCTAATGAGTGACATTTTGTGACTTGTATATAAATTTTGTAGGAGGAAATTGATGCAAAACAGTGCACAAATTGAGTATGACTACTCTGTTGCTAAGTGTTTTACATTTACAACAATCTTGTTTGGTATCATTGGTATGACAATTGGTGTTGTACTTGCTTTTCAATTGGCTTTTCCAGAGCTAAATTACTTAGCAGGAGAGTATGGTACTTTCAGTAGATTAAGACCATTGCACACAAATGGTGTTGCTTTTGGATTTACACTAAGTGGAGTTTTTGCTGGTTGGTATTATATATCTCAAAGGGTTTTAAAAGTTTCATTAAAAGAGTCACCTTTTTTAATGGTAGTTGCAAAACTTCATTTCTGGGTATATTTTATAACTATTCTATTGGCTGTAGTTACTCTATTTATGGGTATTACAACTTCAAAAGAGTATGCAGAACTTGAGTGGCCACTAGATATTCTAGTTGTTGTTTTCTGGGTTTTATGGGGTATCTCTATTTTTGGAATTATTGGAATTAGAAGAGAGAGAACGTTATATATTTCAATTTGGTATTTCATTGCTACATTTATAGCAATTGCAATGCTTTATTTATTTAATAATATGGAAGTTCCAACTGCACTTGTAAGTGGATATGGTTCTTGGATACACTCTGTTTCTATGTATTCAGGTACAAATGATGCTTTAGTTCAATGGTGGTATGGACACAATGCTGTTGCATTCGTATTTACTACACCTATTATTGCATTAATTTACTACTTCTTACCAAAAGAATCAGGTCAAAATATTTATTCATATAAACTATCAATCCTAGCATTCTGGGGATTATTATTTGTTTATTTATGGGCTGGTGGACACCACTTGATTTATAGTACTGTTCCAGATTGGATGCAAACTATGGGTTCTGTTATGTCTGTTGTTTTAATTTTACCATCATGGGGATCTGCTATTAATATGCTTTTAACTATGAAAGGTGAGTGGAATCAGCTACAATCTAATACTCTAATTAAATTTATGGTATTAGCTTCAACATTCTATATGTTAAGTACAATTGAAGGTCCAATTCAATCAATTAAATCAGTAAATGCAATTGCTCACTTTACAGACTGGATTCCAGGTCACGTACATGATGGAGTTTTAGGATGGGTTGTATTTATGGTTATGGCAGCACTATTCCATATGGTTCCTAGAATGTATAAAAAAGAGCTATATTCAAAATCATTAATGGAAACACAATTCTGGTTACAAACAGTAGGTATTGTTTTATACTTTACATCTATGTGGATTGCTGGAATTACTCAAGGTATGATGTGGAGAGCTTATGATGAGTATGGTTCATTAGTTTACTCATTTATTGATACAGTTACAGTATTACATCCATACTATACAATTAGAGCTGTTGGTGGGTTATTATATCTAATCGGATTCTTTATGTTTGCTTACAATATCTATAAAACTATTAGATGTGGAAGAGTACTTGATAAAGAACCAGCTAATGCAACACCAGTAGCTGCTTAAGAAAGGAGATAAAGATGTTTCATTGGTTTGAACAAAGACCGTTTTTCTTTGCGGTATTAGTATTTATATTTGTAGCATTTGCAGGGATTATTGAAGTAATTCCAGATTTTGCAAAACAATCTAGACCAACAGTTGGTACTAAGCCATACTCAGTTCTAGAATTAGCAGGAAGACATGTATATATTAAAGATTCTTGTAATGCTTGTCACTCTCAGTTAATTAGACCATTTAAATCAGAGACTGATAGATATGGTATGTACTCTTTAAGTGGTGAATATGCTTATGATAGACCATTTTTATGGGGATCAAAAAGAACAGGTCCAGATTTATTAAGAGTAGGAAATTATAGAACTACAGATTGGCATGAAAACCATATGTGGGATCCAAAAGCGGTTGTGCCTGGAAGTATTATGCCAGCATACAAACATCAGTTTACAAATAAGGCTGATGTAGAGACTGCTTATGCAGAAGCTGTAACAGTTAAAAAAGTATTCAACACTCCATATGATCAAGAAGGTATGCCAAAACTTGGTACTTGGGAAGAGGCAAAAGTTGCTGCTTTAGAAGAAGCAAAGTTAATTGCTGCTGATATGAAAGATGAAAAAATAAAACAAGCTGTTGCAAATGGTGAAGTTCCTGAAATTGTTGCATTAATTGCATATTTAAATTCTTTAAAATAGGGTATTAAAATGGAATATGAAGCACTAGTTAATCTTCAAGGCTATGTTAAGTTCTTTTTGATTTTAATAGTATTTATACTATTTTACTCATATGCTTTCTCTATTTATAGAAGAGATAAAAAGGGTGAAAGAGATTTTGAAAAGTATTCAAAACTAGTACATGATGACTCAAGTGCTTCTGCCCCTCTTGAAGAAAGAGAACAAAATAAAGTTATAGGTAATAAGGAGAAATAAGATGAAATCTATGGTTATAGGTGGAATAATTCTTATCATCGCATTAATGGCAGGAACTTACTTTGTTGCAGGTGATGCTTTTATTAGTGATGATTATATTAATGCTTTAACATTTTTAGGAGCAGCTGCTATTATTACAATTAGTACGTTTGTTGTTTTAAAATATGTTAATCAGATGAAGAATGATACAGCAAGTGGTGAACTAGCTGATGAGAACTGGGATGGGATTGGTGAGTATAAAAATAATGTTCCAACAGGTTGGGCTTTGGCATTTATAGGAACAATTATTTGGATGTTTTGGTATATGACTATTGGTTATCCAGTTACAGGGTTTTCTCAAATTGGTCAATGGAATGAAGAGACAAATGAGTATAATGCAAAGTTTGAAAGCAAATGGCAAAATCCAAATGAGCAAACTCTAAACGCAATGGGACAGTCTATATTCTTAGTACAATGTGCACCTTGTCATGGAGTTGATGCTGAAGGGATTAATGGAAAAGCTCAAAACTTAACAAAAAGAATGAGTAAAGAGCAAGTTGAGTTTACTATTAGAAATGGATCAAACCATATGGTAACTGCATTCCCAGGTGGAATGCCTCCTATGATGATACAAGATGATAAAGAGATTGCTGATGTTTCTGTTTATGTAGCAGGTGGACTAAAAGGTGAACAACCAGCAGCTTTTGCAACTTGTGCAACTTGTCATGGTGAAAATGGTGAAGGTATGCCAATGGTTGGACCAAATTTAAAATCTTATGATGATGATTTAGTTCTTGCTGTATTAAAAGATGGTAAAAAAGGTCTTTTAGGTCATATGCCAAGCTTTAATGAGAGATTAAATGAGACTCAAGAGAAAGCTTTAGCTTCGTATATTAGAAGTTTAGGAGATAAATAATGGCAAATAATACACAAATGAATGAAAATGAAAGAGGAATTTTTGCTCTAAACGGAATTACAGGAATGCTAGTAGCAGTTGTTTTGCTACTTGTTATTCTTGCAACATTGGTTACAAATGCTGTTCTTATACAGCAAAGAGAATCTACTAATGCTTATAAAATCAATCAAGATTTACAAGGTTTAAAGGCAAATAGCCCTGAAAATCATAAGCAATATGAGATTGTTGGTAATAAGAAATAAGGAGTAGAAAATGGATAAAATTATTGGTATTTTACTTTTAGTTTCAGCTTTATTAACTTTATATTTTGCATACTTTGATGCAGCAAAAGTTTATGTTGGCTAAATGAAGAGATTTAATTCTTTCAAAGTAGGGGTGATATTTTCACTTCTACTTTTTTTATTTACAAATAGTTTTGCTACAAACTTTATAATTAATGATGATAATTTAATTGATAGTAGAGCAAAAACAAAAATAGATGAAATAGGTGGCGAAGTAAAAGCTAAATTAGGTGTTAATGTTTATGTTCATGTAAAAGGTACTTTGGGCTTAGACTCAAAAATGCCAACAAAAGAGAAGATAGAATATATAAAAACTTATGAATCAAATATTTTAAGAGATTTAGAATCTCCATATGTAATTTTGACAGTTGCACTTGAAGAAACTCATGTAAATTTATATTTTAGTGAAAGTTTGAAAGATATAATAGATAAAAATAGCATATTAAATGATTATGTAGTTCCACTTCTTGCCTCAAAAGATAAAAACACTCTTCCTTCAAAAATTAGTGCAGCTGCATTAAATGGATACTCAGGAATAGCTGATTCTTTAGCAAACTCAAAAAATATTGTTTTAGAAAAGAATATTGGAAATGAGGGAAAAGTATCTAGTACTATTTGGAGAGTTTTTGTATATTTTCTGGTAATTTCTGGACTTTTAGCATATACATATGCGGTATTAAAAAAGAGAAAATAGTATGAAAAAAAGAAATTATTGGCCTTTGTTTTTTATAGCAATCTTTGGATTTACTATATATATGATTGTTTGGACAATTTATAAAGCAGTTCAGGTTCCTACTGTTGAAGATAAAAGTTTTTTATATAAATATCAATTTGTAGATGAAAATTATAATGATATGATGAATTCAAATATAAAATTTTTAGAGAAATATAGTTTAGAACTTGACATAAACGGAACAATTTTTCCACTTACAACAGATGATATAAAGTATGGACAAAGAGTTATAGAAAAGCACTCTAAACATAAGGATATTTTAAAATTAGAGAATAATCTAATAAAAATAGATATTATTGATAAAGTGACAAAAGAGAAAGTTCCTATAAATATTGATTTGGTTATTTCAAAAACTATGTCAAATGATAGTGATATAGTTTTAAAAAATGAAAATTTTGAAGTAAATGAAAATTCTTATAGCTCAAAATTTGATTTAAAAGAACCAACTAATTGGATTATAACAGGTAGTTTTGATGTAAAAAATGAGAAGGGATTTATTTTTATAAAAACAAATGCTAAGTAAAAAAAAACTTATAATTTTTCCTACGCAAAGAGCAATTAGAAACTATTTAGAGAAAAAAAAATCTCTAAATACTCTTTTGCCAACTTGCCTTACAATTGATGA
>JACCEA011782241.1_pt1 | contig 13934 bp, 15 predicted proteins | sample 7449851 | NCBI WGS metagenome assembly JACCEA01 (sample SAMN15323453, study PRJNA562643) | freshwater metagenome | isolation source: river surface water | place: USA:Blue River Watershed | collected 2017-08-18 | reverse complement strand
GGGGTCAAGTATGATCGAATTTGTGCGGTTCTAATTGAAGCTATAAAAGAACTTGATAAAAAAGTTTCAGACATGCAAAAGAAAATCGATTATCTTGAATCGAAGTAAGAGGTTATTAAATGACAATACCTGTAAATGATTTAAATCTACAGCACATAATATCAGAATTTGGTTGGCCTACATTTCCAAACAGTATATCTGCATATTATGCTGGTGGTGGTTTGGTATCAAACCCTGCCCCAACGAGTGCATCCCAAACAGGTATAATTCCTGTTTCTGGCCCAATATCTTTTGGTAACTTTAGAGGAGTTACACAATTTACTCCTGTAACTATTACACCACCAGCAAAAACAGATATGTATGGCCATATTAATGGCCCATTTGCATATCAGGCATCTGGGACATATAATGCAACTAACATACACTTCTTAATGACTGCTTCTGGCGGAAGACCTTCTCAAGATAGTTCTGCTGTGTATACTTGGACTCTTGATGGGTTAGATGGCGGTCACTGGGAATCTTGTATAGTTCAACCACAACCGTTTGCTGACCACGGTAGCGAAGTACCAATCCCTCAAAACACACCTAACAACTCAATAATGGATTTTTATGCCAGAGGTGACGGTGGTGGTATTAAGAGGTATGTTATAAATGTGTCAGATGGTGTATCTACTACCTCACTACAGATTGGTGTTGGTTTCTATTGGTAATTCTATACACTAAATAACAGATATAAACCCTAACAGAGAAAATTCATATGTCACAGTATAGAAACATAACAATCGAGCAAGGTGAAAGTTGGCAGATAACTTTATATGTCACAGACTTAGAAGGTAGACCGCTTGATATTACCGACTATACTGTGACAATGAGAATGAAGAAGCACTATTCCGCCAAAAAGTACATACCTTTTCATACAGAAATTACAGACCCGATAAAAGGTGAAATAAAAGTTTGGTTAGATGAAACAGAAACATCTACAATACAACCATTAAGATATGTGTATGACTGTATAGTAAATGGAAATGTTTCACAAGTAAACGATCCATCAAGTTCTATATCCCCAACAGATCCAATTGTAATCAGATTTATGGAAGGTATAGTTTCAGTAACCCCCAGTGTGAGTGCTTAATTTATGCCGCCTATTACCTATGTAGACCCCACACAGGAAACCACAACTACTGTTTCTAAGAATAATAACACAGCAACAATAAGAACTAATGTCCCGGGTAGAGCTACTTCCGCCCCTGCAACAGGTTTCCCATTAAAATTAGAACAAGTTCAAAACGTTAACACTAAACACGGATTGCCCGATAATACAGTGTTAAAATTTAATAAATCTACCGGAATGTGGGAACCAACGCCATATGTTGGTGGTAGTTCTGTTGTTACTAAAAGATTCGATTTTGTTTCAAGTTTAGAGTGGTTGGTTACCCATAACATGAATACTACATCATTCAGAGAAACTTTAGTAAATCAAGATGGGTCAAAATTTACAGCAAAAACAAGAATAATAGATAAAAACTCATTCGTAGTTTATTTGACTACTGCCGAATCAGGATGGGTTGACGTCATATTCAACATGTAATTCTGAATAGTTTTACATAAATAGATATATGTCGAAAGGACGTATATCGACAATTAACTATAAAAAGCATGCTTTTGTGAAATATAAAATCTTAATATAAATTAATCCCGAAAGGAAATAAAATATGGCTACATTTCAGGAATTTCATGGTATTAGTCTAGCCGCGAATAGCTTTATCGAGAACCTAGTTATCGAACAGCTTGCTGCTGATCCAGTACCAGTCGGTCCAGGTCGTGTTTGGTATAACACCACCGCTAAAGTATTCCGTCAATCCACCCTTGATGCAACTGGTGGTGTTTTAGTTCGTACCTTCTCAACTGGTGAAGAGCTTGCTGCGTCCGTTTCTGCTCTAACTAGTGATATTGCAACCCTAACCACCAATCTGGGTAATGAAGTATCTCGTGCTACTGGTGTCGAAAGCACTCTATCTGCTGCTCTTGCTACAGAAAAAACTGCACGCGAAGCTGCCGACTCATTACTTGATGCACGTATTACCGCTATTGGTTCTGCATTTAACTATGTTGGTACCGTTGTGGGTGGTGCAAGCGCAGGTGCTGCTTTTGACCTAGCAACTCTAACACAAAAAGATGCTGGTGACTACTACAAGGTTGAAACCGCTGGTTATTTCAAACTAGGTGGAACTACCTCTTTTGTAAATGCTGCTGACGGCATCGTTTTCAACACCGTTGGTGGTTTTGATAAGATTGATAACAGCAACTCCGCTGTTTTTGGCACTTCCAGTCAAATCGCTGTTACTGGTTCTGCTGACGTTGGTTACACCGTTGCAATAGATCCAGCTTTCTCCGGTCGTGTTTCAACTGTTGAAAGTGGTCTAGCTGCTGAAGTTGTTGCACGTCAATCTACTGACACCAATCTAACTGCTGAAGTTACTCGTGCCAAGGCTGTTGAAACTGGTCTAGCTGCTGACCTAGCTTCAGAAGTGTCTCGTGCCAAGGCCGTTGAAGGGGTTCTAACTTCTCTAACAACAAACACACAAGTTTCTCTTGTTGCTGCTATCAACGAACTTGATGCTGACCTAGCTACAGAAGTTACTCGTGCTACTGGTGTCGAGAGCACTCTATCTGGTGCTATTGCTACAGAAACAACCGCCCGCACTGCTGCTGATACAACTCTAACCACCAACCTAGCCGCTGAAGTTACTAATCGTCAAAATGCTGATGCAACCCTAACCACAGATCTAGCTACTGAAGTAACTCGTGCCAAGGCGGTTGAAAGTGGCCTACAAACTGCAATCAACACTGAAGTCACTGCCAGAACTACCGCTGACTCCGCTCTTGATACTCGTATTACTACTCTAGAAGGTGCTGTTGCTGGTGCTACTGGCGATCTTGCAGATCTTCTAACTGGGGCTAAGGGAACTCTTGTTGCTGCTATCAATGAAGTTCAAAAAGAAATCAATGATGAAGTAACTCGTGCTACTACTGCTGAAAGTGACCTAACAGATGCTCTTGCTGCTGAAACAACTGCCCGACAAGCTGGTGACAATTCACTAACATCTGCTCTTGCCGTTGAAAAAACTGCACGTCAAGCTGCTGAAGCAACTCTAACCGCAAATCTAGCTGCCGAAGTTACTGCCCGCGAAGCTGCTGATGCTGGTCTACAATCTGCTATCAATACTGAAACTAGTGCACGTCAAGCTGCTGACACTACACTAACTTCTAACCTAGCTGCTGAAGTAACTGCACGCACCACCGCTGTTTCTACTGAAGCTGCTGCCAGAACTGCTGCTGATACTGCTCTTCAAACCGCACTAAATGCCGAAATTACCGCACGTACTGCTGCTGACACCGCACTTTCTGCTTCTCTTGCCGCCCAAATCGCAACTGAATCTACTGCACGTCTAGCCGGTGATGCTGCTGCAAATGCCCGTATCGACGGTGTTCAAGCAGAACTTGATGTTACTCAACTAGCTGCCGGTCTAAACGTTAACGGCACTTATACCGCTCCTGCTGATACCGCCTACCTTGGGTCAACAACTTCTCTAAAGACTGCTGACGTTGCACTAGATACAGCAATCAAGGCTGAAGTTGTCCGTGCAACTTCTGTCGAAGCTTCTCTAGCATCTGCTATAGCTAACGAAGCACAACTTCGTGAAGATGGCGATGCTGATCTACAAGCTCAATTGGAAGAATGGGTTCAAACTCAAATTGCTCTTGATAATACAACTGATGAAGCTCGTGTTGCTGCTGAAGCTGCTTTACGTCTAGCTGCTGATACCGCACTACAAGCTGAACTAGACCAAACCCAAGCTTCTATTGGTCTTGGCACTGATGGTAAGATCATTCCAGTTACTGGAACAAATTACCTAGATGGTATTAGTTCCGTATTCGCTGGTGCGTTTGCTCTTGACACACAAATCAAGAAAACTTCTGATGCTGTTGCTGCTGAGGTTACTGCTCGCACTGCTGCTAATACTGTTCTACAAGGTAATCTTGATACCGAGCGTGATGCACGTATTGCAGAAGACCTAAAAATTCAAACTGAGCTAAATGTAACTCAGTCAGGTGCAGGTCTTGAATCTTCTGGCGCATATGCTGCTCCAACTACATCTAACTATATCAATGCAGCAATCTCCCTAAAAGATGCTGACTATAAGTTAGACGCTGCCATCAAGGTGGTTTCTGATGCTGTTGCTGCTCTAGATACTGGTGCTGCTGCTGACCTAGCCGCAGAAGAAGCTGCACGTATTGCTGCTGATGCAACTCTAACCACTAACCTAGCTGCTGAAGTAACTAATCGTCAAACTGCTATTACTGCTGAAGCCAGTGCTCGTGTTGCTGCTGATACCGCCGAAACTTCTGCACGTGTTGCTGCTGATGCAACACTAACCAGCAACCTAGCTGCTGAAGTAACCCGTGCTACCGCTGCTGAAGCAACTCTAACAGCAAACTTAGCCGCCGAAGCTACTACACGTAAATCTGCTGATGACGCTCTAACCGCTTCCCTTGCAGGTGAAACCACTGCTCGCCAATCTGCTGATACTGCTCTGCAAGCCGCTATTGATGCAGAAGCAACCACTCGTGCTGCTGCCGATGCAACTCTAACAAGTGGTCTAGCTACTGAAGTTACTCGTGCCAAGGCTGCTGAAGGTGTTCTAACCGCAAACCTAGCTTCTGAAGCTACTACACGTCAAGCTGCCGATAACGTATTAACTGCTGACCTAAATGCAGAAGTTACTGCACGTACCAATGGTGATACTGCTCTACAAAGTCAGATTGGTACCCTAAGTGGTCTAACCACTACTGACAAGAGCACCGTAGTTGCTGCTATCAATGAAGTTAAGGCACTTGCTGGTGACGGTGTTGCTTCTCTTGTAACTCAGCTAAATAGCTATCGTTATACTGAAACAACCGGAGCCGCCTCAACATCACACACCATTAATCACGGCCTAAACTCAACTCTTGTTGACGTATGTGTTTGGATTAATCGTGGTGATGGTATATGGCGTAACGATATGGCGGCTGTTTCAATTCTTGGTATTAATAGTATCAAGATTGATCTAACTGCACCCCGCAACGTTCGTGTAACTGTAGAGAAGGTAGATGCATTTACAAGTGGTTCTGCCCCAACAGGTGGTTACACTGGCCCTCTAAGTTAATAACTTAATTCTAATCTAATGAGGTAAAAAATATGGCTTGTCGTCCGTTAAAATCTGTTTATTTTGGTGGCTTTACAAAACCAAATGACGTGTTAAGAGCACTTGAAGTTGAACTTAGAGACTTAGCACAGATATGTTTGGAAACAGATTTTACGGATGAAAGCCAGAAAGCACTATTCGAGAGGAATGTGCTCTTCATTAAAGGTTATTATGAACGTTATGAAAGACTCATTCGCGATAGTATGAATTAAGGATATATGAAATATGGCACTAGATAAAGAATTAGCACACCATTGGTGTGAAGAATTGGCAGATAACTTAGTAAGTTTCAGAAAAAAAACAAGATTAAAACCAGAGTCTAAACTTAATTTTATCGTAGATCAATATGCAAGTCTTTTTTCACTAGCAAGAATAAATCGTGATGATGCTATTATGAAAGGCACACCACACAGAATGTTTCAAAAACAACAAGAAGATAGTCCACCTATTCAAGAATAATAAGCATAAAGTATAGGTGTTTATAGGCACAGCAATCAATATAGGTTCCTGTGCCTATTTTTTTAGATAAATATCTTTTAGAGTATTCTAATTATAAATAAGGAGAACCCCTAAATGGCAATTCAAATTTTACAAGATGTTGCAATTCACGGCGGGATTCAGTTTCTAGATGCGAAGGAAAGTTTTCCAGAAAATCCATCCATCGGAACAATGGTCCTAAAAGGAACTGCAATATATGCATATATAACTATAGGCGGAATGGAAACATGGTACCCATTTGCAAATAGAACTAACAGTTATGTTCACGTTCAGGGTCTTCCAAATACTACTTGGACGATCAATCACCAACTACATACTACAGACGTATGGGTTCAGATTAAAGACTCTAACGATAAAGTAGTAATGGCCCCTGTTACTGCTGTCGATTCTGACACAGTTAAAATAGATTTTACTGCTGCCATGACGGGTACTGCCGTTATTGTTGCTCCTGATAGCATCAATGTCCCAGAAATTAAGGCATCATTGATTACAGTTGGACCAAACGTAACTATTAACACTGACGGTGTATTAATTAATGGTTCATATGCACTAACTGCTGCTAACATCGAACAACAGATTTCTGATGCGGTATCAGTTGAAGCCACTGCACGCACCGAGGCAGATACCACACTTCAAAATGCAATTACTGCCGAAACAAGTGCCCGTATAGCATCTGATTCTACACTACAGACAAGTATAAATAATGAAGTTACTCGTGCTACTGGTGTTGAAGGTACTCTTTCAAACTTAACTACTACTGCTAAAAATAATTTAGTTAGTGCTATTAATGAGGTCAAGTCAAGCCTTCCAGTTGGAACTGCTGTTAGATTTGCAGGAACTGCAAGTAACTTAGTTTCTTTTTTGAATTTACCAGATAGACTTCCCGGAGCATTGTATTATATATCAAATGACGGTTGGTTACCGTTACGTGATCGTTCAGGTGTTGTAATTGAAATTCAGCAATTTAAGGCTGGTGATTGTTTATTAGTAATTAAAACATTTAATTCGGCAGATACACACATTGTTGATGACCCTGCCGTGGTAAGAATAGAAAATTCGGTTTCAACATCATTTGCTTCTTTAACAGGAAAACCAGCCTCACTATCTGGTTATGGTATTATTGATGCAGTTAACATTTCTTTAGTTGGTGCAAATAATGGTGTTGCAACTCTGGATGCATCCGGTAGAGTACCAACTGGTCAACTACCCTCTTATGTTGATGATGTATTAGAATTTTCTTCTCTTGCTTCATTCCCAACAACGGGTGAAACTGGAAAGATTTATGTTTCCATTGATACAAACAAGCAATACCGTTGGTCAGGTTCTCAGTACGTGTTCATTACCTCTGGTGCAGTCGATTCTGTAAATGGGAAAACTGGTATTGTTACTATTTCAAAATCTGATGTTGGTCTTGGTAACGTAGATGACACACCAGATGCAGAGAAAGATGTTTTAAGTGCAACTAAATTAACCATATCAAGAACTATCGCAGTTTCTGGTGATGTTTCTGGTAGTGCTTCTTTTGATGGTTCTGCTAATGCCACTATTTCCACCACTTTAGCTAATAGTGGCGTTACTGCCGGAACATATAATAGCAGTGCTACTTCTGTAACTCCAATTACAGTTGATGCAAAGGGAAGAGTAACAGGAACTGGAACTGCGGTTACTATAACACCTGATTTTAGTTCAATTACAGGAAAACCAACAACTGTTTCTGGTTATGGTATTACAGATGCTCTATCTGCAAGCTCAAATAACCTTCCAGTAAGTCAAGGGTCAATATCGGCATCAACTATAACTACTTCAACAACTTCAGCAAACCAAGTTGTTGATTCCAACGCAATCGCAAGTGTTAGAACAGTTAAATATTTGGTGCAGATAACTTCAGGATCATCATATCAGACCAGTGAAATTCTCGTTATCCATGATGGTGCTTCAGCATATCTATCCGAATTTGGGACAGTGACAACTTTATCTATCCTTGCATCATTTGACGCTGATATTTCATCCAACCAACTAAGACTTTTAGTTACCCCAGTAAATGCAGCATCAACCATTAAGGTTATTAAAACTCTGGTAACAGTCTAATTTATAAGTAAAGTAAAATAAATGACAACACAAATAGTAAAAAGAATTGATAAAGGATTTCCACTAACTTATACCGAGTTGGATGCCAATTTTGAAAATTTGCGTACTACTGCGGATAGTGCTTACGATACAGTGACAACACTATCCGCAGTGTTGTCATCATCAAGGGTGACAATTTCATCTTTAAGTATGAACCAACTAATAGATGCTACTACAGCAATAGAACCATGCACGGTAAAATTTGTTATCCAATTAAGTAATGGGACAGATATTCACGTAGAGGAAATATTAGTCACCTATGATGGGACTAACACATATATGAGTGAATATGGTGTAATTATGAGCAACACGCCACTGGCATCCTTCTTAGAAGGGTACTCAAGTGGGAAATTAAATTTGTATATAACCCCTACGGTTTCGCCTTTAAAGGTGTCATTAGTGAAACAAATTATAACTTAAATTTTTATGAGGATAGTGAATTATGGGAATTAATAAAAAATTCGTAGCAAAAAATGGAGTTGATAACAACAGTCAACGACTAACAAACGTAGCATATCCGCTTGACCCAAGCGACGCTACAAATAAAACGTATGTAGATAATATGGCGGCTGGCCTTGATACTAAACAAAGCGTAAAGGTAGCAACTACATCAAATATTACTTTATCTGGTTCACAAACTATTGATGCTGTTAATGTTGTTGGTTCTGATAGAGTTTTAGTTAAAAATCAAACAAATGCATCTGAAAATGGTATATATGTTGTCAATCAGGTAGGTTCGTGGACTCGCTCATCTGACACACAAAGCTGGGAAAAATTACCAGGGGCATTTACCTTTGTAGAAAAAGGAACTGTAAACGCAGATACTGGATGGGTATGTATTTCAGATCCAAGTGGTACTGTTGGAGTTACCTCAATAACATGGACGCAATTTGCAGGAACTGGCACCATTACTGCCGGGACAGGAATTTCTGTTTCTGGAACCCAAGTAAGTTTAAGCACAATTTCAGATACTGGTGTAGGATCTCTAAAGAAAATTACTAGAGATGGTTATGGTCGCGTCACTGGAACCGCTGATGTCACAGCAACTGATATAACCAATCTTACTAACTTACTAAGCAATGCTGCTGGCGCTGCATTAGGGACTTCTGGTGCGTCTGGAACAAGTCCCGCTGTTTCAAGAGCAGATCACGTTCACCCATTACCTACATCATTACAGGTTAATAATGGAACCGCTGCTGCGCCTTCATTATCATTTTTAAGTGATCCTGATACAGGTATATATAAACCAAATAACGACACATTCGCGATATCAACTCTGGGTTCTGAAAGATTACGTATTGATAACAGTGGTAACGTCGGTATAGGAACTAATACACCAGGGTGTCCATTAGATATTGGTGCCAACGCAGGACAACGAATTGCACGTGTTAACGGTGGAAGCACTAATGCGGGCGATGGTTCTGCTTTATACCTAAAGACCGGAACAACAACTCATTCGGTAGGAAACCTAAGCGCAATAACTGGCGGGGCTTACTCTTCCGATTTAGCACTATGGTCGGGTTTAGGAAATACTGTATTCTACAACAGTGGTGGTGAAAAGGTTCGTATTGATGCCACAGGTAATGTCGGTATAGGAACTAATTCGCCAGCTTATAAATTACAGGTCTATGGCGGAATTGCTGCGGTTGGTGGTGGTGGCGTTGATGGAAGATGGCAGGGAATAAATAATAACAACGTTCACGTTATGGATTTTGGTATTGGCACATTAAGTGGTTATCCAGACTCTATTGGGTTAACTAACGCTACCTCAACTGGATCATTAGACTTTGGCACAAATAATCAGATAAGAATGCGAATCACCCCTAACGGGAAAATTGGAGTAAATACCAACAATCCTAAAGGTAAAGTTGACATTTTCAATCCAAATGGGTTCGTCCCATCAAACTCAACTGTGGCAAACGCCGCATTAGTTGTTGCCGGAGAGTATGGTGGTGGTATAACCTTAGTAGACGGGACACATTATTCTTCACTGTATAACATAGGAGGAAGATTTTCTATAGGGTCTGGGACCGCATCAGGTGTCAATGAAAGGCTTACTATTGATTCTACCGGCAACGTTGGTTTCGGAACTGCTACCCCTTCATCTTACTCATCAGCGTATAGTAAAGTTCTAACAACTGTACACGGCGACCAAGGCATTACCGTGGGGTCATATTACCAATCGGGCGTTAATCAGTATGGGTTTATTAACGCTGGCGGTGCTAATAACGGATGGGAGACTCCTTTGGTGTTTCAAACAGGCGGCAGTGAGAAAATGCGTATCGATGCTGGGGGCAACGTCGGGATCGGCGAAGCAAATCCATCTGGTTGGAATTCTAAGTTGATGGTTAGAGTGGCATCTGGGTACGTTCAATCTACAGTATTGTCACAAGGAAACACATCTTCCGATATTGCTGTCTTAACTGTAGCTGCAAATGGTGGAACCTATTCGGTTACCCCCCTCGCATCCGGGGATGGTCATGTTCAAATTCATTTAAACGGGGCTGCTGGAAAGGATCGTAGAATTATACTTTCTACTTCAAATAACCCTCGTTGGGCTTATGGTGCATCACAGGACGCAGAATCAGGAAGTAACAGAGGATCTGATTTCTTTCTTAGTAGATATGCAGACAACGGGGCATTCTTAGGTCAAACACGTATTAACCGATTTAACGGGGCGTTCGCATTTGAAACGAGCTGCGCACCAAGTACAGACAATTATTACTCAACTGGCGGTGCGAGCAATCGTTGGTCAGTAGTCTATGCAGGAACAGGCACTATCAACACCTCTGATGCGAGAGAAAAGAACGAAGTTAGATCACTAACCGAAGCAGAAATATCCGCAGCACAAGCACTTTCAAAAGAAATAGGCGCATATAAATTCTTAAGTGCTATTGCAGAAAAGGGCGATGCAGCAAGAGAACACATTGGTATGACTGTTCAACGTGCTATTGAAATAATGGAGAGTTTTGGTTTAGTTCCATTCAACTACGGGTTTATCTGTTACGATGAATGGGATACAGAAACTCAAACCATTCCTGCGGTTGAAGCATCCGATGCAGTAATTGGTGAAAACGGTGATGTAGTAGTCCCTGCGGTTGAAGCAAAGCCAGAAGAAATAAAAGTTATTCGCGAAGCTGGTAACAGATACAGTTTCAGAATGGACGAACTATCAATGTTCATTTCTCGTGGTTTAGTTGCTAAGTTAGAAAGCATTGAAGCCAGACTTGCAGCTCTAGAAGTTTAATTTAAATAACCCCATCAACCCGAGGGGGTTTCTTATAAGGAACTCAATTCTTAGCAGTTGGTGGTAATGGTGTTGTAGTAACAAGTATTAAAGATTAATACATAAAAATGCCCGACATATTAGATATGTCGGGCATTTCATTTGTGGTATTATATTAACTTCAATCACCAAATTTAAGATATTTGTCATTTATGCTTTTTATTTAGCATTACACATCAACGTATTTCTCCAAGAATTTCAAATTATCCATAAAATAAAAAGCAGGTTCTACTGATGAAGACGCAACCCAATAATACGTTCTCGTCTTGGACAGATTGGTAACTTCAAGAGTTTCTACATCAATTTTAATAAGCTCTTTCTCAATATCAAATATAGTTTCAGAGTCATGTATCATGACAGAGAAGTCATCTGTTCTACTAATGTTACATCCATTAATAGCGGAAATAATAAGAATCTCGTCAAGAGGTATGTTAATTTTTGCCATTATATTCTTTCAATAGAGCAAACACAAAACCAATGTATTTAAATTTTGTGGTGTCTTTCGGGTATCCCCAAAAAATATCACCCAGTGTAGTTGTGTATGACTCAATTGTCAAGCCATCACAACGAATACGGACATCTTCATGGTCACCAGATACAATCCCTGCCGACACCGTAATAATGTTGTTATGCTCATATACATCATCACACCCATTTAAATGAGATAGAATGTATATTTGCTCTATCACATTTTCATACATACCCAAGATATTCCAATGCAAATTTTAGCTTAACAAACTTATTGTATTTTTCTGTCACTTGTTCTCTGTATATTACATCTTTAGTGGTATAAAACCCAAAATCAATACTAAAGCAATATATTTCCCCTGTATCACACCTAATACATATATCCTCGTCTACTAGAGCGTCTCGATAGTAAATAACTACATCTGACATATTTTTACGGTATTTTACACCATGTAACAAACATATACATAGAAAAGCATCAATATCAAATTTTTCTTCAGTCATAACCAAAATAGTCTAGGATAAATCCAAGATCCTTAAAATACTCTTTTTTTATGTGTGATCGTTGGGTGACCACAATTATAACATTATACTTTGTAGTGCAAGAAAAAATCTCTGGCATTCCATTTAACTTGTTATTTCTAATGCAAATATCTTCATAATGATCAACATCGGTAGAGCTTATCACAGTTGAATCTCTATCATGTGGGGTATAAACACCATAACCACGCAGAACACATATGGTTAAAAATTCATTTAGGTCATCTGTAATAGTCATTGATTGCCTCTAAAACATAGTTCAAATAGAATAACTTAACTTTTGGTCTATTCCGTCGCTGAGATAATTGAAATGTATAAGCTTTTTCAATCCCTTCTCTAACTGAGATAATTTCTATCAAATTTCTGCCTATAAAAACACGTTCCCCTTTAAAACTAACCACAATAGTGTCTTTAGATGGAACTATTACATCATGCCCTTTTAAAATGGACATGATGTTTATGTTATCCAGAAAATCTTTTTTAGAACTCATATAAAATATCCAAAATGCAATCTAACTCTTTTATGTTTAATAATTCTTGTAAATATTCATATCTTAATTGTACCATATGAAAACATATATGTCAACCATAACTATATTTTTAATTTTTATGTATTATAAATTTATTTTATAGGTTTATTATTATATACTTATTAGTAACTGGTTTCTTCTTAGGTTTATTATATACCTATTTTTTATTGGTGTCAATAGTTGACATATATGTTTTTGTATGATAGAATTGATATTCTTATCTATTATAAGTTTTATTCATATCTATTTTCAATGTTTTAAATAAATATTCATAAGAAAGTTCAATATTGTTTATAGCTATTTCTTTAATGTTTTATATTTGTCAACCAATGCGTAGCACAGAATTATTGAATAAGGGAACCAAATCTAAATGAAAATTAAATAGTAGTGTTCACTTAATAAAAGGATACTACTATGATTCGCTCAAGAGAAGCACTAATCGATTATTGCCTGCATCAGTTAGGCGCACCCGTAATTCAAATAGAACTCGAAGAACAACAAGTCAATTATTGTATAGACAATGCCCTTGATAGATGGCAGTCTGTCCACGTTGATGGGTCCGTTCGTAGGTTCATCCCTCACACAGTTACCCAAGATGATATAAAAAACGGGTTTATTGTCGTTCCTGATAAAATCCTTAGTATTGTGAAAATTGTCCCTCTGAACTATGGTGCTCAAAGTACAAACTTAGAAAGCATGGGTATGTTCAATCCAATATACCAATATAGACTTAACGACTTTTGGAGCATTATGAGTGGAGGTCTTAGTGTATATAACGATGTGATGACAAACTTGCAGATGGTTCAAGACACCCTCCAAGCGGAAATGGGAATTGCATTTAACAGATACTCAAATAGACTATATCTTGAGACTGATTTCAAAACTCCAACAGGATTTATTAGAGAAGGCACAATTATAGTGGTTGAGTGTTTTACTTTAGTTGACGAGCAAGAGGCACCAAAGTTATACAATGATTGGTGGTTAAAAAGATATTGCACTGCACTAATAAAAAAGCAATGGGGTGCGAACACTAAGAAATATGATGGTGTTCAACTACCCGGAGGTATTACTATTCAGGGGCAACAAATTTATAATGAGGCAGTTGAAGAAATAAGAGAACTTGAACAAGAACTTGAAAATGAGTTTGCACTACCACCTATTTTCTTTGTCGGTTAAATACTTGATATTATTTGAAAAGAGAACACCTAAATGGCAGTCAATAAATTTTTCCAATCTGGT
>JACCEA012218274.1_pt1 | contig 13941 bp, 8 predicted proteins | sample 7449851 | NCBI WGS metagenome assembly JACCEA01 (sample SAMN15323453, study PRJNA562643) | freshwater metagenome | isolation source: river surface water | place: USA:Blue River Watershed | collected 2017-08-18 | reverse complement strand
GGTCATCATGACAACTTCTTCCGATCAGCAAGCATCTATCACTCCAAAACTGCAAAATATCTTTTCTACTAGAGTCCACATCAATTATATACCCTTAGACCAGCTTGGGATCAAGACATTGTTCCTTTAACTCCCATTTTAGTAAGTACTGGCAGCAGAACCAGGTCTTCCCAGTCTTTTTAGTGAATCTACATGAACTTGTGGAGATCTCCATTAAAAATTCGATATGGTATTACTTCGTACCTTAAACGACAATTAATGTATTGAAGATTCTTTATAATATTCACTGTGTAAAGATTATTATCTATTTAAATGACTACGATACTCACAAAAAGTAAGGTGCAAAAAAGAAATTCGGGCGCTTCAAAAGGCTCGCGCGACAATTTTTGAGTAGAGCGCCTTATAGGTAAAGGACACTTCTCTGTGGCTTGCAGCGCAGCCAGAGCAGCAGCAGGGCGGCGCAGCAGGCGCAGCACAGCAGCAGCAGTCAGCACCGAGGGAGCACAGCACAAAAACACGGCCTAATATGGAATACCAAATAGCAATAACAACATGGAATAGAAGTAGACCAAATATCAAATACAATACCAATAGATTGTTTGCGCTTCCATATTTTGCTGTTCGGACTCGGGATGGTTCTTATTGTCGATATGCCTACCGCGTCCATAATACAACGGATCCACCATGATGGCCATGCAGATGATGAAAGGAGGACTCTACTTCACAACCAATCTCCTGGTGCATTGTTTGCAATGAAGAAGATCATTGTTTCATTGTGGATATGTCTGGCTTGGTTCACAAGCGTGCTGAGCGAGCAAATCAAAATGTCGTCATTCACAGAACTCATTGCAGATAATGGACAAAGTTTTGAAACATTTTTTCACACACCGCCCTCTGTGACAAAATGGGAAAATGTTGAAAATCCAAAGCATTTTACAGTACTGAGTATGAACATTGATCACAGTGTTGAGTCTAAATGGTTTTTCAAGCATCTGCACTCGCGCCATTCGATTGGATGGAATCGCACTCATCTCCAACGTGAATACGGCACGAAACCACATGCATGCTCCGTTCGATTCTATGGTATTGGGTTAGAAAAAACTCTTGACGGCTACCAACACGGTGGAACAGGTTTTCTTACAATTGCTTTTAAGGATGACCACAAGAAACAATATTGGCATGGTTTTGACAAGAATGAGACGAACCGATTGCATTGCTATTATGGGACAAACAAAGACACTGGAAGTGAATTTTTGGTAAGCGTTTGATAGAATTTCACTATTCATTTTCTCATTTAAATTGCTGTCAGGATAAACCAAAAACCCTAGGCATTGCAATAAATTGTCCGGTCAGTATGGATGACGAAGTTGGTCCATTTTTGCACAATCGAAAAATGGAAACTGGGTACTACTGTCGACCATTATCTGAGTACGAAGCGGAAATAGAGCTTCATTTGCGGCCGACTGAATTCACAGAAGAAAATCCAGTACGTAACGAAATTTTTTCTGAGTTCTATACCCCTCCTGGTGTACAGAGAACTTTGAAAATCCGTGAAGAGGTACTTACCAACTATCGTCCTCATGCCGTGTGTACTGTTCAAACTTTTAAAAACCAATTTACTGGACCTATGATGTATTTCTTCATCGCATACTATCAACTTATGGGATGGAAGTAAGTAAAATTGCATCTCCAGAGACATGATCGTCTGAGCTTCATAATTTTTAGAGTTATTGTATATGATCGATTTGGGCTTCATTATGAATATGTCAAGGAGTTATTAAGGCTGCCTGGTGTTGATTATTATCCTTTCACAGGTAAATATAAATCTTGAGATTACCATTATTTCAAATTTTCTCCTTTTGGTCTTTAGTACACCAGCTTTCACAGCCCAGTAAATATAACAAGAAATATCGTGAACAACAGGTGGTTAGGATAGTAGAACGATGTAACGTTATATGATCGTTTCTCTTCATAGGGAGAGGAATTAAAGTCTTTTTACAAAATGGAAGTTAATTGGGGCTACAGTAGTAAAAAGGTAATAAAATACTTTGTTTATGTTGTAAATTTATTTGTATTTTTAGATTGCCGACACCCCTGATCAAGACGCTGATAAAAGCAGAACCTACGATTACGCTAGAGTAGAATACAGTCATCTAGATACAATACTTTATATAGGTACGTATAATCCGAAGCTGGAGACCAATTGTTCATGTTTCTTGTGGTACGTAGATGCCGATGAACTATTGTTTTGTCCTCAAGCAGAAGGAAGTATTGAATCACAAAGAAAGTACCAGCAAACCATTCATTCAGAATTCAGAGCTAAAGGTATAGAGGAGATGCGATATGTTCGCATACCATATTCTGGAATGTAAGACAGTTTTTTGTAGACTTTTATGTTTTATGACATCTTTGATTACAGAGCCCCACCTGGGTTCATCAATAATGCTGCGAACAGATCTAGCACTGATTTCACTAATCACACTGGTACTTGTATGATAGTAAGAGCAACTATTTAAATTTACTTCATAGCAATTTACTGTTTATTCCACTCCATAGCACGCATATAATGAAAGAAGTTTACAGAAACTTGCGAGCTGTTGGTCGTCAGGAACATCGTACGATAATTTTCCCAAAAGTGCAGACTTGGCGGGAGTATGCCCTTTTCATTATAATCACTGGTCGTGTGATGGTATGAAAGGCGGCGGTCGAGATTGGACCAAAAATAGGTACTGTATCTATATTTGACTATTGCATTACTCGGTGTTACTTTTTTCTAATCAGATGCCGATGCAAAGTTGGGTTAGATATGCAAAACTTTTACGACTATCGTCCAGTGTTGAAGAAATGTCACCTAATGCATTTTAACGACAACAAATATAGATTTCAATCCAAGAGAACAAAACATACTTATGACAAAGGGGATGTCACCATTCCTTCTCCATTGGTAGCGTTATTGGCGAAGACACCTTGAATATCGATTTTAACGCAAAATTGAAGATGTTGGAGAGCACAGCAGATTGTACAATATCCACTTTCTCACAAAATATAAATTAGGATTGTTTCTTCATGATTGCAGTAGAATGGGAATATCTACTTCCGCTTGAGATATGGGTTATTAAAAGGCCTAACATAGAACATATGTATGGTGTATAGTACTACTAAAGTACAAGGTAAATTAATTGAAATTGCGTGATTTTAATTGTTAATTACATATTTACACTCTGTTAATCTTGTATATACCGACTTAATCAACGGCTAGCTGACGGTTCACGCGCGCCAACAACGCCAACGGCGACAGCAAATTTGGAATTCTGCTGTTTTTACGCTAATATTCTATAATATCCTTTTCCATAAGTGTGGTGTCTATAAGGCCTTATATACACTGTGATTTATGCGGCAATACCGTGGTGCTTTTTGAGAGGAAATATCTTTTTGTTAGAATAAAATCCAGTATGCTATATGATGGCGGAAGAAGTTCATTATTGTCAGGAAAATCTGCCATCTGAGGCGATCTATGAGCTTTTGATCAAAAATGTATCTCGTGATGTCAAACTTGATCGTGAAGAAATAGAGGTATACCAATGAATTGCAATGTTTGATGAAGATTCTTTATTCAACATTTCTATCAGACCTTGAAAAGCTTTCGGATGACCGTGGACAATCAACAGTGGCAGAATTGGCTTGCGTTTGCCAGAGGCGAGAGAAAAAAGCGCTTGGTTTCTATGGGAATTAAGTCACCAAAGTCAACAAAACTGCAAAGCGACAGTATATCGGCAAAAGCTTCAAAAATCGGAAGTGCTGATATGTCCCTTGAAGAAGGACCAACATCACCACTTTCACTTCCTACATTTCATGATACCAACAAAGAATCATATGATGTGAAGCTTCCATCATCGTCAAATATCAGTGCAAAAGTCAATTCTCAAGTCTCCAATCAAGAACGAAATATGGATGACCGAAGAAAAAACTCGCATGAACCGAATAATGATTTCATTCCTCCATTGCCAACTTCGCCAATGCCCGATGTTGCAACTTCAAAAGTCGATAGTGCATCCATTTCTCCACCTATTGAATCGCAAAAAGTCTCAACTCAAAATATATGTGAATTAAGGAAGCAATTAATTGAATGTTTGCGAGATCCAATTCCTTCGTCCACACAGGTTCCACATTCTCAGGCCCAAACCAGCCCAAATCCCAACGATAGAGGGGTGGTTAAAACTGGAGAATCAATTGCCGTACCTACTTACCCGTCTACAAAGACTAAGTCCCCAGATAGCTTCTCAGCACTTCTAACCGATGCAACATCTGTATCTTCAGGAGTCTACAGGAATGAACCCCATTTCACTGCATCGCACTCCGATAATGAAATTTCTCATAATTTTGATGATAATTTATTTTCCGCACTGGAGAAATCAAAACACCATGAAGCCTTTCCGAATCTCGTCCAGCAAGTTCCTCCCCCATCCCACCGACCTCGTCAGCGTATGGAAACTCCTCTCTTAACTACAACTTGCGGCGAGAGTGAATCATCGAAGTACAAGTCATCATCACAACCAAAATCGCTGGAGCAATCATATATCAAGCCATTGATACTCAAACGTAACCCAACGGATGTAAATTATGGAATAGAGGAGGAAAATGGAACAGTTGAATTAATGTATGATTGTAGTCAAAACGTGGAGGATGGTGTGATGGATTCAATGGATGCTATGGACAATAATAGTGCAATGACAGCGGGAACAGTTAGCTTATCTGAATCCTTTAGCTCTTTTCCATCCTTGGTAAGGCCACATGTAGAGATGCCTCAAGCTCGACATACACGGAAGATGCCTCCGAGTGCTTCATTATCACTACCTTCACCGCAGGAACTTCCAATTTCGCAGTCACAAGAACCCAATCTAACGATGCCTCCTGCTATTCCTTTGATGACAGATCCCTACGAAGCTTATATTTCTCAGCAGGATACAAGATTTGCTACGAATGACGTTGAAGATAGGAGAACAGCGTCAGAAGAGACAAGACACAACACGTTGAAGAACAATTCGCATCAATTGGTAAATGAAGATGCCTCTATTCAGATGGTTGCAAAAATGCTAGCCAATCGAACATTACAATTGAAATCTTCAAACAATCCCATGATTCCACTTCAAAATTCAAATTATCCGAATAGTGGAAAAGAACAAAATATAGATGGAGATGACTTAAAACTTGGTTATTATTGGAATAATAATCTTGCTCCCAACTCCAATCCAGTACCATCATCCAACCAACTACCAGTAGTTGAGTCAGAGGTTCAACATTATCATCTTCATCAGCAAAAAAGGGTACTAGCATCTAATGATGAAAGAAAATTTTCCAGTCAACACAACAATGTGACAATATTGAATGTTCAAGAAAAGTTTCCCGATGCTAATCATGGAAAACCCTCTAGTCCGACGACTGAATGTCTACCCCGACGTAGAGAAGAGCGACCTCCTGCTCCATCAATTACAAACTCTTTTTCAACTTTAAGCAGTTTTCAAAATAATGCTGATTCTTCAATGAAGGAAAATATCAACATAGTATTATTTTCAAATAGTTCAGCACCAATGTCGACACAAAATTTACTCAGAGATTCTGTTGTTGAGAATCAGAAGCATTCTACTGATGGAGTATCATTACAAAAGAGACAACTGTCTGGCAGATCGCGTTCTGCACCAAGAGCGCATCGACACGATGTCGCAGAAGCATCCCCTGCAGTTCCTCCCCCTTATATAATGGCTCCAGTGCTAAGTCAAAATCAATCAATGAACCGAAACTCTCCATCAGTGCCATCCTCTAAAGCAACGCTTCCATTTTCACCATGGCTATCGCCCATGGTCAAACCATTACGATCTGGATCCCCAATCAGTCCGAAGATAGATCAAAGGGTACTTCCTCATAGCCGAGCTTCTGAAATGAACAAAACTTTGTCGCGGCCTTATCATGATTGGGCGACAGTCCCCACCCAAATTGAGGTAGTTTCAACAGTTCATCAATATCGACAAATCGAGGAACAGAAGAGGTCAAATGAGCAAAAGGTAGATCCGAATTACAATGGAACCCTTGAATCATCGAAGCAAGTGGCGAATTCATCAGATGATCCTTGCACTCCTTTCGTCACAGACAATGCCAATTCTAGAAGTTTACGTGCAGGAGTTGAAGCAACCACTATTGGTACCATGAGATTGGATGCAGTATATTCTGCTGCGAAGTACTTGCTAAATGCTTTAGAAGGTCAAGCGCGCCCCAAAGGAGATTCTTTGTTTGAGGGTCCAAAGTAAGTTTTTATCAAATTTTTCCTCAAAGAGTAGCTGAAGGACAATTATAGAGCAATTTTAAATGAAATGGTTCACACTTTGGAGAAATCCAAAGCAAATTTTCGTGAAGCAGAAACGAGAATGGAACCAGCGCCGTTGAATTCACCATTGGCTGAAGTTTCGAAATCTTCCTTTCATGATGTATGGAATTTACCTTCCCTGATTCTCATGCCAATATTTATAAACTCTACCTTAGGGAAAGCCATTAGAAGGTTGGACAGAATTAAGAAAAACTGATCGATTTGATGGTCATGATTTTGAATACGATGAACTAGCAATGCATGAAATCCCTAGATTTCGTGAAGAAGAAAATAACGAGAGAAACTTCCAAACGGAAGAAGAAGCTGAGTACAAGTACCATGACAATCGGAGTCATATTAGCGATGATTATCAAGAATATTCGCAAGCATCTCCAAATGGTTTTCACGCTCAAACAACCCCTGAAATGTCTGTGAGCGAATTGCAAAGATTACTCAACAATACCAATTTAAATATGAACAGCGCATATTATCCTGGAGTTGGTTCAAGTGTCCCATCCCCAAATCCACTCTCCGGATCAGTTCGATTTAATCCCGTGGTAAATCATGACCGTCATTTGGAATACACGAAGAAACTGCACAATAATTCCTCCACTTCTTCAACTTCTTCTATAGCGGGGTTTCTACAATATAACACAAGCATTGCAAAACACCATCAATACTACGGAAATGAAAACATCATAACTCGCCTATGCATTGCTCAAGGGCCTCTTGTCAAGGTTTGTAACTCTATTGAATAGGTACTAAACCATTCCTTTGATTTTGTTTGATAATAGACTTTTGAAGAATTTCCGATTCGAGTAGATCTAGAAAATAATGCCGTCGATGTAGTGTGGCGAGAACATCGTGTAACGGTGTACAATCGACCAACAAAAAGTTTTACATCTTCGAAAATGGGAAATAAACATACCGTTGGTACCCCCCTGTCGGCACAACAGGATACTTTTGACGGAATTGCAAATCGCATTCTTCGGAGAGAACGATTTCTGTTTGATAAGCTTTACTACGGAAATAAATCAATGGAAAAGTTATCTCAGTATATTAGATATCGCATAAGACAATCCATCCTATCATATAATAGCATGACATTACTTTGTACTGGTTGTGGAGAAGGGTTGATCGGAGAATTGGAGCCACCAGTAACTCTAGCAGTTGGTACTGGCGGTGGAACTGGAGTGGCCAGTCAATTATTGCACGAAGTTTTCAACTATCTCTCAGCAACTACTACATATGGGTCTAGGAGTTCCGATGTTGGCCCCCCTAATTCATTTGATCTGGTATCTGGTACACTTAGCCCTTCTCCAGCAAATCGAACGTCATCGTATGTAAATCATACTTCCTCATCTTTCGCAGCTATTAAGACCAATATTTCGAGTCGCTCTTCCCGTGTAACGATGTCTGCAGTGCTTGTTTCAGGAAGACATATTGTAGATTTATTGACCAATCCCAACGCTGCCGCAAGTAGCAAAGACAAGAGACCCATGATCCGCAGAACAGCAAATAGCAACACTGCTACACTGACAAATGCAACATTGATTGAACTTTCATCTCAGATGGATTATGAGCGAATCATTGGGTTGCTACTGGGTCGCCGCTCTGGAATTGCACATTCATTGCGAACGCTCTACACTATGATAGCTACTGGCGACGATATTCCAAAATTGATGTCCACTAGAGCTGGAACAATCATGCGAAACAGCAGAATTCAAAGTGGTGCGTTGTCGAGTACTTCCAACATCACGACTCCATTAGATCCCCATGCGACTTGGAGTAATCGAAGTGGAACATCCGCCTTCAAGCAAGAAGCAAGCCAGACGAAGCAAGATGGTGTAATTTATGACTCACAGATATCTGCAATTGATGACCAAGTGGATCAATCATTGGAAACTTCGTTTTCGTCATGTCTATTATTGAGTTTCAACGTAACTATTGGTTCTACCATAGCGAAGAAAGGTGCTCAACTGTCCTTCAGGGTGGTCTGCCCCTCAGGAGAAAATTGGCATACTCCAGGTAACTAAAGTTTGGCGAATATTTCTATCGATGAAAGTAAATAGCAATTTATACTGTTGCAGGTTTGGATTTTCACATGCTTCAAGAGTCCATCGCGAGCTTGCCTCATTCTCCTCCTGCGCATGTTATGAATGCAAGTCCATTGACTATGCTTTTGGCTGTAAGTGACATATTGAGTCATGTAAAAATGATGATTTCATTGCATAAACTTTAACAGAATCAACCCTGCGAATATATTAGTGTTGTGTCGGTCAACAGATTAACTGAAAATATGGCTGGCTATCAAAATGTTAGTGATTTGGATCAAATTGCAGAACAAGCCTTGAATGCGCTGAGGATATCAGCAATCACGAAATAGAAGTATTGAGATGGATGTAGGACAGCAAAGAATTTAATCATTAGGATGTTTATCGATAATACTTCCGAAAGTATTTTGTTGTGACAAATAAAACTTACTAGAGACAGGCTATATACAGTATGTAATTTCAAGATTTACACCAGAGTCCAATAATATATATACTTCTATATAAAGACAGGTTGATGCAGCGTGCTTGGGGAGTCTTGCTTCTGGTAAAATTGTCTTTTCTTCATCCCCGAAACGTTGATACCGTCTCGTTAGTGGAGAACGATTCGTCTTCTAGAAAGATAGGAGTAAGATAGCAGACTGACGAAGTCATCTATTAGTTGTGAAAATAGCTGTAGTTTGTAGATATACAGTCAAACAAGCTTCTAATACAGGCTAAAACTCAAATGCACAGGAGGATTTTCACATTTGCTTGAAATCATAACAAAACGTTTTGTTCCCAATCTCTGCTACCACCTTTGAGATGATCACCCGCATAGTTTTCGAAAAGACTATTCCTTTGACTCTTTCAATATTTCCCATTTTCTCATCGTCGTCACTACCATATTCACATAGTGAACTCAAAAGGGTACTGTGAGATGCTTTAATGACTTCATCGGCTCGACAGATAGTTTCAAAGTTATTATTATCGGACGACTCCCAGTTATAATTATCGGCCATATCATCATCGTCATCTCGAGACGATTGGAAGTTGAAGTGACGAGTTGTTGAAGAAAATGAACTTGGAACGTCCACCACCGTACAATTGCTTGTTGAAAAGCACGCCAACGACCCGTCAAGAATCCAAGATGCAATGCTATCAAGTATATTGCGTAAAAATTTATGGGAAATGATAGTGCGACAGCTCCTACCTGATATGGAAGATAGGATCCTATAAGATTACAGAATAGTAAAGAATTTGTTTACTACAGAAGATGGTCCACTTACATCATAATATTTCGGTTGAGAGAACGATTGCAAAAGTTTATCACAAGCACCCACAAGGCTGATTAGAACTTCATTTGAAGGGTGTGTTAACACTAAACATAGAAATGCTCTAGTTCCTGCATCATTAACCAATATTTGATACCTACAATCGATATCAACAGCGAAGCTAGTATGCAAACATCAAAAAGGATTATAATCTGCTCCATTCTCCTCGTAAATAATTGTAAGTCACCTTCGATGATTCGGGAATTCATTCTTCATTAGTTCCTCAAATCTGCTAATCTGTAGATACCTCAGAATAAATGACCTTGTCAGCGATATGTGGGGATTTGCCTCTAGAACTATTGCATTCAGTGATTTTGGTGCGTATGGATGAGTAGTCAAGAAGTGTTCCAGTGCATCAGAACAGATATGTCCGAATCTAATAGACTGCATAGGAGTTAATGGAGCTTAAAATAAAATGTTAGCCGTCAATATAGCATCCATAGAATAGACATACTTAGGCTAAGAAATATCCGACTTGGCCAGTTTCCTTCAATATGGGGAAAGGCTCTAGCAAAATTAATATATGATACCCCCTCTCCATCTGCACACGATGATTCAATTTTTATCCTCTTATTGCTCATAGTCGATTATTGCATCTGGCATCAATATTTTGTATAGGTACCATCTCATAGCAAACAAGGCTGCTGCTCTGCCGCGCCTCTGGTGCTGGCGCTGTGGCCGTGCGGCCTGCGCCTGCTGCTGCGGACGGCCGCAGCCAAGCGCTAAAATCTTGCTTGGTTGTTTGTTTCATGTTTCATACACGACTTTGTTTTTTTCTCTGTGGCACGAGCACAATATTTAGGCCTTATTCCCAATGGATTCCAATTCGTTAATTATTTGCTCATATTGATCAATATCTTTTGATATGACGCAGAACCATCCATATATAAATTATTGAATTATGAATAATCTACAGTTAAAAGCTGTTCATTTGAAAATCATCTCAGTATTGATTGAGATCTTTGGCAGGTGACTGACTTCCGAGAACAGATTTGGAAATGAGTGAATTGAAGTTATCCATTGGAATATGATTGGAAAATATTGACATCAATCATCTTTATAGATCTAGAAATGAATTTGGTTGCAAAGGTTTCCACAAAGGTGATCAGAACCATCGTGCTGTGCAACCGCTAGTGGATCCACACATATTCCAGGTTGATATCATATATCATAGGACTTATGATAGCAATGGATTTGGCATGAATTGTTGAATGTCCGTTAATTTTACCTTTTGAATAAAGCTATATCTGTGGTATAATCCAAAGATGATGTGTAGTATTTTGGACACAGCTTCATGTCTACAACAAGCTTAACAATCACTTTTGCCAACAATATATCTTCTTGAAGTCATTGTTGAAGTCACCAAGATCCCTCCACCAGTAATAGTACCCCCTTTGCTGCTCTACTTTAAGCACCATCATGATATCACTACATTGGAGCTGATTTAACCGAATGTGATGCCTTCTTTATGAAAACAATAATGTTGAGAGCATGATGGTGACCCTTCTACCCAACAAATTTCGGTCATTTTTCCTCAACAAGAAAACAAACAAACCAAAAGAATACAGACAACATCAGTAGATAACTATTTATCGCCTTCGTTGATGTTCAAAGAAGCTTTATTGCCACTAGGAAGGGTTTGGCTTCTTGGTTAGTTGGGATATTATATGTACAATAGCTATTTGGTATGTTACAGGTGTTCTCCAGCAGAATTGTCAAGCCTCATACATGGAGGACCATCCCTCCTCGGTACTGTTGAGACGGAACTCTGTATCATGCTTTACCCAATCATTAACTTAGAAGTTTCAACCCCGTCCAAGTTCCCGGATCTGTTGTTGCATTCTGAACTTATTGCTACAAATTTTCTAGTATGAACCATAGCATTGAAAAATTTTGAAATTTCCAATCAGTAGCTGTATTTGTTGTCATTTGCTTTCTAAATTTGTTATATGGAAGATCGGTACAATGAAAATTAATCCAGTAATTCATGTGTGCAATGAACAAACGAATATTATTCAAAATGGAACGTATTATGTTTAAGTAGTTCTTTCGTGTAGTACACAAGATCGTACAGCTATATGTAGGGCAATATATAATTCATGAAAACATTTGCAGCTCTGCATGGCACTAATCACAGGAGTAAATGTAATCGTTTTTCACCGTTATCATGTGGAGAGCAAAAGTTCAACAAAAGTTAATTGATAACAACTAATACATAATCAAATTGATATGAACTAAACATCAACCAAATATTACATCAAATAAATTATGTACATGCGGTTTAACCACACATAGTATAGAATATTGTACCAAAATTAATGAAATGAACTTTTATTGTGATGACCAGAATTGCTCTTTGCGGTTAAACTGGAAGAAGCTAAAGGTGAGAGCAACGCATTCATATCTGCTTCTGAAATATCCATTTCAAAATCGGAATCCGAATCATTTTCAGCGATGTAAAATGAGGCTGAGAGAGAACTAATGGTTAATGAAGCCTGATCTGGATTTACCGTCAATAATACAGTATGAGAGTTTTCCGAACCTGGTGTATGTATCAAGTGCTTGAAAGGTGTTTCATGAGGAGTAGAATGCATGTCATAAACACCGCGATATTCACTTCCAACATCGCTATATGTGAGACTGGAGGACAGCAAGTCCGTCTTAATCGATAGTGGGCTCGTATCAGCTTTCACAATTGGAATGGTACTCGTATTAATTACAGATGGGACTGTGTTTAAAGAGTCTTCAGTAATACTGCTCAAGCGATTGCTCGAGGAATTTTCAAATGGGAGTGGGTGATTTACTTTACTAACATGTGGTTTTGCACTGTAAATAGCGGTACCAGGCGGTGAAAAGGATGAACACCCACCATTTGATAACAGAGTCTCTTCCTCTTCTTCGCTACTGTCTGTATTTTCATATTCAATAACACCACTATCATTACTTAGTACAGAATTTGGTGTTTTGATATTTCTGAGCGTTGTACGATTGTTTGGATAGCCACTTGATTTTTGACGCCCATTAATTTCATCCAATGCACTTTGATTTAATCGCCCAACTTTCGAACCATTCTTCAATCCAGGTGATGGTTGACTTCTTCCAACCCCATATTTTCCTTTGATTGCTGCCCCTTTACTCCCAGGTGATATATTAGTGGTTGCAAGTGATCCAGAGGACTCCACATTCTTTGATTTACGCAGCAACTTCTTTGTTCCTTGTTTAGGGGCATTTGCTGGAGTTGGGATAACACTGTCATCAACAAGAATAGGGTTTGCTGCTGCAACTTTAATCATATCTTTTATTAATAAATATGTGTCATATATTGATCTCAAACGAAAAAAGCCCAAAAATGCGGCAGGTAAGTCTTTAGCGGAGAATGTTGTTTGTACCCTTGTTTACGGGAAGTCTCAAATCTAAAATATACTACGGTTCACGAATACTTACTGGGTTGCGGTATTTCCGAATGCACCTACTCCTCGGGGCACCGTTCGTCCTCTCGTTAATTGCAATCGCTTCCCACTAGTTGATGTAGATGATCCCAACGGTCGGTCAGGAGATGTGGATCCTGAGGACCCCGGGGGGTCAATGATTCTGCCAATTTTGCGCCTCACATATTCCATGACATAGTTAGACTGATCAGCTTCTGTTGCGTAGTGCATGGATAAAATATAAAAAATAAGTTTCCCTTGATTGCTACGCAACCTGTCATTTTGAAAAACAAACGTAAATATAATTTACAAGGATCTAAGCACAATAGTCTTACAAGCGTAATCTCCTCTTCCTTAAGCAAGACATCATGAAACTGCGGAAAGGCTTCAATTTTTGGATTTCCGGTGAGATTGGATTCCTAATCAAGTTGATTGTTCTCCTGGCACGAGACGTTCCAAACAATAGAGAATGATTAATAATGCGCTTTACCGTTAACAAGAGTTGTATACGATGTAATAAAATACGATAATCGCGTCGATTGCGGAATCTTCTTTGGATTCGCCTGGAAGCGGCATTCGCCTTGATCACAACCAAAAACTTACGACGAGTCCACCATGATCTTGCCCAAGTGCTCAGATATCGTGCCACTTTGCAACGATGTTTATAATACACTCGAAATCGAACCCAATCCACTATTAAACGACCTTTCCTCAGCTTCTTCAAAGCAAATCTGCTTCTTGATCCCCGATAACATTGTTGGATGCTCACGGCGCTATACCAACGCAATGAG
>JACCEA010742604.1_pt1 | contig 13942 bp, 9 predicted proteins | sample 7449851 | NCBI WGS metagenome assembly JACCEA01 (sample SAMN15323453, study PRJNA562643) | freshwater metagenome | isolation source: river surface water | place: USA:Blue River Watershed | collected 2017-08-18 | reverse complement strand
GCCGCAGGCGGTTTTCATTTTTTGTGGCAGAGCGCAGCAGCCAGCCCAGCAGCGCGCAGCACAAGGCTGCGGCGAAGCACACAGAGAGGGTGGCCAACGCATCTGTCATAAAATACCAGTACAGAACTTATCAGTCGATTACGCCGAGTTAATAGTGTATTAACTGGCCGAACAAGGCTACACTTACTTAAATCTAAATGGATCTTTTGCCATAGGCAGCTCTCACACGCTGTGCTTTCTTACTTTTAAAATTTAGATTCAGTGACATATCACCAAGATCATAGAAATGATGAGGCGACTTTGAGAGAAGTGAATGGATGATTGCCTTTCCAGCCGTAGATATCTATTGAAAATAAATCAGTCACTACAGAGCAAAGCCAAAAGATGGGGCTACCTTTTCATCATGAGTTTCTGATTCTTCAACAATAGCGGTGTTTGCAGCAGATATTGTTGCACTGCTATCTGATGCTCCAATAGCCCAATCGATATCCTTTGCAAAGATTGTATCTAAATTATCACTATTTTCCTTCTTATTATTTTCTGTTGCTACTGAACTTGATAATGACAGCTCTTTAGCAGGAATGATTGAGACTGAATGATTACGTAAAAATTCTGCTCTATTTTTAAAAATGCAAAAATATAGTTTAGAGGATTATCTCAAGAAGAAAAGAAACTATAAATTACCTGGACAATTGATCAAAGTAATCAATCGTTGTTTGCTGGTAAAGACAAACGATACCACAGCGAAGTTCAATCTGTTCGCGCTCTTCAACGGTGCTATTAGCACTAGCGGCAGCTACTAATAAGGATATCCTGAGGGCACCTAAATCCCAAATGCTATCACTATCTCCTTTGCTATTACTCGCAGTCGTAACATTTTCTTTGGTTTTTTTCATGGATTCACTATTGCCAGCATTTGCTGCTGCAGCAAGTTCTAATTTTCTCTCTAACACGGGATTGCGACCTTCTTTCGTTTGCAGGCGGGATAATTCAACTAGTGCTTGTGTAAATCTCATTGGACTTTTAATAATATTCCGATATTGATTACTTGCATAATCGACATCCAACATAGAATCATGCTTTTGTACAAATGCTTCTTTAATAACATAATCTGCAAGATTGATGACCAGAGACACCAAAGGTCTATCGAGATCACGTCGAATGTGGCGCAATCGATAAACAGCATCAGGATATGTTGAAGGATCATATAGATTGAATGGAATAATTTCTAAACCTTTTCTTGCAAGATAAGCAAATGAACGTTGTTCTGCTTTTGATGATGCACCAACGACAACATGGAAGCCTTGTTGTGTGAGTGACAAGGCTGCATCACGGACTGCTCCTGTGGAGGCATCTGTAAAGAAAATGACCCCTTCTCTGCGTATTGGTACAATTTTGATTGGGTTGTGAGTGAGAGACGTGGGAGTGGAAACGGATAGCCTATTGTTCTGGGAATGTTGTTGGGTGCCCAAAGTTGGGACTATTCTAAGATGGTGATAGGAATACCACATCCATAGAAGCAATAAAAATACGAAGTGGAAGAGGAGGAAGTCTTTTATCATGATATCTTTGTTGACACACACGTAACATCAATCCCAAATTGGCACTAAAGACAAGGTTTTGTTCAATAGCAAGCAAGCAAATAAATTCGAAAATGTTTTTTCTCGCTCGCTCGCTAAATAAGATGAGTATTTAGGTATTTGGGAATCTAGAACTTGCCGGCACAGCGGTGGTTTCTCAGCGTCGTGAACGTGGCGCCAACCGAAATGGAAAGAAAGAACATTATTTTTATTATCAATCAATTCCTGTTCTTCTTAATTAAAAGCAATCATCATCCAATTTCTGGGGAGTAGTTGATCCGAATTAAGTGAGGGAAGACATTTTGTTGTATTGCTCCAGTAAACATTTATCATATAATCAGCAATCCGCTTCGAGATTGACTTTACAACATCCTTGACAAACTATAACCGTATTAAAAACTACGGATAGACAAGAATATTAGCTGTTACAATACATTGTAATCATATTATCTGTTACTTTCATAATCTCATCATATTAGGAAACTAAATCATAGCCATCATGTTACGGAGTTGTCATACACATAGCCGCGGTAGTGCTGCCCTCTTATCGTCATTGAAAAGAGCTAATGGTAATATTTCACATTCTCCAAATCAATTGTCTCTAAAAGTTCGTGTTGCTGGTACTCCATTACCTTCACAAACTAAGTCTTATCAGTTGACAAGTAGACGGTATTTCTTTGGAAATAGTAATAATGGTGAAGGAAATAAACTCTCTTTCTTGGAAACTGCAAAATTACAAGCAGAAATTAATCAGCTTGAAAAACAATTAGAGACTAGTTCACGTGATATTCGATTAGTTCATCAATATTTACGTGCTTTAGGAAGATTGAGACCTAAGGAAGCTGTGGCGTATATTGAAAGAGGATGGCAAAACCAATCATTGCCGATGACAGAAGAGTTACTCAAAGAGTATTTGAAGTCTGCTGCATCATTAAACAAATTAGATGGTTTAAATGTTTCTGGGTTATTGGCAATGGCTAATAAAGCTCAAGGAGGTGTGTTGGGTGGTGCTGCCGCTGCAGGAGGTGCTGGAGCTGGAACAATTGATGTTGCGGCATTCTTACGATCAGCTGGTGCTGGTGCTGGTGGTAGATTGGGTGGAGGAACTTACAGTGCTGGTGCATCACCTATGGAGCCACTATATATTGCTCAAACTGGAGAGCTTACATGGAAACAACAAGCTTGGAAGTTAGCTAAACATGCTATCGCCTTGTTTTTATTATTCTCTCTAGTTGGTACATTTTTAGATGAAAAAGCACCAGGTGGTGGTATTGCTAGTAAAATTGGTGTTGGTAGTGCTGTTCATCAAGCTGAGAATCCAGATAAAACATTTCAAGATGTTGTTGGTGTTGAAGAAGCAAAACATGACTTACAAGAGATTGTGATGTATTTGAAAGATCCAAAGAAGTTCACTCGTTTAGGTGGTCGTTTACCCAAGGGTGTCCTCTTAACCGGTCCACCTGGTACCGGTAAGACTTTACTTGCTCGTGCTATTGCTGGTGAAGCGAAGGTACCTTTTTACCATGCATCTGGATCTGAATTTGAAGAGATGTATGTTGGTGTAGGTGCAAAACGTGTACGTGAACTTTTTGAAGTCGCAAAACAAAAGTCACCTTGTATTATTTTCATTGATGAAATTGATGCAATTGGTGGAAGTCGTCAAGTTAAAGATCAATCTGCAATGAAAATGACATTAAATCAGTTACTTGTTGAAATGGATGGTTTTGAGCAAAACAATGGAGTCATTGTTATTGCTGCCACTAACTTTCCTGATTCATTGGATAATGCTTTGATTCGTCCTGGTCGTTTTGATAAGCATGTTGATGTCCCTATGCCTGATATTGGAGGAAGAAAAGCTATTCTCGGTTATTATGCAAAGAAGGTATGTGTGTGTATCAGTATCTTGAAGTTGTATCATTCCCTATTCGTTATTTCACTAGATACCAATGGATAGCGATGTTGATCTGGAACAACTTGCACGTGGTACTCCAGGATTCAGCGGTGCAGAGCTTTTCAATCTAATGAATCAAGCAGCTTTGAAGGCATCGGTTGAAGGTCTCAAAGCCGTACCAATGTCATCTCTAGAGTACGCAAAGGATAAAATCATGATGGGCGCTGAGAGAAAGAGCGCTATTATCTCACCCGAGACAATGAAAATGACAGCATTCCACGAAGCTGGTCATGCATTGGTTGCATTAAAAACAGATGGTGCTGATCCAATTCATAAAGCAACGATTATGCCACGTGGTCGTGCATTGGGTATGGTCATGCAATTACCTGATGGTGATCAGACATCTATGTCACGCAAACAAATGCTAGCGAGATTAGATGTTTGCATGGGTGGGCGTGTTGCAGAAGAAGTTGTCTTTGGACATGAAAATGTGACATCAGGTGCTTCTAGTGATATTCAACAAGCGACAAGATTAGCACGTGCGATGGTAACAAAATATGGATTGAGTGATAAGGTTGGTATTCAATTTATTGATGAAAAGCAATCTTTATCAAGTTCAAAACAACAAGAAGTTGATCAAGAAGTATATGATTTATTACAATCATCATATAATCGTGCAAAGACATTGTTACTCAAATATCGTAAAGAACTGGATTCATTAGCACAAGGATTATTAGATTATGAGTCTCTGTCGGGTAGTGAAGTTGTTGAAGTGATTCAACATGGTAAGTTAGCTAATGTTACTCCTAATGGTGTAATGTCTCCTGCTGCACAAGCAAAGAGATCTCAACGTCCATCAAGACCTATGCAAGCGATTGCTGCGTTGAGTGCAACTGCTGGTGCAGAGAGTAGTACCCCGGCTGCTGCACCACCTTCAACTCCTGCACCTTCTCCAGCCCCAGCTCCAAGTGCTTCAGTAGCAACATCTCCTGTTATTTCGAATACAACAAAAGTTTCAGCCTCTACAACTAGTTCTGCTTCAGCTTCTTCTATCATGGCCGATAAATTACTTCCTCCTGTAGATAATGCTGCTAATTCGGCGGCATCTGGAACGAATGGTACGTCTATTCCATCGGCCAAGGCAACTAGCAATAGAGGCCCACCTAAAGCGTAAAGGCGAATCGTTGTACCTCACCCATGATGGTTGTCTAAGACCATGGTTTTGCTGTGTTTGTACAATTGGGAAGCAAAGACAATTTTGTTTGTATGTTACTGTAGGTGAATTTGTATAGCACAAATAAATGTGTTTTGCATGTAGGTTTTGATTGATTTTAGGATAATAAATATTATTGTTGTATATAGTGCATCATAGTTAAATTTAAATTGCATGACACACCAACATCAACTACTTAGTCAAATCAAATTGAGGTAATTCATCAACAAAAGGGTTGGGATGACATAAATCCACTACAACCTGCTTCGTGATTTCTATCCCTGTTATCAATGTGAGTAGCAAAATGAGAGAGTGTTTATAGGCGAGGTGGTATCTACATGATATGTATCAAAACAACAAAACTACAATTTTTAGCAAGGGAAACAGTATGAATCCCTAAACTTTCTTGAAGACACTTGAGGAAGAGAATATATGGGGATGTCATCGTGCAGAAGATGAGGAAAAATAACTGTTTATCGTTGGTGATGAACCAAATGTCTGTGGCGTTATGGACTCCGAACGCATTTTCTTTGCAACAGGACAATCTTCATCATCTTCATTCTCGTGAACATCTGTAGATTTCAACTCTGTAAATACCATATTCTTGTTAATCGGTGCAGTTAGAGGAAGCGGTTCCAGAAGTGATGGAGGAATATTTCCCGCAAATGGTAATACATGATTGGATGATATTGGATGTCGTGGTGGAACAGGAGTGAGATCACCACGAGGTATTTGTTGTTTACTCATTAAATCATCTAAATATTTTGCCACAGGTATTGAACATGTTTGATGTCTTGGTGTTTTACCATGCTACAGAGAACGAGAAAGAGAGAAAGAGAGAGAGAAAATGGTAAAACAAATCACTAAACAAACAATATGACAGTATCATAATGTGCTTACCTTATTTTGTACATAAATATTTGCACCACATTCTTCAACAAAAAATTTAACCATATCAATTCGTCCATCATGTGCAACATGATGCAATGCTGTATGACCATCGGCATCAGCAATATTGACATCAATACCTAAACGTGCGAGATATTGCATTATATCACAACTACCCATTTCAGCAGCACAATGCAAAGCAGTTCGTCCCAACTAAATATAATGAAAGAACAAATAAGCATGATCAATGAACCATCATCATATCCAACTTACACCATCCTTTGCATGTATATCTACTTCCCAATTATCTATCCAATATTTCACAACTTCTAACTGATTACACATTGAGGCAATATGAACATATGTATAATGTAATCGACCAAATAATTCTTCACTCATGATAGTATTTAATCCAATTAAATAACGAACAACATCTAATCGACCACTATATAAGGTTGCATAGTACAAAGGGGTACATCCCTCCTATAATATATATGAGTCATATGATCTAACACAATATACAGATAATAGGACTTACATCATCTCGTATTGAATAATCTGCACCAAGAACATCAATAAAATGTTTTAATAGTTTCATATTACCACGTTTTGCAACACTATGTAAGACAGTCATACCATCTCCTGTTATGTCATCAATAAAGATTTCTATTTGACGAAGTAAATAAAATATCACTGCCATTTGATCAGATGTTTCTGTATAAGCATGAATACATGCGAGATGGAAAGCAGTACAACCATACTAAAGATGACGAGAGACAGAAATTATCAAAACATTTGAAAAAAGAGTTTAACTCTACTTACCACATTCTTTCGATTTGTCGCTGTCATACCACAATCATCAATTAAATATTCAACTATATCTAACCATCCATTTTCTGATGCAAGATGTAATGCGGTATATTCCTCCTATTGTAAAATCAACTTTACATCTGATATGGAAAGACAAAACAGTACTAACCTCTTCATGTGCGGTATTTACCAATTGTAATTTATAAATAGGATTTGAATTATAACGATTTACAATATCTTTCATTTCATCCAGATCACCTTCTTCACTTGCCTCTAAGAAATGTTCACAATCTGTAGCAAAGAAACGATCGACATCATATCCAGGTTCATTCGATTGACCAGCAGCGCCCATGGATTGTAATTCAGGATTTTGCTTTTGTCGCTCAATAGCAGCAGCTAACGCAGCCTCTTCAAATGAAGTTAATTCGGTATTGATATTGGCGATAGTAATGCGGGAGGCCTCCCTCAATTGTCTTCCATATATTTGATTCGTATAGTCGTGATCCACTGGATCTGGTGAATACAGTAAATTTGTGGGTTCTCCAACATATGTAACATCATCTGCCACATCAGTTTCATCTTCTTGTTGAACCACATCCTCATTGAGTCTCAATGACGCACATGAAAGAACATCGGAAACGTCCTCCTGATCGATTATTGTGTTATGCTGATGATCGATGCTATCTCCAATATCCATCAACACCGACATGGCAACCTCTACTGATTCCGCCTCGTCTTGATGGTCATGTGAGTTGTGTAATTTAGACGGGAGAAACTCGTGGTGAGTGTGTAGGAGAGGGCAAGTTGGTTCATATTTTTCATGACAAATCTGTTGGGACATTATGGGGTTTTTACCCAAATACAACAAGCAACAACTAATGACACCCTGATGGAAGAAAATAAATGTATATCTCCTTAACTGCTAAGTGTTCTCCGGTTTCCCGACTCTCAATCAATCTGATCATCAATCTCTGATCTGCCACTCTCAAGTGTGTGATGAATTCATCAACACTGATTAAGGAAATGCTGTGTCAGTTTTCCGGTTAAATAATGAGGCAATCCCAAATTTGCTATTGGCCCACTGATTTTTTAAGCTGGAGAATGCTGGAGAATGCTGGTCACGACCACTCAGAAGGTTCGACTTCGTTTGATCCAACTCTAAGACCACAAATTAATTAACTGTTTTTGCTCAAGATGGGAGACATGAATGATGAGGAGATTGCAACTCCTGCCGCAGCGGTTATGTTCACTGTCCGCAAGTGTGCTACATTGACGACACACCCGACAAATGGAGCAAAGCAGGATATTGCACACTTGGATCGCCACAACATACTTTCGCTGAGAAACTCATTCATCCAAGCTTTGAAATTGATGACTCGCGACAATGACATGTGGTTTGAATATGAACTTGCGGAGGTTATTGCATCTAATGGTGAAGAAGTCATAATTGGTGATATAAATGATCGATACACACCATGGAGTTTAAAGGGTGTGGTCAACCCTACATTATCAGCCCTTGCTGGAAATAATTTGGCTATTTCGATTGATGTAGACCATGTTCTTGTTTCTTTGAAAATGGAGACGTCACACCATGGTATTCGCTACCATTATGCTATTGGACGACCCTATTACAAAGATGGAAACAATCTTCGTGCTATTCATATTGCTGTGACAGACACCCCTATTCACACAGATTTCCACATCGGTGGAAATAGCACCGAGCCTCGTTTTCTTGAAAATCACAAGATATCACCTGAATGTGGGGTGAATGCTCAAGACAATCTTGTACTGACTGGATTTTGTTTGACTACCGACTCCCACAACACTAATTTTATTCGTTACGAATGTTGCTCAGGGATGTTACAACCATTGACGGAGAGTCAATCTTTTGACTTAACTTCTGAGAGGGTTAATCGAAAACGCAAACTTATTTTATCTAATGAAGAAGATGAAGAGCTAAACCATTTTTGGGGTACAGGTGCTTGCAATGCGACTTTATGTTCCAAAATCATAGGCAAGAAGAATACTACTAGTGGCACCAAAACTGTTGGCAATTTGGCTGGGCTTGTTGTAACAGCACGGAATGGTTATGGAATTGCGAGTTTTATTGTCAATAGCGATAGCACCGGCATTTGGCTGGAGTGTTATGATGGAAAACCTCAAGTTGCTGGAACAACATTTGTGGTAATCAAAGACACCACGTTGCCGAGTATCACCAGCGCTCAAAGTATCTCTACCAATGCATATTTAAAAGATTTAAGTTTTCTGTCATTGGCCGCTCCTGCCAACTATCTAATCACATCAATTCAGTTCGTTTTGGATAGCACCACGAATACTATCAAATTAAAATGCGCAGTCGGAAAAATCTCGTCGGATGGATTCACCTCACTGAAGTTCACCTCATCGGCTACTACAACTGATAGTGCATCCAAAACTGTTGCCAGTACCGAGGGAGACCCATCATACCTCAGATATTGTACATTTGCAGATACCGTAAGTCAAAAATTTCTTGTCTCCCAAATTAAGTTTTCAACAGATGCAACCACGAGCATTAAAGTTCAACTTGGAACTGTTAACCAAGTTACATACTAATGGTTTTGATAACAGATATTCATGATGGCTGTAAAGGGTTAGATAAATTTTAGCGTTTTAGTTATTGTATAGAATCATGTTTGCCTGTTGTAGCTTCAACATTTAATATAAATTTAGATTTCATAAGCGTTTAGCATATTAACACTTCTATACTTGGATGTCCTTAGTTTAGGGATGCAGATATCACCAAAATGATGACAACCTTATGAAAACCATAACGAATTGCCAATGCTTTCTGGTTTACCATCGTTTTGGAGGAAATCGATTCACATTAAACCCTATCACCAACCAACTCTACAACATAGCATTCAAGAAATATTGAAAATACATGAAAAGTCAAAAGCAATTTCAATATTCGGGCACTCATATCATCTTTACAATATATCAATACTTTGGATCCTTGAGAGATTCGACGTCTTCAATAATCACTAATCTATATAGGCTGTGACTTGTTCGATTAGTTTTGATTTGCTCCAATGACAAGGGCTATCTAATCAATATGGAAACAATCACTCATTAACTAATATTGTGGCGAGTATTAACACATATTGTAAATAATCGAAATATTACAAAGTCTGGTGCCTAGTTTGAACATCAATATCGAGGCACTAACTACAACATCTATCAATCATTGAAATAGAATTATCCTTTTTGTCCATACTTGCAACATCGATCTTAACCGATAAACGTTTTCTAAACCACCACAATCTAATAATTACAAAATAGAAAGACACAACACAAAAGAGCACATACTTCACATCAACATTAAAAAGCTTAATCTACATCTTATTTTGGTTTGTTCTAATACCTTCACAAGAATCTTCTAATTATTGTGGAAACAACCACTCACTAATTTTGCAGGACTATTATGACGTGTTAAAATAGAACGCGTAATTTATAAATAATCGAAATATTATTGTATCTGTTGTATACTTTGTGAAATAATCACTTACAGTATTTCAAGTATATATGGTGGTAAAACATTTTATCATGAGTTCATCATCCTCTGATTAAGTCATTACATACTGCGCACAATCCTGCACAACTAACCATAAAACTTGTGCCAAACGCGTACATATGGACTACCTACTAATCATACTTAGTTGTTTTCATTATTGATGTTGATGATAAATCATTACAACATTACTTTGGTCTATCCAATCACAACAAATTACCACAGACAGTGATTGACATATCCTGCATAAGGCGATATCATGTCATTGATGGATCATATACTATACATACACATTATGGAGTACTTTCATACTATACATGCAAACATCGTAACTAAAACAAACACAAACTTATCAATAATACACCGAAATAGAGAGAGACAAAGAGAACGGGAGGGAGACAATCACAATGAGAATAAATCGCATATACACATCAAAATCCATGATGTTATAGCAAAAGGATGACAGTGGAGAATCTTATTACAACATATGGCTTTAAACCCTAAAATGAGTGAGAGAGATACAAACAAACACAATTATATCACTTATATCACATTCTCTTTGATGGGAAATAGAAACAGCGAGCAAGAGAGAGAATATATCAGTGAACGAATTGTATAGAAAAAATGTATATAAAAGAATAAGAGAAAAATAGTGAATTTTACAATGCGAGGACACATACTATCAGCGAAACCCACTGATGTAATAATCACACACAGTGTATATACCGTACGAGTGCTTAGCTATGGAATATGCGCTAAGCCTTGATAGTGAGAGAGTGTGTGTATACCAAAGGTGGTACAGTCAATACAATTACGGAATGAAGAACAATACAGTACATGTGGAAGACAGGAGTACTATATGTGTATGTGGTGATTTGAATATCTAGGAGTATGAGAGAGAGAGAGAGAGAGCCAATAGAGTTTTGTGAAGAGGTTGAGGTGATGACATACTGACAGTCATCACAAGCTACTATGAGGTGTGGTCCATAGGTGCAGGAGAATCGTATATGATTGATACACATAACGTTACTTCTTCTTCGCACGATGTTCACACAATACATATACAGGAACATGAGTGATACCAATACTATGAAAATACTTAAAAGAAGAGAGAGAAAGAGTTAGGGAGTAAGAGAAGGCGGAGATCGAAAATATATTAAACTATACTAAAGGACCACAATTAGGATGACAAATATACAGTGCGACTAACTAACTAACTATCAAATAACTATTAACTAACGGATCGAGGGGAGAGATGTGAGACTGTGATGACAGTGACTCTATCACAGACAAAAATACTTTTACCATATTTACGTGTGACCAAATCTATTTATTAAATACTTACACTAGTACTACCACTATCATTCTATCTGTATCAACTATATTAGAGGGAGAAGAAAAAGAGAGAGAGAGAGTTCCTAACATGGATGCCATGGATGCTATGGATATTACAGTCATGAAGTGCAAACAATGTCATATTTAATATGAATTATTTAGACCATACCTGCTACAGAGAGACTTTGGTCTTGGTATTCGTCTTCTTTATTATTCATGGCACTATCTTCACGGTCCATACTCAACACTATCTGATTGTTATCATCATCCATCGCATCATTACTACCAACAAAGAACTTTGCTGACACACTTTCCATCTCAAACCCATTTGAACGTTTCCCTGAAACGGTTGGGGAATCCACACTCTCTCTCATTGGGGACGATTCTTTGTCATCCATACTACTATTACTACTATTATGACTATTGCTCATGTCATATGTATTCATCCCATTACTCATGGTCAATGGATCTTCTAACAATGACTTTTGTAATAATAATCGTTCTGCCTCTTTATCACCTTCTTCCTCATTCAATTTATCATCATAGTCATGGTTTTTCTTATCATCATCATCTTCATTAATACTAACGACGACTTCATCTTCCTCTTCATAATTTCTACTTTTCTTTGGTTTTGACTCATTCCTCATATTCGACCATCCTTTCATCATCCAATCTCTTATCCAAATCATCGTTTCTTTCAACCATTCTAATAATGGTTTCTCACCAATTAGTTGCAGTTTTAATAACATTGCAACTACCATTAAGTTGATTATTATCAATAACACTGCCACTATCTTTACCCAAATACTATTACCCAATAAATTTGCACTAAAGATTATGGTCGCAAAATATGTTAAAAAGATCTGAATCAACCCTGTTGCTGCCAATACATGATCCGATAACAAATCATACGGTTCCGTCGACACATGAATCAATAAAAATGTAAACGCTAACATTGCTGCCAGTACTTGTTGTTTCACTGTACCTGTTGAACAGATACTGAGCACTGCTGTTAGTAAGATACGCCTACCTGCTTCTACTATCTCCCAATACCAATGAGTTGATTTATATGCTGACCATAAAAACCGTGTTGATTCTGTAAATGGAGACAATCGACGTGGTTTCGAAATACTGGTGGTTGGTTTCAATAGACTCAACTTGTCTTCTTTCAAGTCTAATGGTGGCTCCTGTTTGTCATCATTCTTTGCTTTGTTGTCTGCATCTTCATTGCTTTTATGATTGGAACTGCCTTCAGTATGATCTTTGCTATTCGAAGAGTTTGAAATAAACGTAAATTGAGTTTCCTCTTTCGTATTCTCAAATTGGCTACCAATGGCCATCTTGTCATCTTGTTCCGTCGCAGTATTATCCTTGTCTGCAACCTTCGCACTATCATTATTCATCTTCGCTGAAGGCGATGGAGATGAATGAATATGGAAATGAATCTCTTCTCGTACTGCCATCAGACAAAAGAAATACACCAATAATGTACCGATCGGATACACCACTATCATCACATACCCATATGCTAACCAACGACGATAATAATCCGAATCACATGAAATACTCACATCGGCTGCTAAAAAACGATCATTCACATCATCATCTTCACCATTGGGATCGACTGAAACACACACAAACAACTGAAAGATCGATGTGGTCACGGACGGCAACACGAAATATGTCAAATAGAAAAACAGATTCAGATATCGAGTTTGAATCAAGTGATATCGCTCATCGAGATCTAGTTCCTCGACAGCAGACTCGTCCTTATCACTTCCACTTTCTGATACCCGACCGTCACCATCAACATCAATAATGATTCTATTGGTGCTGTGAGCTTCTTTCCTTTCTTCCATGTTCTCCTCGTCTCTTGGTGAAGAGTCTGTGAACAGAGCCACTGCTTCTTCGTAACGCTGCTTCTTAGATGAGATTTCACTATCACGACGATGACTGTAGAACAACCACGATGACTCCACCCAATACAACATTCCAAGAATCATTGTCACTATCAATGGCGATAGTGTTACCCATAACAGCTTCTTGATAAAATCAATATGATAGAAACATCCTATTGGGATTAACGTAAACAGATCCAAATTCACAAACGCAAATACTCTTGTAAAATTCACAAACACATATGGCAATGATGTATCCATGAAAATACTCGCCGATGCTACGATCACTTGATATGTCGCTACTGTGATCTTCAACTTAGCAACGAACTTCTCATAGATTCCTTCTACATTCAACACGACTTGTAGCATATTCGTCTTTCCATGAGATGCTCGACGACACCAATGACATACATAGAGAAGCAGAGCTAACAATAACACTAGTAAGATCACAAACGAGGTATACGCCCATACTGATCCACTCCCATGAGCTGTTGCTTTATCTCTACTGCATGCAATACAGCTGTAATGAGACTTGTAGTATCCCAACGAACAAGTCCCACACAACGGTCCTTCATAACCCTCATTACACAACTCTTCTCCTGTTCCTGTTCCCCCCAGACAACTCAACTCACCACCTCCAACACAAGCCATCACTGCTTGAGAGGATGGATAGCGTCGCCAATACCCGGGAGCCACTTGAATCGAGTTGCTGTGACATTGAACAACACCAGGAAGAGAGAAGCATGATACACATTCTTTTGTTTCTTGACGGACATAATG
>JACCEA011870629.1_pt1 | contig 13943 bp, 8 predicted proteins | sample 7449851 | NCBI WGS metagenome assembly JACCEA01 (sample SAMN15323453, study PRJNA562643) | freshwater metagenome | isolation source: river surface water | place: USA:Blue River Watershed | collected 2017-08-18 | reverse complement strand
TGTGTACTGGGTTTGATCCCACGTTGAAACAATCGATGATAGTAGAAAATAAGTTCAAATGGGTTTTGTGTCAATGGTTGATAATCGTTGTAATCTAATAGCGTGCAAAATGAGGAGGTCAGTTTAATGTAGTAAAGTAGCAAAAGTAGTAAAGTGGACAAAGTATGCGAATTGTGGAACGCTGTTGGTTTTTGAAAAGTTTCGATTGTTTGTGGTAAAATATTGAAATAATTTCTTTTAAAGTCTTGTTTTTTCTTGCAACATTATGATATGACTGTATGCGTGATACACTAAATAATCTCAAGGCAGTACTAGGAGTAGATCAGATGTTAATTTGTTAAAATTTAATTTCCTGCTAGTTTTCTACATGTTACTTCTTATCATCTACATCATACAATTCTCGTAATACTTTTATTGTTTTGCTATTCTTCATTGGCTTCCAATGGAGTATTTTTACAATTTGTTTAATTTGCTGTTGAATATGCCAACTCATTAGTCCTGTTTGATACTGATTCCCCATTATCTCCACGGGGTTAACTTGAAAAAAAGACTTGCACAGCAGCATGGCATCATCTGCTTTGTTTGGTAATAGCTCGATCATCAACCATAGAACACCATTCCTATATAAACTGATGTATCGCAATCCAAAGGCACTATCCTCCATTGCTCTATAGAAAGAATCATCACCAGAATACAAGAGTAGATCATATACGTCTGCTAAACAAGAACTAAACAACACATTTCCAATCATTTCTCATGTCAATACACTGGTTTGAGCACAAACAGAATGTTTATTTTTGTTGCGGAGGGATACCTTTCCTCATCATCGGGCGTGCGTTCGTTCCAACCAAACTCCATCAGCCGACTTTTCCGGTTTTTCGTGCAATTTCCACTTGAATTTCCACCGCCGACTTTATTCATCATGGTTCGTGATTGTCTCATTAAAAATTATCACCTTCATCACTGGCAATAGTTTTCTCTCACTCTCACTCTCAACGATAAACTTGGACTTCTAAATTTCTTGCTATTCTTGGGAGCTGAGAAGAATTTTTTTAGAGAGTAATTGATAGTGAAAACACACATTGAACCTCAACTCATCACACATACTTTCAAATTACTACTATTCAAAAGTTGTAAAAATGGAACATAATCGTAGTCATTCAGGTGAACAACCTGAAGAAGAATCATTAACATCACCATTAATATCTACTCCACCTCATAGCAAGGATGGTCATCATGATGGTCAATGGTCTCACATGCCAATGCTTGAAACTCTCACTGCTAAAAGTAATACAAATAATGAATTCAGTGCACTTGACAATAACTCATATTATAAATTTGCTGTGAATGCCTCTTGGGCTGTCAATTGGTTCCTATTGGGTGCCAAACTGTATGCTACAATTGTCAGTTCATCTAAGGCGGTACTTGCCGCTTTGGCTGATTCAGCTGTTGATCTCGTATCACAAGCTGTGTTATCCATGGCAGATCGGTATATGAATAAACATTCACCTGATTATCCTGTTGGGCGTTCACGTTTAGAAGCACTTTCTGTTATAGCATGTGCTTTTATTATGAGTATGGCATCAATAGAGGTCATACAATTCTCTGGTACTGATTTGTATGCTGGATTTGTTGAACATCATTTTCCAACATTAAATGTAGATATTAATTTATATGTTATATTAGGTATAGGTATTGTTATGAAATTCTTTTTATGGTTATTTTGTTTAAAGTTAAATGAAACCATACAATCTGATATGATTTCTGCATTAGCTGAAGATCATTTAAATGATGTTATTAGCAATACCTGTGCTATTGCTACGGCAGCGGCAGCTTTTCATATTTCTGGTGGATGGTGGATTGATCCAACTGGTGCGATTGTGATCTCTTTGGTCATCATCTATCGTTGGGTTGGGATTATTAATGAGCAAGTAAAGAAGATTGTTGGTTATACTGCACCACCAGAATTTATTGAAGAAGTTGAAAAAATTGCATTGGAACACGATTCACGTTTAGAAGTTGACTGTACACGTGTGTATCATTTTGGTGCAAGATGTAAGTAGTTCTTCCCTTGTTGATCGATGTTGGTTGTCTAACTGTTCCCTCTCTCTTACTCGTAGTCAATGTTGAGATGGAAATTGTTCTACCTGGTGATATGACAGTGATTGAATCACATGATATTGCATTGGATTTACAACATAAAATTGAAAGTTTAGATGATGTTGAGAGAGCTTTTGTACATGTAAGTTCTCCTTCTATCTCCTCAGGATTTCATCGAATTAACTGGTCTATCTCTGCTTTTAGGTTGATCATCAACGTCGTGATGGACTGGAGCACAAAGTTGAAAGAGAACTTGTCAAATCATCAAAGGAATCACCAACGGTTACAGCTTCTGGTACTGAGATTCGTTCAAGATTCAACAATGGCGCAAGCACTCCTGATACTAACAGCTATGCGATGAAGATTGAAGGTGGTAATGATAGTAATATCTAAATTGTATTGATCTATTTATGTATTGATTGTGATGAGAGTATGACTATTTATTGTTCGTTTGGGATATCCTTTGCTTTATGTTGCTATGTGTGACTGTTGTTGATATTATAGGAGAGGGAGGTGTATTTTCCCATAAGTTTACCATTCAAGTGCGTAGGAAATTGTGTTGTTTGTCCAGTAAATAATGAAAAAGAGTAAAGTGAAATAAATGGTTAAGTAATTATCCACTATGTATTTATTGCTTTTTTAATAATATAATTTAGACCTTATATGACATGATAATGGGATGCAACAACGAATGAACGACTGTGAATCGAAAAGCACAACTAACAACAGTACAATGTACATATGTATACAATGTGTTGATATTATTGTGCGTGTTGTGAATGAGATTAAGTTACTGCAAACATGTATGGATCCTTCTGATACTGAACCTGTATTCTTATTACCATATAATCTACAAACAATGCTTGGATCGCAAATGGTTGTCAACTTCTTAGGCAGACTATTACGCGGGCATTAACAAGTAAGAGCTGGAGTGAACGATGTTTGGCCTAAAGAACGTTCTGCTATTACCGGTGACATCGAAGAAGTATATCCCCATAATAGAAACCTGGTGTAGATATGATACTTTCCCACCAATCTACTCACAATACTGTATTTCTATCATATGTAGGTCGATATGTATCAACTTCATTAACCTATTCCGCGGGACAATGCTTCGTGAGAAAGTGCATGGATATCATGGCGCTTATCCTGAGTTACGACAAATATGGGAAGAAGTCCAAACAAAGGATAATGCGATCGATGAATCATATCCCTCTGATAAGAGTGATGTTGATATTAAAGAGAATGAACGAAGAATGCTAGAATTATGCCGAGGTGATTATACTCAACATTTACGTGCGAAGGGTGATGAATTGTGGCAATCGTATGGTGGATTATCAGAAGATGAAGATTACAAGGAACTGTGGTATGACGATCAGGATGATCGTTGTATTGCTGATAAAGCTGCTTGTCTACTGCATTCCCTAGTATTCGTGGACTGTCTACTTCTACTGCACCGATGTTACCTGCAGCAGCAGATGCGAGCAGTCAACATGCGACTTTTGAGCACTCTATGTATCCTTTTATGAGAAGAGTTGATGCTAAGAGAAAAGATAGAGGAGAGATTATTGAGATATGTTTGTGATGAATATCTTCGTAGTTTTGTCATCACTGTAGCTTCTGCAATGATGACATCTCTATTATCATCACTAACAGTAGAAGACCGTATTGCGTTGATAACATCAGTTGTAGATTTCAGTGAGGCAAGATGTTTTTGGGTTATTAGTCTCGAGAAGTAGTGATGTAACATTTAACAGACCTATTGGGTTAGATATCTTGATGGCGTTATTTCGTTGTGGTTTCGCGCCGCCGTTCTTATTTTGCTTCTGTGCCTTTTGCTTTTTTTATCTATGTAAGTCCTTCTACCACATAACTCCGTGAAATCGCCTCGTTGACTTCCCATGAGTGGATGATTGGTATTGAAAAATAAACGGATAGAATGATTAGTGAAGAAGAAGAGGAATTCGATGGCTCAACCGTCGATGCTCTCACCATCGCAAGACAACTCACCGAAGAAGCAGCTGGCAAATTCATCGTCATTGTAGGTGCTTCTCTTGGTGGAATTGGTTTTGAAATTGCTCGAGCCATTGCGAAAAGCGGGGCAGAACTCTTTGTGTGTTGCCGCACAGATGATTCGTGTAAGAAAGCCATTAGCGCCATACAAGGTATATTGCCAGTTCTGACTCTATTCTTCCCTCTACTGGTAGCTCACAGCCTTTTCTCGTCTCATTTCAGGTGAATTTCAATTATCACAACCAATTCAAAGCCATGTTCTCGATCTTGCATCATTTGCATCGATTCAACGTTGTGCGGACCATCTCATTAGTTTGGGACGAGGTATCGATGTATTGATACATAACGCTGGAACGATGGAAGCATCGACGAAAGTCTCAGAAGATGGATTTGAACGACAATGGCAAGTTAACTACTTGGGTCCGTTTTACCTGACACAATTATTACTCCCAGCATTGATCAGTGCTGGTACGAGAGAACGACCGTCACGTGTGATCACCACATCGTCGATTGTCAACTACTTATTAGCTAGAGACGGTACAGCCACTGGGATCGATTACGATACATTAATCAATTTTTGTAAAGCACCAAAAGATTCATTACGACGATATGCCGAATCAAAATTAGCAGTGATTATGTTTGCAAAGGAATTCTCTCGTCGTATGGCAGAAGAACTTGAAGAAATGGAGGCAGAGAAAATGACGAATGAAGGAACTAATAGCGAGAGAGTAATAGAGAAACCAAAAGACAAGGAAAAAGAGAAGATAGCAAATGATAGAGAAGATAGAGACTTACCCCCGAAGCCTCCTCTTTCACCTTGTAGAGATACAGAGATAGAAATGTACATTCGAAACTCTACATACCCTGAAAGTTCGTCAATCGTCTCTTCCACTGATATTTCACAAGCCTCTAATGGTAGTGTGAAGAAAAAAGGAGGAAGAAGTAGCATTGTAACACCAACAAATGGTGTTGTGATTGCAGTATGTGTTAATCCTGGATTATGTCGTGGGACGAGATTACGACAATCAATCCCTGTGACTCGCTTTCTTAAAATAGGTTGGCAACTTATGATGAATGGTACGGCAAAGTTAGTAGAGAAACAGAAACATAAGACTCTCTCGGAAGCAGCAGCTACTACTGTGTATTGCGCATTACATCCTAGTGGTGTACAAGCAGGTAAATATTATGCGGATTGTTTGGAAAGTGACTTAGTACATCCTGATGCATTGAAGCCAAATGCATGGAAGAAGTTATGGGATATGACTGAAAGACAAATTGGTGAACGATTGACACAATTGTATGGAGAACCAACAGAAGTGGCACATGTTCGAGTTGTTGATATTGAACCAATAGAGAGGGGGACGGAATATGGATTGAGACCAACTACAACCATTGAAATATGAGATAGTAGACTGGGTGTGTTATTTGTGGTGTGATTGGTGGTTAGTTGTTGCTTTCCTTCGTTTAAATTTAAGTGGTGAGATTGTTGTGGTTGTTTGTTGAGTAAGTTGTCTCATATTGTATGTGAAACTGTTTGTAGAAAGAAATATCATATATGTGCTGTTGAATTCGTATTTGATATACTGAGAATTTCATATGGTGTAAGGATGCATTTTGATAATACGCAAGTGATAAAATTTGATTTTGTTGGCATGTGCGTGTTATCAATTTGACATGGTAGAATAGTTTGATAATTGACATTTTTTCTCAAAATGTGTTGTACAGTTATTGTCGTTTAAAGAAATTCTTACAATTTTTGTGTAAGGTAGACATTTGATGGTGATTAATTAAATTAACAATTATAATTCATTACAAGTGCTAATTACATACAGCACTGTCTAGAATCACTTAAGAATTTTTACTGTCAAAAGACAACTGCATATACTCTACGTATTTTTGTTCCTAAAGTTATAACAATAAAAATGCCTACTAATATTAATCGCAAATTCCGCGGCCATCCCCGTAAGTGTTTGTGTTCCCCCATCACACTCTTTAGATCGGAGAATCATGGGCTTCTCAAGCACTTCCCATTAACAGTTGCATGGACCTTGTCGAAGAGTTTCGTTATGATGCGTTCAATATTAACGATACAGAGCTAACGATATACATCCAGTATCATGATCAAAACAAAGTTATTCATTAAATCAGGACCTTGATAATTACAATTTACAGTTAAAGAGATTTCTGAGTATATACAATCAATGATGATCAAAAGTGTTGCAATGGTGTTTTATCAAAATTGATAATGATGGAATCATTTAAGAGCACCTTACAGTTGAGGAAGAAGATGAAATTCCAACAGAGGGATCGTTGAAGATATTATTATTGTTTAACTACAAATATTCTAACTGATTATAAGCGATGTTTCACATAATCTTCAACAGCACAATTCTTGTTCGGTGCGTCTGTGCGTATTTGTGACTTTGCCTTTTGCGGGGTTTGCACCAGCGCCAACAACGGTTACACATCCATTGTCCATACATCCGGCGAAAACCCAAACTGTTCTTTGGTTTGAAATTGGACAGGAGCACACAAGAAGCAGCTTTGTGGCGTTGTTGATGTGATTACATCTATTCCTGGACTGCTTTGGTAGCACTTTGAAGTGTTGTTGAGAACAAACTCATACTGGGATATTTGACCAATACAAAGTAAACTATCAAATATCGTCATCACTGACGCGCTCACCATTATTGTGAGCGCTCACATCATTGCTGACAAATGATCCTTCCTCACTTTGTTGTCATTTGTTGGGCTTTTGTATCGTGTGTATCCTTGGCGGCTGTGATGCATGGTACTCAGTCTGAGACTGTTGATGAAGCCCCTCCACACCAGCGAAATTTATTTGAAACACTACCAGAGGGTAAATTGAGAGTTATGACAACACTTGCTGGTGATTCGATCACATTCCAACCAGGTTTTGAAGGAGAAAATGTTAATGCCAGTGAATCATTTTTAAATAATCCAACTGGAATGTGGATTGATACTACTCACGATAATACTCTATACATTGCTGATACTAATAATCATCGTATACGTAAAATCGATGGTTTAACCAATATTATTACAACTATAGCTGGTCGTGATGAATATGGTTTATCAGGTGATAATAATGATGCTAATTTAGCTAGATTATATTCTCCTCAAGGTATAGCATTGGATACATCAGGGAATGTATATATTGCTGATACTAATAATCATCGTATACGTATGATTAATGCAGCCACTAACATCATCACAACTATTGTTGGAACAGGTGTACAAGGTGTAGAAGGTACATATGGTAATAATGGTCCAGCAAAGGATGCATGGCTATCCACACCAGCTTACATGACTGGTGATTCAACTGGTAGAATATATATATCTGAAGCTAATACTAAATTAATACGTTCTATTTCATCTGATAGTGATCATATTATTGACATCTATGCTGGTGGTAGTAGTAGTTCATTATCTTCAATTTATGATGTGAATCAATTAGCAACATCTGTACGGCTAGCATTTCCTACTGGTTTATCAACGGATACAAATGGTAATTTATACTTTGCGGATACTCTTAATAATGCAATTCGTAATATTGATGTACAAACTACGATTATATCTACATTTGCTGGTATTGGTACATATAGTTATGGTAATGATGATAATATAACTGCAATAGAATCATCATTAAAACAACCCTTCGATCTATGGATTGATAGTATGAGCAATGTCTATATCGTAGATACAGGGAATTATCGTATTCGCTATGTAACAAGTAACAATAATATAATTTATAATTATGCTGGTAATAGTCTATCGAATTGTCCTACAACTACCACGTATACACTAAATGATGGTGATGTAGCCCTATTAGCATGTTTACCATCAGTACAATATATTACAGGAGATAATAATAACAATACCATCTATTTTAGTGATTCTATTCATAATAAAATATGGAAAATTGATTCATTTAGTGGTTTATTATCATTAGTTGCTGGTACAGGTGATAGTATGAATAATTATGGTGATAATCAATTAGCAACATTGATAGGATTTAATCATCCTTCTAGTTTATTTATTGATAATATTAATAATAATTTATTATTTACAGAATTTTATGGACATCGTGCATGGAAAATTAATTTAATTACTAATATTGCTACTATAATTGCTGGTACAGGTATTGGTGGATTAACGTTTGATGAAGATAGTAATTCACCAACGTTAACTAGTTTAAATAATCCATCGGATATATGGGCTGATATCAATGGTACTATTTATATTGTTGATTCAAATAATCATCGTATTTGCATGATTTCTAATAATACCATATCAACATTTGCTGGTAATGGTATTATTGGTAAATCTGGATATTCTGAAACCTATACTACTGCGATAACCAATAGTATTGCATCACCATCATCTGTGGCGATTGATCGTAATGGTATTATCTATTTTACTGAATTAGATAAACAATGTATTAATAAAATTACTAATGATGGTTTATTAATCACGATTGTATCTGGTGGTAGTGGATATTTGTATTCGACGATGACAATGAATATTCCTTCCTATGCAGTATATATGCAATCACCAACAGGTTTATGGTTAGATGAAGATGCAATCACGATTACTGATAGTAACAGTTATTATAGTTATAGTGGTTATTTATATTTCACTGATTATAATACTCATCATATACGTAGATTGAATTTACAAACTAGTTTAGTTGATACTATTGCTGGTGTTGGTAATAATGTACCTGATTTAGTTGGTAATAATGGTCTTGCTTCATTAGCAACAGTTGGTGGGCCTTGTCATTTATGGGGTGATACTATTGGTAATTTATATGTTACAGAGAAGGATATCAATCGAATTCGTAAAATTGATAAATTAACGGGTATTATATCTACAGTATATGGATATGGTTCTATTGGACATAATGGTCATACGAATGATGATTCATATGCTAAATATGCATTATTAAATTATCCTAAAGATATTACTGGATCAATGTCATATAGTGGTAATCATGTCATTTACATTAATGATCATTATAATTATTGTATACGTAAAATTGATTTAACTACTGGTATAATTACTAGTATCATGGGTAATGGTGATATGTCAACGGGATATTATTCATGGTATCAATATTCGTATATTCAAGCAACACTAATGTCCATTGGTACTTCTGTTACAAGTATTACATCAGATTATCAAGGTAATTTGTTTGTTGTATTTAGTGATGTTAGTATTGTTGGGAAAGTTGATGTTTATTCGGGTTATTTTTCGATTATCTTAGGACAAGTGTATATGAATGGTTATAATGGTGATAATGAATTACCAACATATACATTTTTAAATAATCCACAAGATATCTACATTGATCCAATTACTAAACAATTATATATCGCTGATAGTGGTAATTACCGTGTTCGTACAATGAAAGTTGATTCATCATCATATGATAGTAGTTATTCAAGTGTTTCTACGTTGGTTGGTACAGGTTCTCCATCATCAACGTGTTCATCAATGAATGCAATATGTATATTACCTAATATAGGTATTGGATTTATTAAGAGTATTGCGGGTGATGGAGTAGATAAACTATATTTATATGATACAACATATCAACGTATTTACATGATACAAAATAATAAAATGAAAGTGTTTATTGGTGGTACAAATAGTGATATGTGGGGATCACCAATGGGTATGGTATTAGATGGTACACCAAGAACATCAATATCGTTAAGTATGACAACATTAAATGATATCACTGTTGATCGTAATGGGAATGTTTATTTAACGGATGTCACGAATAATGCGATTAAAGTTGTATCTTTTGATGATGATACGTTACATACTATCATTGGTATATCAACAGTATCGACTCAATTAACGGATGATGGTTGGTTGGGAACATTGACCAATGTGAATGAACCATATAGTGTATGGGTTGATACTGATGGTAGTTTATATTATACTGAAACGAATAATCATCGTGTACGGAAATATGATCCTGTTACCAAGATTGTTACTACGATTGCTGGTTCTGGTGTATCGACAGATGCAGGTATTAGTAATGATGGTTTATCAATCACACAAACATCATTATCATTTCCACGTTCTGCGGTTGTAACATCTGATGGTAATATTATTGTTGCTGATACTGGTAGTAATCGTATACGTACTTCAACAATTGTTGATGTTCCTACTCAATCACCAACAATTACACCAACGATGTTACCAAGTGAATATCCGTCTTCCAGACCATCGATTACACCAACAATTAAACCAACAGAAGGTGATATACATGAATTTTATCATACAATTGCTGGTAATCGCAATGGTAAGAGTGGTTATACGTTTGATACTATTGAAGCAACATCAAGTTTACTTAATCAGCCATATAGTATTTGGTTAACATCAAATAGTGATTTATATATTACTGATACTGAAAACCATCGTATTGTAAAAATTGATAATTCTACTAAATTAATGTATACGATCGCTGGTAATGGTATCAGTGGTTTATCCGGTGATAACTATGATGCAATGAGTTCATTATTGAATACTCCTACTCATGTATATGTATCAACTATTGGTGATGTGTTTATTACTGATACAAATAATCATCGTATTCGCAAAATTGATGCTACGACTAATATTATTACAAGTATTGTTGGTTATGGTATGAATGGACAAAGTGGATATGAAAGTAATGTTAAGAAACATGTATCACATACATTATTTAATCAAATATCATCTATTGTTAGTGATACGACAGGTACAATGTTTATCTGTGATCAATATAATAATCGTATACGTAAAGTTGATAATATTACAGAAATTGTAACGGATTATGCTGGTGGTGGTACATCATTGTGGGGGAATGAATGGGATCCTGCTACAATGGTAAGTTTAGAACAACCAACATCTATCGCATTAGATACAAATGGTGATTTGTATATTACAATACCACAATACCATCACATACGTAAAGTTTATCGTGATACTGGTTCAATTGGTACAGTATTAAATTCATATCGACAATGTTCATATAGTTATGATAATACTGATGCTTATACCGGTTATGCATGTAATTGTTATGGTGTATGGGTTGATACATTAGGTACTGTATATTATACTGATACTGGTAATAATTTAATACGTTATATTCGTGTATCTGATAATACAATACAAACATTAGTTGGTAATCGTTATTCATATGATACTAATGTATATGACAATGTTCCGGCTACATCAATTAGTGGTATATCCGCATATTATATTACAGGTGATACTAATGGTAATATTTATTTTTCTGATCAATCAAATAATATCGTACGTATTGTTTCAACAATAACGGGATTGATTTCTACCTATGCTGGATTATATGTTAGTAATTATGGACCATCGTGGGGTATGTTTAATGGTGATAATTTACCTGCTACTGCATCAATATTAAGAGGTCCGGCGGGTCTAGTTATTGATGACAATACAGGAGATTTATATATTAGTGAATCATTTGGTGGTCGAGTACGTGTTGTTTCAGCTGATACAAAGAATATGACCATCATTGCTGGTGATGGTACAATGGGATTAAGTGGTGATTATGGACCTGCAACATCTGCACAATTTAGTTTACCAACAGCATTATGGATTGATAAAGTAGGAAATCTGTTGATTGTTGATACATATAATTATCGTATACGTAAAGTTGATTTAAGTACAGGTATTATAACAAGTTATGCTGGTAATAATAATATTGGTAAATCAGGTTATTCCGTTGATTATTCTATTGCATCGTTGAATATTATCAATCTACCTCGTAGTGCTATGCTAGATACGATTGGAAATTTATATTTTATTGATTCTGGTAATAGTGTAATACGTAAAGTTACGGATGGTCTTTTGATTACTATTGCTGGAAGTGGGATATGGAATCCAGTCATCAATGGTGATTCGACTTCTGCATACTTAGGTAGTCCGACAGGGTTATGGGTTGATTCAATTGGTGATGTTTATATTGCAGATCATGACCATCATCTTATTCGTCGTGTCTATAGAGACTCTGCTTCATCTTTCTTGAAAATGAGTATTGTTGCGGGTACTGGTGTCTGTGCTTTATCAGGATCTGGTGGTCTTGCAACTGTGGCTGATATTTGTCAACCAAGTTCTCTTTGGGGTGATCTGGAAGGTAATTTGTTCTTTAGTGATACCGGAAATCACCGTCTCCGTTATTTACATCGTCAAGGTACTAATGATGATGTGAATTCAAATGATACTAGTGCAGTAACTTTCTCGATTGAAGATTTTGGAGGTACAGGTATAATTGGTATTGGTAAAACAGTAACGGATGATGGCTCTACATACAGTAATCAAACATTCACTAATACACCGAATACAATTGTTATTGATCGTTATAATAATATTTATTTTCACGAAATGGGTTCTTGTCGCATACGTAGAATTGATGGTATTACGCAAATTATTACCTCAATAACGGGCGATTGTTCAAATATAGGTTCGTATTCAAATAATTCTATTGCAACGAGTGTTAATATTGGCGTTAATGTTGAGTCATTAATAATTGATCAAGATGATAATTTATTAATTTTATCATCTTCTTCATGTCATGTTGCTAAATTAATTATACGTACGGGTAGATTAATATATCATGTAAATACTCCAAATCGTTGTTGTTTTAGCAATGGTGGAAATGATGCAGCTGTATATGCTCCATTGGCTCCACTTTGTTCTCCTCGTGGCATGTGGTATGATTCATCAACCAACTTTCTTTACATTACAGATTTTTCAAATCGTCGATTATTGAAAGTTGATTCGTATGGATATGCTCGTACTATTGCTGGTTGGGGACAACTACAATATTGTCAGGATGGCGTTGTATGTACTGGTGAAACAGGAATTGATCCAATTGATAAAATGACAGGAGATAGTGCTAATGGTATTCTTTATCTTTGTTCAATGAATCGTATTATACGATACAATATATCATCGAATAGTTATCAAACATTTGTTGGTAAATTATTTCGTACGGGTTTTTTTGGTGAAACAACTACGATTGATAAAGCTTTTATTAATAGCTGCCAAGGATTATATTTTGACTCTGTTCAACAGGAATTATATTTTAGTGATTCGGAAGTTCATCGCATTCGTAAAGTATACATGGACAGTGATACATCTTCATGGATGGTGGCAACAGTTATTGGAAATGGAAAGTATACTTTATGTGACGATGCTACTGATTCATTGAAGTGTTCGCTTAATGATCCTGGAGGAATTATGACAGATTCGAATGGTAATTTGTTTTTTACTGAGCGTGGTAGTCATCGTGTTCGTGTATCAATTGCAGATAGCAATACGGTTCACACATTAGTTGGGAAAGGAGTACGTGGTGCTGGTGGATTTAGTTCTGATTCAGTACGTATTTCCAAAGCGATGTTATATTTTCCATATGGTGTTGCGGTTGATGCGTCAAATCGTGCAGTTTACTTTGCTGAAATAGAGACAAATCGAGTAAGAATGATGTATAATCCATTTCGTGGTAGAATGCCAAGTCTGATGCCAACACGGTATCCAACCGTTTTAACCACCGACGTGCCTTCCTTACAACCAACCGAGATGCCATTTTCCCCTTCAATTTCCCCGACAACTTTACTGCCGACCACTTACCAACCAACGATTGCTCCGACTGAAGATGACCTCGATTTCCCAACTATAATCCCTACATTTATGATGACAGAAGAAGAATCAATGATATCTCCAACATATCAGCCGACACAAGATGAATTCAATATGACAATACCAACCTTTCAACC
>JACCEA011210653.1_pt1 | contig 13943 bp, 10 predicted proteins | sample 7449851 | NCBI WGS metagenome assembly JACCEA01 (sample SAMN15323453, study PRJNA562643) | freshwater metagenome | isolation source: river surface water | place: USA:Blue River Watershed | collected 2017-08-18 | reverse complement strand
GTCTTATTCTTTTCATCTGTTGCTACAAAGGCAATTGTTTTCTTTGGTAAGAATTGACCAACATTTTCTAAAATTTTCTCTGCAGGAATTTTTACAACTTTATATTGAAATTCACCCCTATATAGAGAAGAGAAAAGAAGAGAGAGAGAGATATTATAATCAATCCATTCGAACATGAATAAGATAATATTCTTACCTACGAATATGGAATGATACATATGATCCATTACCTAATAATTGTAATTGATGAATAATTTTAGCAGATTTACAAAAGATTGTATCAATATAATGAACATAATCACGAATGAAACGTTTATAGTATTTATCCATATATTCATCTTCAAAATAAATAAATGTATAAAAATGTTCTAATAAACGAAATCCTAATTCAGGTTTCGATATAAAATGTACAAATTTTTGTTGTTGCCAATATTCATCATAATAGACAGGTTTACGTTTTGAAGCAAATTTTGTTAAAGTTTCATGATATTTCGCTGCTATTTTAGGAGGATATTTCGTGGTAACATTAATATTTGGTCCAGGAGGGATAACAACAAATTCTTCCATACTTTTCCATGCAGGGCATGCTGAAACATTACGTAAATAATACCACATTGATAAACGATCATCACGTACTGTTCCGATAAATACTGTCTTATTCCCTGGTGGATACATTATTTCATTTGTAACTTTCCCATCACTATTATATCTTGTCATATGTCCTGTTATACCTTCTTTTTCCATAAATTCTTCCATTGTAATAACTTTCATACGTTTATTAATATGATCAAATGGGAAAAAATCAATAAAAGAATGTGCTTTTTGATGACCTTTACCAGCATCTAATAAATACATTGGTTGATCAGGTGGTAATACTAATGTACGTCCTGTGGCATAAGCAAATACTAAAACAAGTTCCATTTGCATACGAATATTATTCCATCCACCAACATCAGGTTCAAAAGTAACATATTTCTCTTGTGGACCATATTTTACATAAGGGCTTTCATATGTAAGATCACTAACCGATGGTTCATCCCAAAAGGTAACAACATCATCAAATGGGCAATCCAATGTATGATGATGTTGTTTTATAATTGTCTTCATTTCTGCTTGTTCCGATACTAATAATTTATGTTTATCATTCTTTTTATTTGGATTAGTGTTATGTTCTAGATGATTATCTTTTTGTGTTGTTGTACTATCATGATGTTGTACAGGTGGAACATTGTGATTCTCGGGTGTTGTCTTTACTGCAGTAGTATCATGTGTTCCACCTGGTGGAACATTGTGATTTTCTACTGTTACCGGTGCAGCAACCACAGGGACACTAGGTACTACAGGTACAACTGGTTTTGCGTCATGAGCTGCAGAAGATTGTTGTGGTAGACTATTGTGATTTTCTATAACTGCTGGTTTTTCAACAGGTGTTTCAGGTTTTGATAAGTTGACAACAGGAGGAACTTTTTTGCCACCTACTGATTCATGTACGGCGTCATGATTCACCGCTGAATCCACAATCGGTGGAGAATTATTGATCGATTGATGTGATAATGTCTCTGATGATTGTTCTTTGATTTTTGCAATCGAATGATCTTCAGCAATATCATTGTTACTGTGTAAATTGTAATGTAAAGGATTAGGGATATGAATATTTTGAAATGTATCTTCAAGTGGCTTCATAAACCGTGAATTTAATAATGCTTCTTCTTCTTTCATTATAAAATCTTTTCCTTGTTGAAATTTACTGATAAGTTTGTTCTGATAAAAAAAAAGGAAATGTGTAAATCGAGAGAGAGAGAGAAAGAGAGAGAGAGAGAGAGAGAGAGAGAGAGAGAGAGAGAGAGAGAGAAGCAGCTATCTTACCTCAACTTCCCGCATAGTGACAGGAATACGAAGATTATTTACTACGAAGGCATTATTACTTAAACTTAATTCTTCTTGGTGATTGCTGGTTAATAGTGAATGCGTGTAATATGTCATTGCCACATAGAATACCACAATCAAGATCAATCCATAGATCATATACCAGCCATTATTATTCCCTCCACGCTTGACATGTTTACCACTTGCAGAATTATTAGGTCGAAATTGCGCACTATTGGAACCAGGGGAGAGCGATCCATTGCGATAACTATTGCTACTACTCATATTCCAACTTCCGACTTGAATATACTCAGAAAAAATCTTCAAGCAAGATAAAGGAAAGACAGAATAAACCAAGAACTGGGTTAAAAAGACAAGTCTGAAGAAAGGCTTTGAATCCTCCCTTCCATCAATAAATTGTGGAGGCGACTCCAGCATACCGAGTGAGGTTAATTGGAGGTTTGGGATTTGGAAATTTGGGGTATGGTCCTGCTGTTGTAAAATAACTGTGGCGCACGCAACATATCTACAGTACAAGTATATTAATTATTGTATTGTATGCTGAAGCTGACATCAAAATGTGTGGTAAATGTCTTTTTGAAGCTAAATTTTTAGAATTTACACAGCCCATTGCTCCAAGAAAGAAGAAACTTCGCAAGGGCATATCTAAAAAATCTAACGACGAACAACTCGCAAGAGCAGAGATTGCAAAATGTTTGATGGAACTCGTTGAAAAAATAGAGACAAATAATGGCGATGACTAATCAAATGGAATAAAAGATACATCACATCGAACGGACGATATGAAATGATTCAATTTATGTGTTCATGGATGACTTATCCAATATTGATGATATCATGAATGAGACGAAGGGTGATAACCTCATTGATGGACATACGATAAATGTATCTTTGGACACTTGCTCGCGGCGTTACTGATGGTCTCATCACTATCTCCAAAGTTGTTGGCCTGATTCTCAACCTTCCCAAATGCTGTGTAGCCCTAACTAATTCACAAAGCCTGCCCGATGAATATCCTTTCCAACTGCGACATCATCCTTAACAATCCAATGGACTCAGCAACCTTCCACCGCAATGTCTGCGAGGAATATGTTGAGCAATACGCCCGCTGCCTCCCAACTATTAATAATCTCCAGCGCTGTGTTAATCTCATCAAATTCTGAATGAAGCCTTCATTAAATTATCTTGTACGGGCCCAAGGTGTTAACTCCTCCGAGAGCGTGCAAGTCTTCGATGAAGCGATTGACGAAGCAATGTTTCCAGTTCTCCACCACCAGCCTTTTACGGCGGAATGCCGCGGTCTATCCACAATACTCCGCTGACTCTCACTGTGTACATGCTGTGAAGCCCATCAAACATGACTATGACATTTCATCAAAGGCAGACATGGCGGTATCACTTAGATAGGCGTGGTTACCGCATATAGGACGAAACCTTTAATTGTAAATTGTGATTGTAATAAAATGGATTGGATTTACCAAAATTCAGCCTATTTAAACCGTTAAAAAATCCACATTATTAATATCATGCTGCTCTGCTGGCGCTGCAAAAAAATGCGCATGGAATAATTATTATGTCGCCTATTCCTGATGATATGATGGAGGTGACATCAAAATGTGTGGTAAATGCGTTTTTGAAGCTAAATTTCTAGAATTTGCACAGCCCATTGCTCCGAGAAAGAAGAAAGTGCGCAAGCAGGGTGTCTCAAAGAAATCAAAAGACGAACAACTGCTTGTTAGAGAGGAGATTGCAAAATGTTTGATGGAACTCGTTGAAAAAATAGAGGTCCGTAATGACGATGATCATTCAAATGAAACAAAAGGTTCATCAAATGGTGATACGGATGACTTATCCAATAATGAGAATAAAATGAAAGAGACGAAGGCTGATAACCTGATTGTGGATGTGGCAGAAGCAGGAGATGCTCAAGTGGAAAGTTTCATGGAGGTGGTTACTTATTCCACCGATCAAAACAGTGAAGCTGTGGACTCAATCAATATTTCCGGGCCAGCTGACGCTAGGATAGATGAACCAACACAGTCGGACAGAATACCCCTAATTGAACCAGTACACGAATTGCTGATACAAGATATAATCATCCCATCATCACATAATCTGTTGGGTCAAAGTACTGAAGCTAATTCAACTGTTTCCACCCAACCTTCTACAAGTCGCAGCTATCAGTTCTTTTCGGAATGTCTGTTCCCATGGTATATCATTTCGACGAAACAAATTTCGTTTACATGGAATCTAATACTGCATTTCTTTTGCAGCCCATTAGCTCCTTCCTGGATAAACCGAGGGATTTCAAGACTTCCTTTTGGTAGAAATTATGGATGAGCAAGAATTTAGTCAATATATCTCTCGGAGAATACCACACTCTACTGCGCGCACAGTACTTCGTAACGCATTTTGAATGTTGCGACCGCTTATTTTCAGGGTTGTTCATGGAAAATAATCATATTATTAAGGGGTAATGATAACTAAAAGATCTTCTAATTGGCAGAGCCAAGATATTTTGCGAGATTTGATAGTCTCCTCAGAAGAATTGAAAATTCTGAATACCATTTATGATCTATTCCATATTGTAAAATTAAGATCGTCATGAAAGGGAACAACGGGTTCTACTGTACAGCAATATTTTTCCTTCCTACTTATTATAAACTCAATACATACTAAACGTAATTCAATGTCAATTTAGTAAACTTCATGAACTATGATCTTAACACGGAATGAAAAAATAAGTAAGCAATGAAGAAACTACAGGAACAACAATATTATCATCAATCATATTTGAGAACAACTCTACCGCAGCGCTGGCAAACGATATCCACATCAATGGTATCACTACTCGGGTCATATCCAATCGACTACCAAGAATCCAATACAACAAACTATAACTGCAAAAAAAACCACTAATAAAGAAGGCTATTGATCCTTCGACACTCTTTGTAGGTGAGAAATACCATTTTCTTTTTCCAAACTTCCTGCCTACAATATCGGCTAAACCATCACCAGCAGCCATCTGACTGATGGCAACGATGCCTATCGGCGAGTCACGAAAAAATACCATCGTCAACACAAACAATGCGATTGCATAGAGAAATGGACCACCCAAAGCTTCATTCTGTGACCCACTCCTGGATATGGCACTAATAATTTCATCTTTTTGGCGATTCGTTACGCCTGTTTTATCATGATTAGTCTCGTTGGTGGCATCATTTGTAGATGTACCAGCAAAATAAAACCTACAATTCATAAAGAGTAAAATCGTAATCAACTCCACAATGTCTTAATGTTCGGTCTGCTTACTTGGCAATTTGGAGAAATGGCACCACCGCGACAATTAATCGTTGCAGACCGATTTTGCACCTTGACGAAGACAAAGGTTCGTAGTTGGTAAAAAACGGCCAATGAAACATAAACAATGGTGCACTGAGGGTGTGAATGATTTTCCGAGTTAAGGTTGATGGCATCCATCCCATCACAACTACCAACGCCCACATTTTCAACCAAATTATTGTTTCTACAATTAGAAACAATGACAAGTTGGCATCTCTCAGCAAACCCGCAACAGGAAACTCTTGTTGTAGGAGAGATATACCTAAGACACTTAACAAAATTCCAAGGCTGGCATAGATCTTAATACTTCTTACATCAATCGTACTGGTCACCACCAGTGACGGAACTTGGACCGATGAATTTTTAGTGGAGAGTGCATTCGCACAAATTTCGAACCTCCTGTGGTATTTCCTGGCGGGAATAAAGCTCTTTATCGCCCCATTAGTCGAAGTTCCCACTAGATTATGCTCAAAACTACCAGGAGAGCACGCATTAATCGGGACAAAGGCAGTCGCCAATGATGCAAAACCAGGACCATGAATCAATACCAGGTAGAAATATAAGAAGCGCCTGTAGAGTCCAATCATCGTTGAGTTGACAACGCGGGTTTTGCTGGAATGGAGGAAAGTTCAATCGTCCAATGCACAACCCGCAAGCAAAAGATGCCTAACTTGATGTTGAGAAGGATTCCAGCCACAGATGGGATGTTGGATTAGCTTGATGATGAATCCAAATTTGGAATTGATCAATAAAAAGCAAGGCGAGGAGAGGGCGAACTCGCACCCCGGGCGGCGCCCACATCACGCGAAGCAGCAGCGCGCACGACTGTGTTGTTGCCCAGCAGCAGAGGTAGGGGGAAAGCGCAGCGCACAGAAGAGCGCACAGCAGAGCAGCGCAGCAGCGCCACAGCAACAGGCGCAGCAGAGAGCATGCTCGTGCAGCAGCAGTGTGGCAGCAGCAGTCAAATGGAAATTCAAAATCTGGCCAGCAGCGAGCAGCAGCTGCAGCAGCAGTAGACAGCGAGCGCGCCGCGGCCAAAGCAGAGTGAGAGGGGGCGGAGGCGGAGGGCGCCGGCAGAAAACACAATTATGCAATACTGCCAAACCAAAATTCAAAAATGCTTTCCACTCCTAACCAACACCAAACTTCTCCTCCCTCTCTGCTACGCCCAGAGCATCTACTTTCAGTTCGTGTAGGGGACAAAGTGACGATTGCTGAAAAGGATAGCCCCCTTGATGCGAAACCGCGGGATTTACGTCGAGTGTCCATCACTCCCACACCTTACCGAGAGAATAGTCCATTTTCTATGCATTCCCACTCTACATCATCCACACCAGCGTCCACCAAATTGTTTACTACCCCATCTTCAATCAAGAGTGGTAGCTCTCTTCACTCTTCTTCCCATTCACACACACCATCACCAGCACATGGTATTAGTCTCAGTATGGACACTCCCGTCAATACGGGATCCATCACAAAGAAATCTCCTCATTCTACATCGAGTGGCGTGACACCATCCTCTTCCAATGTATCGCATAAGCACCATTCTCATGGTCGTTTTGTGTATACTCCACCTGCCCCAGAAGAACAAGCCAAATTCATGACAATAGTAGCTACAATGTTCGATGACGATGAAGATCATAATCCTTTTCAATCACAACAGACATTGGATTTTCAAGAGAAGACTCAAGATCGTAATGAAGATAGTCCTGGCTCATTCCCGCAATGGAAACATCATGTGCAGCCTATCAAGGATGATCAACAGATTCATGCAATTCCTTTACAGCCAACAATTGCATCTAGTGAGATCAGTGGGGTAGGGAGGGATACTATAGTTTTTGAAAGTAAGTTGACAACATCCTCTGAATCGCAAAACGGCAACCATTATTATAAATCATTCAACGGAAGAGAACAAGATCGGCCTCATGGGCACCCATCCCAAAGAGAGAATAGAGCAAATCGTCGTCCGCCAAAGCATGATATCCTCAGTGATGAGGAATTTAATGAAGATGATTTCGATACAAAATATTACTTACATCTTAAGCAACGAATTGAACAACAATCATCTCGCCCTAATCGACCCCAATCTTTGCATTACCACGACATGGATATTGCTCGACGAAGTGATGATATCGATAATGATCAAAACACAAGTATGGACAGCGACAACATGAATATTCATCAATCAAAAACACCATTACTTTCTCAACTTCTTCGAGTTGCGAAACAACAATCATTAAAAGAGGAGCATCCTTCATCAACTTCTCATCATCCCATGCTCAACAACAACATTGAGAACATGCTGCAATCTTTAATGAAACAGAGAGAGTCAACCATCAATCGACATGATTCTGAACCACTCGCAATGCTTTCGATGTCCACTCCTATTGCAAAAGATCCTGAGATTGAACGTCAAGCAAATGAGATTTTACAGTATGAAAATATTACAAAGAACCCTAGTCAAAGATTGCAATCAAAAGTTACTCTTTTACCACGACCTTTGTATGAAGAACTTCAAAAAACGGAGTATCAAGATCATTTTGAATTTTTGCGATCAATCGACAAAGAATTTCATTTAAAAGTTGAAGATCCTCAGAAAATGTTTGAGAAGTTTTTGTTATTACCAACGCAAGACGTTCAATCATTAGCATTTCGTCAGGTGAGCTGCTGTGCTATTTTTGAATTCCTTTCATAATTATTAACATTATATTTTATTAATATATTAATAGCATGATGAATTGGTTGGCCAAGGAATATTTGATGAATCAAATTTTTTGGTAACCCTTTGAGCTAACTATTGTGAGACAGAACAAAGTGGTATGAAAAGTACCCACGGTCACCTACGGCTTTGATACTTTTCGAATCTTCTCTATGGTGGCTCAATGTATAAGACAAAGTGAGTGATGTATGAAAGGTGGAAAGCCCGAATCTCACAGGTACTCTGTACGGCACTAGTCTACAGCTCTTTATCTAGGTTCTATAGTCAGACGTTTAGAAACATGGTGATTTGAGATATGCAGCAACGCTAGATACATATAGCTAGTTGACTAGAGTTACTTGTAATTTAGAGTTTATTTCACACGGATTTCTTAGTTGATTGTATTTATGATAGTAGTTTATGAGAAGACGTTGAAGATCACAGTAGATGATTTTGATTGAACATCTAATAATTCCTCACATTTTTCATGTATTCAAAACTACCGCGGTTAGCATTACCGGTTATACTTTAGTATAAGCGAATTTCTCCTGACGTTGCCTGGGTTGGGACGCGCAAAGCACCTGTGACGATACAGTGTAGCACAAAACACTGCATTTGGTATTGTTGTTTTGTGAAACCAGCTAAATCCTATCATGAAATCTGCCCAAGACTTTAAACGTCGTTCAATGTCAAAAGATGAGCAACGCCGAATTGCAGTGACGACTATTGCGGGGGTAGTAGGAATTGTCATCATTTTCTTTGGAATTTTGCATTTCACTATCCCTTCCAAGAATAATCCATCTATATCAAAATCTTATGCAGGTAATCAACAACTTCTCTCCTCTTCCTTATCAAATACGCTTCACGATCAGAATAGTATCAATAGTACCAATAGAACCACACATAGCGATAGTAGTAAAAAAAAAACTAACAGAAAAAGAAAAAATTAAAACACAATACAAGAAAATTGAATCGTAATCATCGTCAATTGGGTGATAGATATATTCTATCATCAAAATATTTACCAACTGATGAAGAACTTGGTCGTGGTGTGGCACTTCCTGCACCACGTCATTGGGCAACCTATCGAGAGAATAGTTTACGAATGATGACATTAGGTGGTACTATGACAAGTGATGAACATGGTTATACTGAAACTTTAGAAGAACTCATACTATCTGGTCAGTGGTGGCCACAAGATATCCCAATACCATCTCACCATTCATCAACTAAGACATCTCATAGTAATAATCCTTTCCCAAAATCAAAAGATCTTTCTTCCTCAATTCCTCCAACAACGAAATCATATCTATGGAATGAAGGTATAAATAACACTAATTCATTACCATTTAACATGAAATATCGCTTTGAAGATTGGCCAACATCTCAATGGCCTAATTTAGTCACATTAGAATATACATTAGAATATAATGGTTGTGTATATATAATATCGAACAACTTATACAATATATTCAATTAAAATATATTCATAAACATATAACTCCACCAAATTTTCTTTTATTTGAATTATTTCGTCATGATCATATATATCTCTGGCAACAAAAAGCGTCTAAATTAAGCACAAATTGGAAATATGATGAAAAATTATGCTCAATTAATAAAGAATTAATAATAAATCCAAATTTCACAACATGGTTTACACCACCATCAATACTAGATTATCACGATCGTGGTAATATTGTTGCACCATTATTATTTGAATTCGCGAGATTTTATCGAATTCCAGTAATATCAACACGTGATGCTTTTTATCCTTCATTTATACGCTTTTATTCTAAACATCCATTATGTACGCCATGGCCATTTGCATCATCATTAGCAGCAGCAGAAGTAGGTGATAATGGAATAGATTTACATTCTAATTTAGGAAATCATTTGCTTATTAATATTATAGTGAAAGAGTTCTTCTATGATGTAATACGTCAACAATATCATACTACTGTTAGTGATGATATAATCAATGAATCATCGTATACATTGATGAATCAAGACGATGGTACCGCATTAACGTATTCATTATTACCATCAATACCATCAACTAACAATATACACGATGACAGTGACAATGACATTGATAGAGATAGGAATGATATAATATTATACAATCCTATTTATAATCATTTAGATATTCAATTTTTTCCAAATGATGAAGAATATCAATCATATTTAACAACAACTACTACTACTAATCCACTAAAAGAATTAATAATAATCAATTTGAATTAATAGATTATTCAAAACATTTACACTACCTTGATAATTATAATAATATACCACCACAATGTATTGGTTCTCAAATTATTAATTAATGCAAATATAAGTTTTAATGTTTCACATATAATAAATGAAAAGTTTTTAATTCATAATAAAATTATTAAACAATTAAATAATAATAATATCTATTGAAATTACTAGTTTATATAGTTTAGATACTTCATATGTTGGTGATATACAATGTGTATTACTTGAACAACATGTTGAACGTAATAGAGTTGTATCAACAGTCATAATACGTGGTAATGAATATGAGGGGAAGGCTGTACATGATACTTCGCTGCGAACCACTGTTATTGGTATGACGAGAGCTAAAGGAGGTGATTATTCTATAGAATGTAATTGTTTGGATAATCGTCTTGCGTGTATTACATCAATTTCCATGTACTATCATCCATACGTGTCCAATTTTTTGAAATAAATAGTAGTTTAGTTATTCCGATGTAAAAGCATTGTATTATATTAACATTTGTAACTTATTAAAATACTTTACCACCAAAATTTTATTTCCATTGTAACTACATATCCTATTCTACAATCTAAAACTTCATGAAACTTATTTACATGAAATAGACAATAGCCGGCATTTTAGCATTGAGCCATAATATTTAGAGTGAATTTCAAATTTCTCATATATATCACTTTCATATTTAAATTAAACTAGAAGTTCATCCACGTTTTACATGTGCAACTTTGATCAACGACGATTAGGGAGAGCAGATTGGCTTCTTACGTGCGTTCTTGTGTTCTGTCCAGTTGTTGAACCATGCAACGCGCGATATCCACGACTTACACCTCTACTGTCACTTCGTACATGTCCACGCACAACCGGTCGTGGAGGACCTCTGTAGTCAGGTGCTGACTGTGGTCTGAAGAAATTGGTGCTTTCATGATATGCGGCAGTTGAATTAGACGTACCTTGTGGCGGTAAATGAGCAGAAACCGGTCGAGACTGTAAATTACCATTCCTCTCAGTACCTCCAACGTTTGGGGTTGAAGTCCGACCACTGGGCGTCTGTTGTGCATTTGTGGTGCGATGTCTCAGAGGAGATTGATAAGGCGTTGTAATGCTCTGTGAATAACCTGTGCTCGTATGGTTGGAGCTTGGATAAGCCATGCTGCTGCTGATATCATTATTTGCCGATAACAGAGAAAAAGGATCAATCACTTGATTTTCTGGGTTTGTCTCCGTTATTCCAACGACATCACGAGATCTGGAACCTTGAATAGGCGTGGACAGATGTGAATCGTGTGATACAACAGTCTGATGATTGTTTAAGATCCTCTCCTCAGAACCCAAATGAGGAAGTGATCTACGCAAATGGTAAAAATGGTGATGATAATGAAGGTTTCTTGGTCGAGTATGGCGTTCTATTGAATGTAGCGGCTGTCTCGTCATAGGTGTAGTTGGCACTGGTCCCAAGTATGCACCATCTTGGCCAAAATACCGTAATTGTCCAGCTCTGACATCATTTAACTGTTCATCATAGCGACTAAAATCTAATGGTGGTGCAAATTCGTCATCAAAAGTCGTCAAATATCCATATCTCGGATATTCTCGACGTGGGTCATAGTAAGTTGAAGGAGTTACGATTCCAATTCGTGTGAAGTCGATCGCTCGAATTCCGAACTGCCGTGGAGGATTCATCAATTCTTCACGGGCACCAGTAGAATTACTTCCTGGTCCAATATTTACTGTTGCGTCTCCTCTCCCAGAGTGAGTGTGATAATGCTGAAGATGGCGACTGTGATAATGAGAATGTGCTATGCTCGGTGAAACATAAAGATGACGCATATTATCCTCTGAGACTTCATCCAGATGCGAGAACCCCATGCTAGCAGCAACAATTTGATTCATTCGATAATTTCTAATTGCTCGGCAACGCTGACGATCAGATCGATAGGGTCCAAGTGGAGGCAAAATAGGAACAGGCACACGAGATACGTTTGAGGAACTAGCAATTTGATCGCAATTCACCAATTCTTCCCCAGCCGTTAAGCTTTGCATGTCATTTGGTTCCAGAACCGTATATGGCAGTGATTGGGCGTTGATAATCAAACCTGGTTGGTTAGAGTGTTCCGCATCAGGCTCAGTATTACCTCTTTGGGGTAACCACTGAGGCGATACCATTGGCTCGGGAGAAGAAGATCTCGACCGCATGTGCGTTGTAATTGTTTCAGATTGGTTAACAGGTATAATAACCTTGTTATTTCTTCCAAGGGCTATGTTAGAAAAAGTCCTCAGTAAACCTGTGGCGGATGATGTATTTCGATTAGTCACCAAATTATGACTGCTGGCAACCTCTTCAAACCGTTGGTTCATTTCATCTAGTGGTCCATCAAGTGCTCCTGATATTGGATTACCCTGAACGATGCCAAAACCTCCAAGCGAATTGAGTGGTTGATCAACCTGTAACATTATATCTATATCCACAGAGTCATCTACCGCCATCACACCTGGTCTATAAAGAGGTATGTGTTTCATTCGCTCCTTTTTCAATTTAATGGCAGTGTCTACATCAACTATGTTGTCCAACTCGAAGTCCGATTCAATCATCTTGATGCACTCTGACTTTGAATCACCGAACGATCCATAGTATTTAACATAGTGGGTTTTGCTCCAAAAGATGAACAACTCTCTCAGTACAACCACCACGAGGATTCCTACAGAAGCAATAATACTGGCAGCTTTGCTACTAAAACTTAATTCATAAAAGCCGAAAATAAGTACAGACATAGCAATCGCATGAAAAGACTCCAAAAAACTATCCAGCCACTTCAAAGGTAGCACAAATGATAGAATAAAAATGGGAAAGAGCAGTAATCCCAAACATGATCTCCACAAGCTTCTCTGCAAAGGATCAATCAAGATCAAATCACGATCATAAATAGACAACATGAATCTGGAAATAGGCAGTTCTGGGAAAGATCTAGCTACTCGACAAGTCGCATTAAAATGTTGAACAAACATATGAGATCGTTTCATCAATCCAGTCGAGCGAAGCAAAATCAACTTTGCGCGCTTCATCATGTTAGACCACTGACAGTGGTAGTGCACTAACACAACCTCGTGAACCAACCATATCCTTAAAACCACGATGCGGATGATTTCAATGCAGAATAAAGATTGAAATGCTATTACCAATACCATGACCGACCACAATGGCATGTTCAAGCTTCCAATATTTATTCCAAACTGATATGAATAGTATCCACTCAATCCCAAATGACTAACGAAAACTATCAAAGAAACATATGGTTTGCACACCTCCCAAACTAGCAACATCGGCAAACCAGAAATGGGCATGAATGATTTAGTCAATGATGATTCTTGTAAAAGCATCAACAAAACGGGTCTATACAACCATGGAACAAGATCTTGCAGAAATGAAATCATTAGATACTGATCCTGACTGGCCGAGTTTAACAACGTTCTGATAGAATAACGCATTGCAGTGACCGCAGGAATGGTGTTCGTCAGCAATCTCTTGATTTGTTTGGATTGCATTCCATCCAAACCTATTTCATATTTCGTCAGTTCCTGCGGAAGATCATATTGATATGACAATAGCCTGGAAGTGGCGTTATTATTCTTTTCTCTTCGCTTAATTTTCCTTTCGATAAGTATTCTCAAGTAATCACTCTCATCTTCGGTTTTCTGAAGATCTGCAACTCGTTGTAGTTTAAATAAACGTGTGGCTCGAAACAGTAAGCCACGCTT
>JACCEA011023600.1_pt1 | contig 13946 bp, 12 predicted proteins | sample 7449851 | NCBI WGS metagenome assembly JACCEA01 (sample SAMN15323453, study PRJNA562643) | freshwater metagenome | isolation source: river surface water | place: USA:Blue River Watershed | collected 2017-08-18 | reverse complement strand
GGAAAATCCAAAGTAATTTCTGCACCCTTAAGACCATTTGGTGCTGATGCAATTATGTAGCCATGTTCACTATGAGCCTCAGCTCCAAGTGCCACCAATCCTTTGGTATGAAAATCCAATCCTCGAGAGCCAATCGCATCACCGCCTGGCAATGCAACCTCCGCTTTACCAAGCCTGGCAACTAATGGTCCAAGTACATTTATTGAGGCGCGTAGTTTTCGTACCAATTCATATTCGGCGCGATATCCGGGGGTTTCGGGAACATCGATACTTACTGTTTGCTTCTGAAGATCTCGCGTAACTGCACAACCAAGTCGCTCCAAGAGCTCTGCCATCATTGCTACATCTGCAATGTCAGGCACGTTGTGAATCGTGCAGCTGCCCTTGGCCAGCAAGGTAACAGCCATTAGTTTTAAGACAGAGTTCTTAGCGCCAGTAATAGTTACATCGCCCTGCAAGGAGCTGCCACCAACCACCCGAAATCGATCAAGAGGATAAGAGCGCGTCAAGATTTCCACCCTCTCTAGCTCTAATAAATGTTGCCAACTCGAACTCTAATCTCCGAGTGGTGTCATAGTAACGACTGGAATAGGCTCACCCCATGGTAAATCTGACTCGAATTTATACAAAAACAGGCGATGATGGCACAACCTCTTTGGGAGATATGAGTCGGACCTCGAAAAATGACCCAAGACTTGAGGCATATGCCACTGTAGATGAGGCTAATTCATATATCGGAGTAGTTCTAACTGTGCCGGAGTTAAATGCCGAGATTCGCAAGCTCCTAGTTCGCGTTCAAAATGATCTTTTTGATGTTGGAGCTGATCTCTGCACCCCCGTCGTAGATGCCCCCGCCCATGAACCGTTGCGTGTTCTAGAGTCTCAAATTTCCTATTTGGAAGAGCAGATTGATGTTTATAACACCAATCTAGCGCCGTTGAAATCATTTGTGCTTCCCTCGGGAACACCGGCATCAGCTCATCTACATGTTGCTCGCACAGTAGTTAGAAGAGCGGAACGTTGCACATGGCAAGCAATTCACTCTTTCGGCGAGGGAGTCAATAAGTTAACTGCTAAGTATCTGAACCGCTTATCAGATCTTCTCTTTGTATTGGCGAGATACGAAAACCGTGAGTTGGGGGATCAACTCTGGGTTCCGGGCAAAAATCGTTAACTACGCAAAATAGCAGCGGCGACTTTTTCCTCCTCTGGGAAAACAAATAACCGCGGACCAGCTTTTGTCTGAGTTAAGGTTGCCTTAATTCCATGTGCCGCTAGCTTTTGTCGCAACATCTCACCTTCGATGTGATTAGCTGGCTTCGCAACAACTTTAAGCAAACCGTACTCACTTTCCTCGCCAATTTGGCTGGGCTTTTCCACCAGCGATGAGCCTCTTGAAAAAGCCCAACGTAAAAGAAGGATCAATACCCCAAGAACCGCAAAGCCAGCGAATGATTGGAAAAACAGCGAGTTGTTGATTCCGCCTAACAAATTAACTCTCCGGGGTACTTAGTGGCAGCAATGATTTGTAAATGTTGCCGGCCTTTGGTTGATTGGTGCTGTCACGATGGCAAGTCAGCTTTATGCCACTTATTGAGATGCCAGGGGCCACCGGTTCAGAAGAAATCAAAAATATGGTTGACTGTTTCCGCTTATCGCTGCCTTTTGTGTATGTTGTTAAGGTTCCAATCTTCTCTCGGGACAAGTCCTCTGCTTTAACGCGGAAAACATTGGAGTTGACCTCCCACCATTTGCACCCGGTTTCTGCTGCAGCTATGACTGCGCCACAGGCGAACTCCTCACACTTCTTCACGACTGATTGCAGAGTTCTTCGGGCTGAAAGCAATCCAACCAACTCTTTGCTGCTCGGCACTTTGGCAAAAACTCCATCTTTGCCAGTGAATCCTTTAGGTGGCCACTTAGGTGAGGGAGAGGGGATTGGTTTGGCGGTCTTTTTGGCTACTACCTTTACCTCATCTGATGAAGCATTAGGTGTAATTAAGGTCAACATCATCATGGCAACTAATGCCGATAAAGCAGATGCGTAAACCAGCCTGAATTTCATGAGCGCAATCTTGCCGTAATTCATGGAGAATATCCCTGTGAGTCCGCGGAGAAATAAGCCAAAGAAGCGTGGCAAAGATAACCCTGCGCATGGCTCAGAGCGAGAGATAGCCACTTCTCATCAAAGTATTGAGGAGCATTTAGAGGGCATCTATATGGTGCGCCGTATTACCGGATCAAGCTCCACAAAGCCATATCGTTGTCCGGGCTGCGATCAATTGATTCCCATGGCTACTCCGCACACCGTTGCATGGTTAGAGCATGATGTTGAATCTCGTAGACATTGGCACACTGCGTGCTGGAACAATAGAGAAAAGCGCAAACCTAAAATAGAGAGAACTAGAAACGCACCACGTTATTAGTTACTGCTTGTGTAATTACTGGAACAGAGTTAACGACGTCTGCGGTGCAGAATGTTTACTAATCTAATGATTGTCTTATCGGCAAAACCAGTTCGGGCAAATGTGGTGAACTGCAATGGGATATTGAATTTGGTCTTCACGACGGTTCTTGGATAGGTAAACTCCAATAACCCTTCCGCGCCATGAATGCGCCCATATCCGCTGTCCTTTACGCCACCGAAGGGAACAGCACCGATTGCCGCAAAGGAAAATGCTGAGTTGATGGAAACCATTCCACAATGAAGGAGTGAGGCAATCTTTTTTCCATTTCGCTTTGACCAGACAGCAGCACCTAAACCGTAAGAGGTTGCATTTGCTAGATCTACCGCTTCATCCATATTGCGTACGGTGTTAATTACCAAGGTGGGGCCAAAGGTTTCCTCTGTCATAGCTTTGGAGTCCTCAGGAACGTTGCGCAAAATTACCGGCTGAACATAACCATCTTTTACCGCGTTTTTGTCGCCAACTAAGAACTCGCCACCGCGCTTAACCGCATCATCTATATGGGACTTAATGATTTTTAATTGAGAAGGCATAGTGGCGGGACCGTAATTGCCGCCATCTTCATAACCCGGCTTAATCTTTGATGCTAATTCGACCATTGTTCTAGTGAATACTTCTGCAACATCTTTGTGCACATAAACTCTCTCGGCACCAATACAGGATTGTCCGGCGTTGGACATCGCATGCCACAGCGTTACTTCGGCTGCCCGCTTGATGTCAGCATCTCTGTCTATCAATACTGGGTCTTTACCACCGCACTCCAAAACTACTGGGGTCATTAATTCAGCACAGGCGGCCGCCACTTTCTTAGCGGTTTTGGTTGAGCCAGTGAAGGAAATTTTTCCAACAGAGCTTTGAGTTAGAGCTGCTCCAGTCTCAGCGGTACCGGTAATAACTGAAAAAATATCTGCGAAAGGAGCAACGCGATGCCAGGTTTGTTCTAGCCAAACTCCAATGGCAGGTGTGTACTCACTTGGTTTAAAAACAACGGTATTTCCAGCGGCCAAGGCATATGCGATGGATCCCATTGGAGTAAACAACGGGTAGTTCCATGGACCAATAACGCCAACGACACCAAAAGGAACTCTTTGTACTTGAGCTGAGATGTTAAACATCAAAGGTCCGGCAGGTCTATTTTGTGAGCCCAAAACCTTGGGCGCATATTTAGCGGCCCATGAGAGATGTTCGATTGCAAGCGCAGTTTCTAATGCCGCGTCGCTAACTGGTTTTCCGGTTTCGCGATGAATTAACTCTGCTGCGGTGTTTATCTCTCTGGTCAGTAGAGAGGCCCAGTCTTTAAGAATTACCAATCTCTTGCGAAAGCTCAACTGGGACCATTTATCGGCGGCGATATTGGCGCGGGCTACCGCATCATTAACCTCTTTTGCGGAGGCAATTGGAAACTCTCCAATTACTTCGCCGGTTGCCGGATTCAGAGACTCGAAGGTTTTCATATTCAATGACTAAACTTACAGGTATGGCGGAATTGATTCGACCCAGCACTGTTCTGCCCGCGACTCGCACCCCTATCTCATTCCTCACATCTGATGGTTTACGGCTAATCGGGGAAGTAGCTAAGCCATCCACAGGTGACCTCTCGATAGGTTTGTTGTGTTTACATCCGCTGCCCACGCATGGCGGAATGATGGATAGCCATCTATTCAAAAAAGCGGCGAATCGATTACCTGAAATGGCGGGAATCACTGTGGTTCGCTTCAATACCAGGGGCACAGAAAGTGAACAGGGAAAGAGCGAAGGCAGCTTTGGAAATGCGATTACTGAGAAAGAGGATGTAATTGCCGCCATTAATTACTGTTTTGAGGTTGTAGGGATTAAATCACTATGGGTGGTCGGCTGGTCTTTTGGAACTGACCTGGCATTGAAATTTGCCAGGGATTCGAGAGTGAAAGGCTTAATTCTGCTTTCGCCTCCTTTACGTTTTTCAACTGCAGAGGATCTTGAATTTTGGAGCCAGGATGGTCGACCAGTAATAGCACTAGTTCCAGAGTTTGATGATTTTCTAAAACCTGATGAAGCTAGGCTCAGATTTGCTCCCTTGAAACAGATTGAGATTATTGCCGTGCAAGATGCAAAACATCTTTGGGTTGGCGAATTATTTGTTTATCGCGTTTTGAGTGAGATTGTAAAAGTACTTAACCCTGCAAAACTTCCATTACCTACCGAGTACTAAGCAAAATTAGCTAAGAATTATCGGCCTTTGGAAAGACAACCTCATCCATAATTAGTAGTACTGCAGCAGCAATTGGCACCGCTAGTAATCCACCAACTAATCCCAATAGTGATGTGCCAAGTAAAGCAGCAACAATGGTCACCAGACCTGGAATCGACAAAGATTGCTTCATTATTCGTGGAGTAATTAGGTAATTCTCAATTTGTACATAAAGGGTATAGAAAACTATGGCCAACAAAGCCTTTGTAGGGGATTCAGTCAAAGCAACCAAGGTGACGATGCTGGCACCAATGAAATGACCAACTAAAGGAATCAAAGCCACAAACAAAATGACCATTCCCAAAGCTGCGGCATATGGCAGATCTAGGGCAATAGAGAGGCCAAAAACAAAGATTGCAGCTAGCGAAGCGATCAAAACCTGGCTGCCGACAAATGCACCAACTCGAGAGATGATGGCATCACCGATTCTGGAAACTCGCTCGCGGCGAGAAGCTGGAGCTAGTCGATAAAACATTCGGTTTACAGAGGGCAAAGATGCCAAGAAGTAGAGAGTTAAAACCATTACGGTGAGTGCAGAGAAAGCACCGGATAGCACAGTTCTTCCAACTCCGAGCACACCACCAAAGGCTCCGGTAAGCAATTGGCCATCAGAAATCCAGGTTTCAAATTTCTGTTCTAATGAATCAATAAAGCCATACTCCTGGTTTAGTTGATTCAAAGTTGTGTTGTTGCGCAAAGAATCTAGTAACTGCGGTGCACTATCAATTAGATCATTTGCTTGGCTGAAAACTGGCGGCACAACTACTAATGCAAATAGCGAAACAACGGACAAAGCTCCAATGACAACTACCGCGACAGCAGATGCACGTTTCAACTTCTTAGATTGCAGAGCTTCAACGGCAGGGTTGAGACCCATTGCCAAAAAGAGGGAAATGATTATCAAAACAAATACCTGGCTGGCAGATTGCAGCGCTCTCAAAACGGTAATTGCAACCAATGCACCAGAGGCAGCAAGGAAGCCGAAGTAGAAAGGATGTTGGGTATTGAGAGGAGCGCCTTTAACTCCGAAATTCTCTTCCGGCTTAATCCGGGGTGCTTTTGGTGTGACTTTGCTCAACACTCGCTTAATCTGCGCCATGCATCTAGTGTAAAGCCTGAAACAATGGCGCAGTGGTAGCGAAAAAATCTCAATTGCATATAACTGGTGTAGGCGAGGAAATCGCTGCATTAGCTGGTTTGCCATGGGATCAACCACTGGAGAGTTGGCCTGAAGACCCATCCCTAACTGCTCAACGCGGAATCTCCCGCCACATAGTTCGATTAGTTCGATCAACTCCAGAGCCGGATAGTGAAATTTACGCTGTCAAAGAGACTGTAGAAGAGTTCGCAATTCGTGAGTATGAGGCTCTAAAAGAGTTGGGATTGCGAGGCGCCCCTTCGGTGTCACAGATCGCGGTCGTTAATGGACGATTAGATGCCGATGGAAATGAACTGCCGTGTGCCATCGTTACGCGATTCCTACCCTTCTCCCTGCCATATCGAGTGGTTTTAAGTGGCAGTGTTACGCAACATGAAATAACTAACATGGCTAATGCACTGGCTCACTTGCTTGTGCGGCTTCATCTACTTGGCTTTTGGTGGGGTGATTGCTCCTTATCAAACACACTCTTTCGCCGTGACGCAGATGGATTTGCTGCCTATTTGGTTGATGCGGAGACTGGAGAGTTTCAAAAGCATTTAAGTAATGGCCAAAGAGAGCATGATTTAGATTTGGCAAGATTTAATGTTGCTGCAGAGTTAGAGGATTTAAAGTTAGCTGGAGTCTTGTTCCCAGATTTAGATCCATTAAGAGCTAGCGAGTCGGTAATCACTAGATATCGGAAGATTTGGAAGGCGCTCAGTGAGCCACAAATACTCCCTGCCAATGACCGCCACGCGGTTGAAAAAGCAATGCGCTCGCTGCAGGACATTGGATTTGCGGTTGAAGAGGTAGATATAAAACTCGCTGGAGATCAATCAACCCTAACATTTACCCCCAAGTTAGTTGCGCCTAATTACCACTCGCTGCGATTAAAGGAATTAATGGGGTTAGAGACTGAAGAGTTTCAAGCCAAGAGAATCTTGGCCTCATTTGATCGCTTTCGCTCTCGCGAGATTGAAAAGACTCCAGACAAATCAGAAGCAGCTCAGAGATGGCTTGATGAGGTTTTCTATAAAGTCGTTGATTCAGTGCCAAGCGAATTGAAGGGCCGCGTAGAGGATGCCCAGTTGTTCCACGAGGTTTTGGAGCATCGCTGGTACTTAGGTGAGAAGTCGGGCCATGATTTAGGGCTGGATTTCGCTACCTCTGACTATATAGCGCAGGTTTTACCTTCCCGTATGGACTCAGGTAGATAATTCACTAATGAGTATTCCTCCTTTGCCACAGAACTTCGGGCGCGCATTTGATCTAAGTTCTCTCGCAAAACCAACCGGCAAAGAGGCACCTAAGGGTCAAGCTAAAGAAGCCACGGTAGAAAACTTCATGAGTGAGTTTGTTTCACTCTCGGCAGAAAAACCTGTTGTGCTCTTGGCATACTCGCCTCGCAGTCAAGCTTCGATTGAGCTGCGTGATTTAATGGCTGAAATGTCCAAAGTTGATAATGAAAATTGGATTTTTGGTGGAATAAACGCAGATGTTCAACCACAGCTAGCGCAAGCGCTTCAGATCCCATCAGTTCCATATGCAATTGCCTTCATCGCAGAACAACCACTTGCACTCTTTGATCGCCCTTATCCAAAAGAGCAAATAGCCATGGTTATTGCAAAGTTGTTTGACTTGGCAAAGGAGCGCGGCTTGCAAGTCGAAGTTCCTCAAATTCAAGAGGCGCCTATGGATCCAGAAGAAGTGGCTGCGTTAAGCGCACTTGAAAATGGCGATTACTCTGGTGCTGCGATGGCTTACCGCAATTGGTTACAGCGCAAACCTGATGAGCAGATGGCCAAAATCGGATTGGCGCAATGTGAGTTGATGCTTCGTATCGCTGATATCGATCCACAAATCGCAATCTCTCAAGCCAACTCGGATTCAAACTCAGTAGACAAGCAGGTAATAGCCGCTGATATAGAGATTGCGCAGGGCGAGGTTAAATCAGCCTTTGAGAGATTAATTACGGTCGTCAGAAACTCGAGCGGAGATGAACGCAAGAAGGCCAAGGAACACCTACTATTGCTATTCCAATTAGTTGATCCATCAGAGCCGGAGTTGATTCGAGCCCGAACCCAGTTAGCGAGCGCATTGTTTTGAGTAGACCCATGGAACGGCAAGAAAAACGGGATTTACAAGCCTTTTTCTTTCTTTTTGGGCTAGGCATCATGTGTTTGGTTCCACGCCTACCAGATATCAAAGCTAACTTAGATGTCTCAACGACCTACTTTGGATTCATTATTAGCTCCGGATCGCTGGGAGCTTTAACAGCCCACCTCACTATGGGTCACATTGTTCATCGACTAGGTGTTTACAAGGTGATGGTTTATGGCTCCACTGTCACTTACATATCCATGATCTTGATGATTGAAATACATGATCCAATAATTTATATAGTAGTAAACATAATCTCCGGGTTTGCCTGGGCCTCATATCACATAGCAATCAACGCCCAGGCACTGCATCGTCAATCAGAGACAGGTGTACCGATTATTCCCATGCTTCATGGACTTTGGAGCGCGGGAGCGGTCACCACCGCATTTATCGCGCTTTTAATCTCCTCAAATGTTTCACTGAACTGGCATGTCATTCCACTATTGATACTGGTTTACTCATTAAAGATGAGAGCTATCAATAGATCTAAGGCTCTACTACTTCAAGGCAATGAGTTAACTGAAGATGATGAGGTAGTTACCTTCCGCAAGATGATCTCCTCTATAAGCATTGATTGGGTAGTCAGCATCGGCTTTTTGTGTGCACTGATGTTGGAGATTTCAGTAGGAGACTGGGCCACAATTATGGCCAGACAGGAGTTTGGAGTCTCCAAATCTTTAGCGGTCATTCCATACTTTTTGTTTATGGGCGCAATGATTATGGGTCGCTTGAGTTATCAACGTTTCAAAGGGGAGCGCTCCGATAAAGAGCTGGTGCAACCCTTTGCAGTTATGGGTGGAACGATATTTCTAGTTTCGCTAGGGCTCAGTTTGCAATTGAAAGAGACCAGCTTGACGCTGGCCTACTCAATATTTTGTCTAGGCTTTTTCTTGTGCGGAATCGGAATCTCCTTCATCGGACCCTTGTTTTTCGGCTATGCCAGCGCACGATCTGATAAGCCTGGTGGGGTAGCAATAGCTGAATTAGGGGCGCTTAATCAGGTCTTAACCTTCATTGGTCGAGGAGTAATCTCAGTAGTTGCTGGTGCGACCTCAATACCAATTGCAATGACTATCCCCGGAGCTATGTTGATACTTGTAGCCTTTTTTGTTGCGGCTGCTAGCAAACCGCGTCACTAAACAACTTTTAAGAGTTAACGGGTGCTAGCCAAATCGTGCCCAAGGGCGGAACTCGAATTAAGGCAGAGTTTGGAAAACCTCGACATTCTTCGCTGACACTCAAAATCTCAGAGTTGGCTACTCCAGAGCCGCCATAAATTTGATCATCGGAGTTAAGGATCTCCCGCCACTGTCCGCCTACTGGGAGTGGAACTCGATAACTTTCATGAGGCACTGGAGAAAAGTTAGTAATAGCTATCAAAGGTTCTCCAGTTTCAGACCATCTAGCAAAAGCAATGGTGTTGCCTGACGCATCATCTCCGATTAGCCACTGAAAACCTTCAGGTTCAACATCTCTTTGCCACAATGCTGGCAAGTTTGTGTAATTGGAGTTTAACTCTGAAATTAGCTTTTGTACCCCGTAATGTTCCTGATACTCAGTTAGGTGCCAATCTAATGAGCTTTCTGAACTCCACTCATCATTTTGAGCGAATTCGCAACCCATAAATAGCAATTTCTTACCAGGATGCGCCCACATAAAACCATAAAGGGCGCGAAGAGTCGCTAGCTTTTGCCAACGATCACCGGGAAACTTATTAACCAACGCACCCTTGCCATGAACTACCTCATCATGGGAGAGCGGCAACAAAAAGTTCTCACTCCAGGCATAGAGAATTGAGAAGGTAATTTCATTATGGTGATAAACCCGATGTACCGGTTCGTGGGATAGATATTGAAGAGTGTCATGCATCCAACCCATATTCCACTTAAACCCAAAGCCCAAACCATTAGCTGAGGTGGGTTTTGTAACCCCACTCCAGGCTGTGGATTCCTCCGCAATCATCATGATTCCTGGAAATCTCTTGTAGGCGGTAGCGGTGGTTTCCTGCAGCAACTTCACCGCCGCTAAATTCTCACGGCCACCGAACTCATTGGGAATCCATTCACCTTCTGAGCGTGAATAATCTAGATAGAGCATTGATGCCACTGCATCCACACGTAATCCATCAATATGAAACTCTTCCAACCAATACAACGCGCTGGCTACGAGAAAGTTTCGCACCTCATTGCGGCCAAAATTGAAAATGTATGTACCCCAATCAGGGTGTTCGCCCAATCTTGGATCTTCATGTTCATAAAGTGCGGTGCCATCAAACCTAGCCAATGCCCATTCATCCTTTGGAAAGTGGGCAGGTACCCAATCCAGAATCACACCAATTCCTAAACCATGCAGATAGTCAACTAAAAATCTGAACTCATCTGGAGAGCCAAATCTAGCGGTCGGCGCAAAGTATGAACTTACTTGATAGCCCCAAGATGGGGAGTAGGGGTGTTCAGTAACTGGCAAGAATTCAACATGGGTGAAGCCATGTTTTTTTAAGTAAGCACCTAACTCCTGAGCCAATTCACGATAGCTCAAACCACTCTTCCAAGAACCAAGATGAACCTCATAAACGGAGACTGGCGCGCGCCAAGGCTGATAAAGCGCACGAGAATTCATCCAATTCTCATCACTCCAAATAAATTTTGATTCATCAACAATTGATGCGGTATGCGGTGGCAACTCTGTTTGTCTGGCAAAAGGATCGGCGTGATCTACCCATCTTCCATCTCGGCCCTGAACTGCGAATTTATACTTAACTCCTGGAGCTAAATCTGGAATGAATACCTCCCAAACCCCACTCGGGCCAAGCGGAATCATGGGGTTGGTTTTTTTATCCCAGAAGTTGTTGTCGCAAATTAGTGAAAGATTTCGAGCATTTGGTGCCCAAACAGAAAAAGCGGTTCCGATTAATTCACCATCCGGGGTGCGCTTTACATGGGCGCCCAGTACCTGCCATAAGTTCTCATGGCGACCTTCAGAGATTAGGTGCAGATCCAACTCACCCAGAGTTGTGTGAGGGTTTAGGTAACCAGCAGGAGGAGATTGAAAGGTTTTGCGCCGCGGGGAGTTGCTTGAAAAGAGTTTTGCAAAGAGCCCGCGCATAGCGGAACTTTACTTAACTTTCACAGAGGCGATATGGGCCACTTTGCCGTTTGGCCGGGCTGGATCCAGCTTCACATAGGTGTCTTTAGCCCAGTTGTACTCGCTGCCATCGAGCAAATCTTTGACCGAGAAAGACTCTTGCTCTATCCCTAAAGCCCACAAATCCCAATGAACCATGGTTTCGCGAGCATGAACGCCATCCAGATTGACTACGACCAAAATCAAATTATCACCTTCACGTTTTGAGTAGGCCAGAATTTGATCAGAATCAGTGTTGTGGAAATGGATGTTTCGTAATCTCTGAAGCGCTGGATTTTTGCGGCGAATCTCATTTAGCAGCGTAATGAATGGAGCCAGGGTTAAACCTTTTTTGTTCGCGCCGTCCCAATCCCGCACCTTAATCTCATACTTTTCGCTATCGCGATACTCCTCTTTACCTTCTGCAATTGGAACATGCTCGTAAAGTTCATAACCTGCATACATTCCCCATGATGGAGTCATAGTTGCAGCAAGGACGGCACGCATCGCAAAAATCGCTGGATTTCCACTTTGTAAATGGAAGGGCAAGATATCTGGAGTATTTACCCAGAAATTAGGACGGAAGAAGGCGCTGGTGTGGTGAGCCACCTCAGTTCCGTAATCAATCAACTCCTGCTTTGAAGTACGCCAAGTGAAATACGTGTAAGACTGCTGGAAACCGGCTTTGCCCAAAGAGTGCATCATCGCCGGAACTGTGAAAGCTTCAGAGAGGAAGACTACCTCTGGGTACTTAGCGTTTACTTTGGCGATTAACTCCTGCCAGAAGTGCACCGGTTTTGTGTGCGGATTATCGACTCGGAAGATTGAAATACCTTTTTCAATCCAAAAACAAACTACGCGATAAATCTCCGCGAACAATCCTGGGTAATCATTATCAAAGTTAATCGGATAGATATCCTGATACTTCTTAGGGGGATTCTCTGCGTATGCGATGGTGCCATCGGCGCGTTTTGTAAACCACTCAGGGTTTGATTTAACCCAGGGATGGTCAGGGGAGCACTGCAGAGCTAAATCCAAAGCAACTTCAATCTTGTGCTTCTTTGCCACCTTCACGAACTCTTCAAAATCCTTCATCGTTCCCAACTCAGGATTTATCGCGTCATGGCCGCCATCTGAGTTGCCGATCCCCCATGGAACTCCAGGATCTGTCGGCAGCGCCTCAAGTGAGTTGTTTTTGCCTTTGCGATGGGCATATCCGATTGGGTGAATCGGTGGAATATAGAGGACATCAAAGCCCATCTCAGCTACTGCGGGAATTCGTTTTGCCGCTGTTGCAAAGGTGCCGCTTTTTATTGAGCCATCAGGATTTTTGACTGCACCTTCGCTGCGGGGAAAGAACTCATACCAACTACCAACCAATGCTCGCTCGCGTTCTACATAGATAGGAAATTTTTCACTCTGTGAAACTAACTGCTTAGCAAACTCTCCAGGATTATCTGCAGTTACTTCGATGTAGAAGTGAAAGAGACCAAGTTGTGTGGGTTTGATCCAAGCCTCGAATCGAGCGCTTTTGGGCCAGTTCTCACGCATCTTGGCGCGCGATACCTCTTTACCTTTTGGATCAAGCAGAATTACATAGGGAGAAAAGCCTTCATGACCCTCTCGAATTATTGTGGCACTGACCTTTATGGCCTCATTAACTATCGCTTTCGCACCAACATACTCTCCACCGAATTCAACAACGGGGGATATATCTAGGATGGGAAAGCGACCGATCATCCAGTTCCTTCTGTGTTTCCAGGATCTGCAGCGGTTACATTATCGAGCTGATACTTTTCAATAGCGGCCTTAACTAGCTTTGGTGAAATCTTTCCTTCTGTTGCTAATTGGGAAAGAACTCCGACCACAATTGACTCTGCATCAACTTTGAAGTGACGGCGTAACGCCCCGCGGGTATCTGATAAACCAAAGCCATCAGTACCAAGTGAAGAAAACTCTTGCGGCACCCAAGGTGCAATTTGATCTTGTACGGTGCGCATGAAATCACTTACCGCCAATACGCTGCCATCATAAGCCTCAAGTTTTTGAGTTAGGAAAGCCTTCTTCTTGGAAAGTGGGTTTAACAAATTATGGCGATCAACCTCTAGGCCATCGCGACGTAATTCATTCCAAGAGGTAACGCTCCAGACATTGGCCTGAACCTTCCAATCCTCAGCCAATAACTTCTGCGCTTTTAGCGCCCAGTTAAGAGCAACACCAGAAGCCAAGATGTTGGCGCGGCGCTTCTTGCGCCCGGACTTTGCACTCTTGGAGTAGAGGTAAATTCCCTTCAAAAGCCCATCTACATCAAGGTTTGCTGGCTCCTCTGGTTGGGCATAAGGCTCGTTGTAAACAGTTAAGTAATAGAAAATGTTTTCACTGTTCTCGCCATACATTCTGCGCAGACCATCTTTAACAATATGACCTAACTCAAAGGCATAAGCTGGATCGTAAGAAACAACCGCAGGATTGGTTGATGCCAGTAGTTGTGAATGGCCATCCTCATGCTGCAAACCTTCACCATTTAATGTGGTGCGACCTGCGGTAGCGCCCATAACAAAGCCACGTGCCATTTGATCTGCCGCCGCCCAGAAAGCATCACCAGTTCTTTGGAAACCAAACATGGAATAGAAGATGTAAACCGGAATCATCGGCTCATCATGGGTTGAGTAAGAAGTTCCGACTGCAGTAAAGGATGCGGTGGAGCCAGCCTCATTAATGCCTTCGTGAAGAATTACACCAGAGGTTGATTCCTTATAAGAAAGCATCAGCTCGCGATCTACCGCGGTGTACTGCTGACCATGCGGTGAATAAATCTTCATGG
>JACCEA010679055.1_pt1 | contig 13954 bp, 9 predicted proteins | sample 7449851 | NCBI WGS metagenome assembly JACCEA01 (sample SAMN15323453, study PRJNA562643) | freshwater metagenome | isolation source: river surface water | place: USA:Blue River Watershed | collected 2017-08-18 | reverse complement strand
ATCTTGCTCCTCCATTACGGACATGTTCCATCTTGGAGTCGATCGTAGGAGACATTTTTACGCCTTCGCTGTAGAAGTCAATCACCTGTTCTAATGTCTGGAATCTGCCATCGTGCATATAAGGTGGCGTAAAGACCAGATTGCGCAATGAAGGAATTTTGAATTTACCGTTGTCAAAGGACGATTGGGTTATCTCTCCCCGGCCGCGGTCAACGAAATCTTTCATGTCCTTAATAGGGTCGAGGCCATTATTGCTGAAAGCGAATGTGGAACCCAGGGGATCGGAGTCGGTTGTATGGCAATGCAGGCAGTCGCCCTTTGTCATGTCGTTAGCCAGCAGGAAGCCATCAGCTTCATCTTTTGTAAAGGAATCGCGTCCGTTGATAACACGGTCAAATTTCGATCTGTAAGACAGAAGCGTTCTTTCAAACTGACCTATGGCGTTTGCTACCATCGCACTGTCGATAGGCGCGTCTCCGAAGGCAGCCTTGAATTTTCTTTTGTAGTTCGGGTTTCTATTGAGCCGAGCAACAACATCGGTCCATGAAAGGTCCATCTCCAGCTCGCTGCTTACCGGATGGAATACCTGTTCCTCAATGGATGTTGCTTTTCCGTCCCAAAAGAACGATCTGTGCCAGGCGAGGTTGAATAGGGGTAGGGTATTCCGTTTTAGCGGAGTGCGATCATTTCCCGGGCTGAAACGTTTCGGCGCATCACTGAATGCAAATTGCTGCTTGTGGCAGGATGCGCAGGAGAGATCGCTATCGCGGCTGAGGATCGGGTCGTAGAAAAGATGCCGCCCCAGATCTACCCCGGCTTCCGTTATAGTATGACCCGGTTTGGGCATTTCAGGGAAATATCTCAGGTAGGGGAATCTATATTCTCTTAATGATCCGTGCCTGACAAATCCCGAAGATATGATCACCAGCAGGATAAAAATGACCAGATACTTTGTCATTTCCTGATCTATCTATGCAGCGTGATAGGATAAGATCCTGAGTACAGGTTTGTTTTCACCTTTACAAAATAGGTGCCTGGAGGTTGGTCGCTTAAATCGACCCAGAATTTTGGAGGGCACTGCCTGTATTCCTTCACAACTTTACCAACGGAATTAAAAACGTGGAGCGTTTCGATAATATGGTACTGCTGTACGGCCGGGGCTTCAATGTTCACGATACCGCTGGTGGCAGTAGGGAATACATTAATGCTATTATTGTGCGCGGGATCTTTTGCAATAGTGTGTGCATAGGTGATATTCACTCTGAAATTGTCCATCATCCAGCCATCTTTCAGGCTGTCCACGCTGTCAGATTTCAGCGTGAATCTGAACATGATCGAATCAGTTAAGGCTAAGTAGGAGAAATGGAAGCAAAGCCATACATCTTTCCAGGCAGTGTCGGTACCGCTGAAGGCATATTCACCTGACGCTAGCGTGTCTTTGTTGGAGGTGTCAAATCCATAGTAGCTGTAGACGTAGGGGTTGTTAAATACGTTTTTCCACGTCTTTCCTGTGTCCAGTGAATACTCTACGATCCCGCCGTCGTGTTTCTTGTCAAGATCGAGGCGCTGCAACCATCTCAGAGCCATTACGCCATATCCCCATGCCGGATGTTGCAGCGAAATGGTGAAACGCGATGAGTCGTTTGTTCTATAGGGGTTAACAGTATCTGTTACGATCACATTGGGGTAGGTTGCCGCGCTGGTGAATTTTGTTTTTTGGGGCTTCCCAATTTGCCAGGTATGGGCGCTCGCAGTGTCAATTTTTATAATGAGAGAGTTGGCGGCAATGGTGTCGTTGCCATCAAAATACTGGACCTGATATTGCGACCAGGAAGTCTGTGAGAGGAGGGTGCAACTCAGGAGGATAAGTAGATTTTTGATCATAACGGTGGGTATATTAAAGGTATAAGTATGAAAGGAAATACAAATGCAAAAACCGAGCCAAATTTCCGTGTAAGGTAATTTCATCAAGAAATTTCGTTTCGGGGTTCTATCCAATGTCCTAAGTGAGTTAACATACATTTATAGCCTTGCCCCCACCTCAGATTCTTTTTTTCGCTACTTTTGTAGCTTGCCTTTTTTGACCGGGAGCACCTTTTAATGTCATTACCACCAATATTAAGACACGTATATAATCATGGGACGGAGGAAGTGATCCGGCGTGGTAAGAAGATATTTTACACTTCGGGTGTTCAGATGCTGGATGTGGATCACTTGCTTGAGCAGATCCGCTTCAGGGTGAGGAATGATCTTTACCAGAACTATTACACAGTTACGGTTAATAAGTACCTGCAACCCAAGGAAATGGCGGTTCGTTGTCAGTGTCCGTACAACCTGGGCGAGATATGCAGGCATGAGGTAGCAGCCCTTTTTCAGCTGAATGACATTTTACAGAGTGGCTTTTTTGAGAATGTGAACATTGTGTATGAGCAGAAGCACACAGTGGTGCGCATGCGGCAGGTGAACCGCCAGATGTTGCAATTGTTCACCTCGCCCGAGTCGTTGGAGATAGCCGAGAGGATAGCCAACGGTGGCAAAGCCAACATTATAACCAACAAGAACGGAAGTATAGAGGCTGATGTACCTGATGACGATAACACGTACAGGGTGACATTGCGCCAGAATGAAGACCGTTATTTTGATACTTCGTGCGGCTGTGCAGAGCATACGCACCCATTGTGTGTGCACAAGGCCGCACTGTTTTTACAGGTACTGAAAAGTCATGGTGCCGCGCATTTCCAATCTATGCAGAACTGGGATGTGCAGAAGAACAAGTTGCTGGAGCAGTATGGTTACAGCCTGAAGGACGACCTGACCAATAAGTTCGAGTTCACCTACGAAAACAACAAACCGTTTTTGCGGGTGCTCGATCCATCTATTAAAAAAATAGACAGTAAGGCGCCCACACGACCTGTGGCCGTAGAAGAAGCTCCTGCTGTAGTGGTGGAGGAGAAGCGATTGGGTATAGTGGTGGATACGAAAGTGCCCACATTCCCTTTTGTTGAAATTACCTTGGTGGCAGGTGTGGCCGATGATGAAGCCGCGGCTTTTGCCGGGCCAATAGAAAAGCTGGAGTTGCTGCAGTATGTGAATCCTACTCGTTTTCATACCGATGACAGGGACATGATACCGGTGGTGCGTAAGTTCCTGAACGATGAGTTACTCAAGTATCTGAAGAAGACACTGCCGTTCGGCGATTTCCTGCACGACTACGACAGTGTGCTGAAAGATATTCCGCAGGACGAAGTGCGCGAACAGGCGTGGGAGTACCTGCTGCCCAAGTACCAGAAGTTGCTGGACCGCTACTCGAATCATCGGTTCCTTTACGAGAAGAAGGCAGGTAAAATACTTTCTTCAAAGAGTATTGACCCGATAGGCTTCTCAGACCAGCAGGCACATCCGCAGATGGTGGTGCGCAAGAAAGCCCGTAACCACGAGGTGCAGTTGGAGTGGAATATTGCCAACCGTGCTGTGCCTTACAAAGAAGTACAGGTCATCAATTCGGCATTGCTGCATTATGAAGGAGTTTTGTATGCCCTGGGCAGTGTACAGGAGATACAGATAGCCGAGCAGTTGTTGCCAACTGGCGTCATAACTGTTAAAAATGCCGAATGGCCGGAATTTCTGAAGTCGAAGGTGATGGGCTGGAGCAATCAGGTCCATGTACATTTTTCTGAGGAACTGGTAGAACATATGAACATTGCCCGCCCGGGGTATCGCCTGTATATGTACGAAAGGGATGAGACGCTGGTGCTGCAACCCGCCTTTATGTATGGTGATACAGAGGTGAAGCCCGGCTATTTTGGTGATGTGATACAGCCCGTGGGAGGAGTGGTGACAATAATGAAGCGTAACGAAGGCGCAGAAAAGGACTACCTGGACCTGCTGCAGTCGTTGCATACAGATATACAATTCAATAAGCGCGAAGGGTTCTTCCATCTGCCCGGCACATCGGTACTTGCTAACAACTGGTTCTTCCGGTTCAACGAGTTGATGGCCGAGCATAATGTGGAGCTGATGGGCTTTGAGGGGCTGCGCAACCTGAGGGTGAACACCCACAAGCCGCAGACCCAGATACAGGTAAGCAGTGGCATTGACTGGTTTGACGCTTCGGTGGAACTTAAATTTGGTGATCAGGTTGTTTCGATCATAGATGTAAAGAAGGCACTAGCTGCCCGCCAGAACTTTGTGCGCCTTGGCGATGGCTCTATAGGGTTGCTGCCGGATGAATGGCTGAAGAAGTACACGCTGCTGCTGAAGATGGGTGAGACCAAGGGCAACAAGGTGCGTCTGAAGAAATATCACTTCAGCGTGCTGGACGATTTGCTGTCTGAGATAGACGAAGATAAGTTGCAGGAGGAGCTGGAAGAGAAAAAGGAAAAGCTTGAGCGCGTGCTCAGTAATGACTATTCGCTGATAGATCCGCCGACACACCTTACCGCCACCCTTCGTCCCTACCAGTTAGCAGGTTTCCAGTGGCTTATTTTCCTGAATGAGGCAGGATGGGGTGGTATACTGGCCGATGACATGGGTCTTGGTAAGACAGTTCAGACACTGGCATTCTTTCAGCACTATAAAAACCAGCATCCGAACGCCGTGTTCATGGTTGTGTGCCCGACGACACTGATGTATAACTGGGAGAATGAGATCAAAAAATTCACGCCCGAGATGCGCCATGTGATCCATCATGGTCCTAAGCGTACGTCGTCGCCGCTCAATTATAAGAACTCCGACATCATCATCACCACCTATGGTACCATGCGTAGTGACATCAAAGGATTCAGGGAGATCGATTTCGATTATGTGGTGCTGGATGAATCTCAGTCTATCAAGAATCCGCAGTCGCAGGTGGCGAAGGCATCGCTGCTGTTGAATGCGAAGAACCGACTGGCACTGAGTGGTACGCCGGTGCAGAATAATACTTTCGATCTGTATGCGCAGATGAACTTCCTTAACCCCGGTATGCTGGGCAGCAGGGAGTTCTTTATGAGTGAGTTTGCCACGCCTATCGACAAGTTCATGGAAGATGAGGTGAAGCAGCAATTACGCAAGCTCACGCAGCCATTCCTGTTGCGCCGCACCAAGGAGCAGGTGGCAAAAGACCTGCCTGAAAAAACAGAGACGATCCTCTATTGCGAAATGGGTACCGAGCAGCGCAAGATCTATGACGCCTACCGGAATACCTATCGTTCGCAGATACTGGGTATGATAGAAGAACGTGGTATGGAACGTTCGCAAATGCACATTCTGCAGGGGCTTACCCGTTTGCGCCAGATTTGCGATTCGCCGGCTATACTGAATGAGGAGGAGCGTTTCCATAATTATTCGGTGAAGCTGGACGAGCTGAGTCGCGAGATCACCGAGAATGTGGGCGACCACAAGGTGCTTGTGTTCTCGCAGTTTCTGGGTATGCTGGCACTTATTCGTACAAAACTGGAGGAAGATAATATTCCGTACGTTTATTTTGATGGTAGCAGCTCTTCTGCAGATAGAGAGAGAGCTATTCAGGAGTTTCAGAACAATTCCGAGTGCAGGGTTTTCCTCATTTCGTTGAAGGCGGGTGGTATCGGTCTTAACCTTACCGCGGCCGACTACGTATATATCGTTGATCCTTGGTGGAACCCTGCAGTGGAGCAGCAGGCCATTGACCGTACGCACCGTATCGGTCAGACCAAGAACATCTTTGCCTACAGGCTGATATGTAAGGACACCCTTGAGGAGAAGATGCTGCAGTTGCAGGAGCGTAAACGCAACCTGGCAAACGATCTCGTGTCTGACGATAGTGCGTTCATGCGTCGCCTGACCAAGGATGATATAGCATTCCTGTTCAGTTAGTTGTGTATCAACTATATCCTTAATGGTTTTGTGGTCCCATGGCTGCCGGAAAATGAGTAATTTTATTTTTTATTTCCTGCCTATGAACATCCGTGTAGCCAGTTTGTTGTTGGTTCTTTTCTCTTCTTTTTGTGCGCTTGGTCAGGGCGAAAACGTGCACCTATTGGCACAGAGTCCTGACGGACATACTGTGAAACTGGTATGGTCGATGAACAGCTTGCCTGCCGGATTTACAGGATTTGAGATAAGGCGCAAAGACGGGATCGGTGATTGGCATACGCTTAATAAAGTGCCGCTATTGCCTGGAATCTCTCAGAAGAAGGACCTGAGTCCTTTTGAATCTGATAACGCCGAAGCAACACGTATCCGGGAGAAATTGCGTGACCTAGTGGGCGCGGGGAAATTGAGGGAATATGACTTCACGGCGTTCTCTGAGAAGTGGTCTGCCCGCGACAAAGACGTACTGGACGTGTTGCAGATGGCCTCTGTGAATTTTGATATAGCCGTTATCAGTGGTTTTGGTTTTGTGGACCACTCCGTGACCCAGAAGATGGAGTATCAATACGGTCTTTTTCTGAAGGGAGGGGACAAACCGATAGCAAAAACAAAATGGAATTTCGGGGCCATACCAGACCTCGATGCTGTGAAGGAGATCACTTCAAAGGCGTTACGCAGCAGCCGTGGGATACAGCTTTTGTGGACTGCCGACCTTGCGAAGGTGCGCAGTGGTTATGTTTCCGGGTTCAATGTTTACAAGCGGGGTATCCGTCTTAATGACAGGCCTATACAGCCCTCAGGCGGCAAAGAAAAAGCCGAGTATTCTTTAACAGACGCCGGTGCTGATCCCGGTGTGGCCGATCAGTACAGTATTAGTGCAGAGTCGCTTTTCGGCATCGAGGGCAACATCCGTAGCTATGAATACGATCCGGCTGACCACCCACAGGAATATGTAAAGCCGGTGGTGACCAAAATAACCTCGCTCGGGTTTTATTTTAAGGAGGGTATTGAGGTGAAGTGGACCTATCCTAAAGATCAGGAGCGTTTCATCAAAGGTTTTGTTGTGGAGAAGGACAACATGCCGGCTGGTTATGCCGCGGTGTCTGATGTGTTGCCTGAAGACGCGCGCATATTTGTGGACGAGACATCTTCACCGGTGAGCAGTGCGCTGCGCATCAGGGTGAACGCTGTTTATTGGGACAAGACCGTTGTGAGCGGGACCGAGCTGCTGTACAGCTATTTCCCGTTGCTCGATCCGCCACGACCGATCAATACGAAGGCGGTTGTTGCCGGTGATGCCCGGAAACCGGTTGTAAAGATCACCTGGGATCCTATTATCAATGGCGACAGTGTAACCCGTAATTATCATGTTTACATGTATCCGGCAGCGGGCGGCAGGGTAGAAGCATTGAATGATAGGGTACCTGTAAAACAGAATTCCTTCAGTTATCCGGTTCCGCGCGGACTGAGTTCGATTCTCAGGTTCTATGTGGTGGCCGAGGGGCGCTCGGGTGGTTTCAGTAATCCGGGAGACACAGTTCAAGTGGTGATCCCGACGACCGTAATGCCTGCAGTTACGGTTACTAAGGCTGTTGCTGAGGGGAATGATGCTGTGTTGCAGTGGCAGTTCGGCGATGTGTCGGACCTCGCAGGGTTCCGTATCAGCGATGGCAGCACATTATTGGCCGATGAGAAGGTGCTTATGGCGGGTGCCAGGCAATACACTATCAAAGATGCGGCATCTTCAGGTGCCGAACATAACTACACGGTTAGGGCTGTGTCTGCGGCGGGCGTTATCAGCGAAGACGCAGTGTCTATGCAGGTGGTGTTTTCGCAGGCAAAGAAATAGACCAGTTACTTTGTCCGTTCTATTTTAATGGTCACATCGCTTGAGTAAAATGCGAGGAAGACTGTAACGGCCATACATCCAAGACCCAGCATACAAGAGGCAACCGCACCTATGACAAGATTCACGTTCTTTCGCCTGATGCCGGCAAATAATAGCAATACAAACAAAAGCAGCAGCGCAATGCTCATGCCGCCCATTAGATAGATGTCACTCATTGTCTGATGATCTTTTTGGTTTCCCGTACAGGTGCACCCACTTCTGAGTAACCCGAGAGTTTTAATGCTTCGGTTATTTCTTTTTCAGTCTTAAACTTCGCTTTAGACTGCTTTCCGTCCAGCATTCCCTCGAAACCGTTTTCCAGTTCGCTACTTAGTTGTATCCTTTTGATGCGCGCCGGCGCCTTGAAGGGAGCGACATTGTCGTAAGCCGTTACGCAGTAATGTTTGCCCGTAGCCGTTCGGTCTTTCCGGTCCAATGAGGATTGTATGATCAGTTCGCGCACACCATCGCTGTCGGCATTGGCAAAGAACACCGCGGTGATCTTTGGTGCTTTGTCGTCTATGCAGAACGTGTCTATGAACGACCGCTTGTACATGTCGGGCTGCTTGGTGGGGGTATACAGGTACGCGACCAGGCGCGAGCAGTCCTTTGTCGGTTTTCCTTCCTCTTCAATGTAGTAGCGCTGAGTGAAGAAAGCCACTGTTGCCTGCTCGTTAGACCATTCAGTTATTTCTTTGCTATAGGCCGCATTCTCGTCGTGGAATTCGGTATAGATAGGGCGTGTGCGGGTACAGAATTTCTTCATGTCGTCGTTGGGCAGGCGCTTCACCAACTGGCCCCATGTGCGCACATTTTTTACGTCGTTTTCGGGGCTGTTGTAAAATTTATCAGTGGCCAGGTCCAGGCACTTTTTGATGCGCATATCCCACAATGTCTGCATTGCCACATCGTCTTTTCCCTGCGGGTTCACCTCGGCGTCATACTTGTCCTGCAGTTTGTCATATACCTCCATCATGCCATGGTAAATGAGGTATATTTCCTCTTTGAATCTATCCGGGCTGAATTCGCGGTTTGCCAGAGAGTCGTGTATCATGCGCGCGTAATTCAGCGCAATGTCGTAGTGGTCTTGTTCGTGGGTGAGCACATAGTTGGTGTGTGCCTCGCGGGTAGTGTTGCGCACAAATGCGTGACTCTGGAACGCGCACTTTACTTTAAACTTGAATTTTATTTTACCATTCTCCAATTCTTCTGCCGGACCGTCGGGAGTTATGTATATGGCCGGGCTCACATAGGCAGCTGCCTGCAGGCCCCTGCGCGCAAGATCTTCGGCGTGGCGCCTGTCCTCTTTATCCTGAAAGTCGTTCCAGGTAAGGGTGCGGTAATTGATGATCTTCCCTTCGGGGGCTATCCATCCGATGTCATTTCGCTGCGCCGTTGATAAGAAAGAGATGGTAAGCAGCAGCGTAGCTATGATGGTAGTGCGCATTGACAGTGGGTATATTTGTTATTGCTAAAGTAGGAAGTAATATGATAATATAAACAAAAAAGTGGCCTGCACGAAGCAAGCCACTTTTATATTCAGTGTTTTTGATTTTACTATTAGTACCTGTACATTTCAGGCTTGTAAGGGCCAAATTTCGGAATACCGAGGTATTCAGACTGAGCGTCAGTCAGCTCGTCGAGCTGAGCGCCCACTTTCGAAAGGTGCAGACGAGCCACTTTCTCATCCAGGTGTTTAGGCAGTACATACACTTTGTTTTCGTAGTTGCTGTGGTTGTTCCACAGTTCTATCTGAGCCAGTGTCTGGTTGCTGAATGAGTTACTCATCACAAAGCTTGGGTGGCCTGTAGCGCAGCCCAGGTTCACCAGACGACCTTCAGCCAGAACGATAACGTCTTTACCGTCGATGTTGTACAGGTCAACCTGTGGTTTGATTGTGTCTTTAGTATTGCCGTAAGCGCCATTCAGCCAAGACATATCTATTTCGATGTCGAAGTGGCCGATGTTACAAACGATAGCCTTATCTTTCATAGCACGGAAGTGCTTTTCAGTGATCAGATCGCGGCAGCCTGAAGCGGTAACGATGATGTCAGCTTCAGCAACTGCATCTATCATACGCTTCACTTCAAAACCGTCCATAGCAGCCTGCAGCGCGCAGATAGGGTCGATCTCAGTAACGATAACACGTGCACCTGCACCACGCAGAGACAGCGCGCTGCCTTTACCTACGTCGCCGTAGCCGCCCACAACTGCAACCTTACCGGCCATCATCACGTCTGTAGCGCGACGGATCGCATCTACCAGACTTTCCTGGCAACCGTATTTGTTGTCGAATTTAGATTTTGTAACTGAGTCGTTCACGTTGATGGCAGGCATTGGCAACGTACCTTTTGCCATACGCTCATACAAACGGTGAACACCTGTAGTTGTTTCCTCGCTCAGACCCTTGATGTGTTGGATCAGCTCGGTGTAGTTGTCCAGTACCATGTTGGTAAGGTCACCACCGTCGTCCAGGATCATGTTCAGCGGGCGGTCTTCGCTACCAAAGAACAGCGTCTGCTCGATGCACCAATCAGCTTCAGCAAGGCTCTGACCTTTCCAGGCGAAAACGCCGATACCTGCAGCAGCGATTGCTGCAGCGGCGTGGTCCTGTGTAGAGAAGATGTTGCAAGAGCTCCAGCGCACTTCAGCACCCAATTCTACCAGGGTTTCGATCAGAACGGCAGTCTGGATGGTCATGTGAAGACATCCGGCAATGCGTGCGCCTTTCAGGGGCTTTTTAGGGCCATATTCTTCGCGGATCGCCATCAATCCGGGCATTTCGGCTTCTGCAAGCCTGATCTCTTTGCGGCCCCACTCTGCAAGGCTGATATCCTTCACTTGGTAAGGAAGTTTGAAGTCGATCTTGGAACGAGTCATTGTACTCATATAGTGATTTTTGTTGAAATTTTCGCAAAGGTAGGGCAATTATCTGATTCGTGCAGACCTATCATGGTATCGGTGCATTTCTTTTATTGATAATTTGACAAAGTGATGATGCGTCTGACTTTTTGTTCAGCAACCCACCTCTCCTTGGCTTACAATCATCAACAAGCACTCCCTATCGGGCGTTTTGTTTGATATTTGTGTTGCTAATGTTTAACAAGGAGGGAATGGTCCGAATTCATCGTTTGCGGGATACAACAGTGACCGGTGTTTTTATTTTTTGAAATATCCCTTACATTTACGTTCCAAAATCAGATATATTATGAAAAGAATACTGCCGATCGTCGCGCTCCTCACAGGAACCCTATTAGTTTCATCCTGTAACAAAGGAGACGATAATCCTTATGGCGATTGGAAGTGTACGTGCTTCGTTTCAAAAATGGATTATTGGAATGTAGGTGATACTGTGCGGACAGCTCGTCTTGACACGGTATATCTTCTGGCCAACGATATGGATAAGAATACCGCTAAGAGTTTTTGCGACCAGGCAAAGACCAGCTACGTTGATTCGGTCGGCAGTACAGCCACGTGCAATCTTAAATAGTTGATAATCAATTTGTTTATACTGAAAGGGCTCCCGATGCATCGGGAGCCCTTATTATTTTGGTTCTGTTGTTATCATTTTTTGCCGGCAGGGCGAGCTACAGGGCGTGAACCGGCGATCGCAGGTTCGGCTGCTTGTTTTGACCGGGCTTCGCGCGCTTTCAGGAAATCGGAGATGCGTGTGATTATTCCGCTGTTCGCATAGTACATCAGTATAAGTGGCAGTAGCTTGAAAAGACCGCGTTTGGTGGTGTTCATTACGTCAAACAGCGGCAAAAGGTAGCCAAGAAGAGCCAGGCCGAAATACACCACTGCTATACCATACAGTGCCATTCGTGCTTCCCTGTTGAATTTTCTGATCAGCACAAGATCGACCAGTAAAATGGCTATGAAATAATAGAAGAAATAGCCATAAACTAGCAGACCCTTGTCGGAGAGTATGAGGTCGTTATTGATGGCGGATATCCGGGTGAAGAATACCGAAATGTCGCTCATGTTATGATTGATCTGCGCGGCGGTATCCATTTTGACCGGTACGAAGTTGGGAATGAAGATGTTCATACACAGCACATAAAAGAACACAGGGCCGGCCATCAGCAGCAATCCGTTTATAATGATGTCCTTTATTGGTTGTTTGGCTTTGAACTGGGTATAGGCAGGCATCAGGGCGGCCAATGAAACCAGCACCAGAGTCTCCACGCGAATGTAGGTGGCAATGCCAAAGAGCAGGATAGAGAATACGAAGTCGTTCCTGCGCTGGTGGGTCTGGTATTGCATCAGGAAATAGAACCCGGCGAAGTAGAAGATCATGTTGCTGTAGTCGTACAGGATGATGTAGGAATAGGCAAACGCATCGGGGATGCAGAAATACATCAGCAAAAGTGTACAGGCAATGAGGCCGTGCACCCGCTCTTTAAGAATGGTGTATAGCCACCATACGAACGGCACGAAAATGGTTGTGAGCCAAACACTGCCGAATGGCGATACAAAAAGCTTATATACCACCTGCAGGCAAGTAATGTAGGGCGATTTGAAATGGTTGTTGGTGGTATGCAGGTCTATACTGAAAACCGAATTGAGCATGGTCTTCTCACGAACGGTGAACTCGGCAAGCAACTCTCCTCCGGCCAGCACGTCGCGTGGGGTAGGGGGGAAGTAATAACACCTGAATGCACTGGTGATTATGAACGCCAGGAATACCAGCAGGAATGGTATTTCGTACAGTTCCGGCAGCGCAAAGCCACTGAAGTCTGGTTTGCGGAACATCACCACCAATGGGATACAGCACAGTGCTGTTATCACTGCAACGGCTATCGCTGTGTTGCTGCCGGTAATGGGTATGTGTGCCAGTTGCAGCACCGCCGGTGCAAGTGATATAAAGAACACACCAACGATCATTGAAAGGCAGATGTTGGCTATAGTGCCAATTTGCAGGCGAAACAGACGAACTATGCCACTTCCCGAAAGAAATTGCGCGATTGACAAGAGTAGGAGGCCGGTAAGGTTCATCGTGTTTAGTCTATTTTATATTTTTTAAGGTCTGCGAGTATCATGTTAAGCTCATCTTTGCCTGCAATGCGTTTGAGCATCACTTTGCCGTGCCCGTCGGGTATGATCACAGCATTGGCTTTTTCTACCCCGGGGCTATTGGGCCATACTCCCCTCATTCCAGTAAAGTAATAATAGATGGCAGGCTCAACAGTGGCAAAATCACGTACGCCTTGTTCCTTCAAAAAGGCGTCAGGCGGCAATAGCAGCACAGGGCTGTCCATTTTGGCCTCTTTGAATATTCGGCCCATTTCGCTGTATATGGCGTAGGAATACCCATAGCGGTTGACCTTTCGCTGCTCGACCTCGGTTTGTTTCGAAAGTGTGAAAATGTCGAACGATGGGCTGAGCAGGTTGGTATTGAGCCAGTTGTTGTAGAACGGAATGTTGAAATACAATACTATCACCAGTATTGAGATCAGCGTTAGGTTTATCTTAAAATGCATCCTTTATGGTTTGGGATAATATGCTTGTAAATATAATAGAATCTCGGAAATTCTATGACTTCCGGCCACTCGCCTCTATCATGCTCATTTCTTTGGCTTTGGTAAGGAATTCGGATGCGAAAATAAAGGCATTGAGCCTTTCATCTTTACTGAAGATGATGTCGCGATTGCTGCCTTCCCATTGTTTGTGCCCCTGATACATGTACATAATATAGTCACCGCTTTCCATTACGGTGTTCATGTCGTGGGTATTAATGACGGTGGTTATCTTGTATTCGTGAGTGATCTCCTTGATCAATTTGTCGATCACCAGTGAAGTTTGCGGATCCAGGCCGGAGTTGGGTTCGTCGCAGAATAGGTATTTTGGGTTCTGGACTATGGCACGTGCCAATGCCACCCTCTTCTTCATCCCTCCGCTTATCTCGGCAGGAAATTTCTTGTTGGCGTCCTTCAGGTTCACGCGTTCCAGCACTTCGTTCACGCGCTTCAACTTCTCGGCATGAGACGACGTGGTGAACATGTCGAGCGGAAACATTACGTTTTCTTCTACGGTCTTACTGTCAAACAGGGCGCTTCCCTGAAAAAGCATCCCGATCTGCTTGCGCAGTTCCTTCAGCTCTTTTTCGTTCATGCGTGTGATGTCCTTGCCTTCATACAGCACGGCACCCGAGTCGACCGGCATCAGACCTATCATGATCTTCATTAATACGGTCTTGCCGCTTCCGCTGCTTCCGATAATGAGATTGGCGTT
>JACCEA010536340.1_pt1 | contig 13955 bp, 8 predicted proteins | sample 7449851 | NCBI WGS metagenome assembly JACCEA01 (sample SAMN15323453, study PRJNA562643) | freshwater metagenome | isolation source: river surface water | place: USA:Blue River Watershed | collected 2017-08-18 | reverse complement strand
CAGTATTTTGGCTGGACGCCTCCAACATACTGCCATATGCCTTTGTTGCGAAACACTGACAAGAGTAAGCTCAGCAAACGAAAAAACCCTACCAGCATAGGCTATTATAAAGATATGGGATACATGCCAGAAGCCGTCGTAAATTATCTTGGCATGATGGGCTGGACTATGCCTGATGGTCGGGAAAAGTTCTCAATTCAAGAGATGACTGCGAATTTTGATTTGTCGCGAGTGTCACTTGGAGGACCTGTATTTGACGTCACAAAGCTTGACTGGCTGAATGGTAAATACATCCGGGAAAATCTGAGTGACGATCAATTTGCACGCATGTTTGCCGAATGGGCATTCAAGCCCGAAAAGGTCGCACGTATTATTCCTCTATTGAAAGAACGCGTCGAAAGGTTCACGGATATAGCGCCGCTTGCCTCCTTCTTTTTCGCGGGGTTGCCTGAAATCGATTCATCGAAATTTGAACATAAGAAACTGAGTCAGGATGATTCAAAGAAGATTCTCCAGTTCATACTTTGGCAACTCGAGGAAGTACGCAGCTTTGAGCGTGATGACATCGAAGCCGCGTGCAACCGGCTTGCTGTAACACTCAACATCAAAATTCGCGATTTGCTTTTTCCTTTATTTGTTGCCATATCGGGAAAGTCAAGCTCGACATCAGTCATTGACTCGATAAGCATTTTAGGTCTTGACATCGTGCGCGCTCGAATTCGCCATGCCATAGTAGTGCTCGGCGGAATATCCAATAAGGAGGCGAAAGCATTCGAAAAGGAATTCGAAGAGATTGGGCATGCATAGGACAAACAGCCGACTAATGATTGACAGTCAAGGTGTCGGTGCTTAGAATGCGCGGACTCTGAATTTGCGGGCTTCCCAGCAGCAAGTTCAGAGTAGCTTTCAGCGCGAGTACTGTAGCAATGTGCTTCGACTGAGGTTTTTGAAAAGTTTAATTTGTGGGGTCTTAGCTCAGCTGGGAGAGCGCAACGCTGGCAGCGTTGAGGTCATCGGTTCGATCCCGATAGGCTCCACCAACTTCCGATAAAACTTATCACTGCTCTCGATCTATTAGCTTCCCGCTTGTTTTACGAATTTCCAAGCTCTTCCCACCTACCTGATTTATTGGATATTTCCGTCTAGACATTTTGCACGTAACGATCGCTGTATCATCCACTCATTAATCCCGCGATAGAGTGTCCACCGCGATCCACCCCGTCTACTCTTCGAACGCCTCCCGCTATGCTGCCCCTCTGTCCGAAGGATAGTAGGCTATCCTGGCGCAGCGAGATGGACCGGGCGATGTAAGAGGACCTTGGCCAAGATTGGCATAGCCACGCATGAAAATCTCAAGAGTTAACCGAGTTCGCAAGCGCTCAACACTGCTTATTATTTGAAGCGTGTTCCGCTGTGAATATCAATCAGCTTAAACAGGCGGGCATGTTTTTGCACCTCAACATCATTTTGAAATGCCCCCCCCCATTCATCTGCAATCAAGAGCCAGGACAAATAGAGACCAGAGATTAACAAGCCCCAGTTAAACGTCGATAGGGTGGTAATGATTCTACGTAGGCGCTCCTTTCCAGTGCACGAGCATCGAAGCAAGACTCAGATATTATTGACAAAACATTGTCAATTGATCTGCAGGAAACTCCTGCTTTTATTGTAATTCAAGGGTCATGAGCATATACTCCACAGCCGGGTTACGTGCACCTGAATTGCACGAATAATCAAGCAGATCGGCCTTCCGTGGATCGATCACTTTTATTAACCGAGCCCATCAGGGCCTTAAGAAGCTTAAAAATCCGTGAACGATAAAAGACCTAGAAACTTGGATTTTACAACTCTCCGCCTGCCTCTCCCGGCAATTACCTCGATCCTGCACCGAATCTCAGGGGTTTTTATATTTGCTGGCGTTGCCGTGCTTCTCTGGCTCTTCAGTGAATCACTGCAATCGGCAGATGGTTTTTCGCGTGTCGAAGCGTGGCTGAGCCAAATCCCCATTAAGTTGCTAATTTGGGCTGTACTTGCGGGTCTCTTGTACCACCTCATTGCGGGAATCAAACATCTTCTAATGGACATGGGGATTGGTGAAACATTTGCTGGCAGTTTACTTGGCGCCAGGCTTGTAGTCGCAATCTCGGCTGTAGCAATCCTACTGACAGGAGTTTGGTTATGGTAACTAACGTCACCAGTTTTGGACGTAGCGGACTCTACGATTGGCTCATTCAGCGTATTACGGCGGTTGTTCTAGCCGTGTACTTCGTAACGCTTCTAGGTTATTTGCTTCTCACTCCAGACTTGGATTATCAGCAGTGGCAGAAGCTTTTTAGTGCGACCTGGATGCGAATTGCAAGCCTCATGGCACTCATGGCGCTATGTGCGCACGCATGGATTGGAATGTGGACGATCTCCACGGACTATCTAACGTCTGACATGCTGGGAGGGAAGGCAACCTTAGTCCGTTTCCTTTTCCAGGCAGCATGCGTTGTATTGATGTTCATTTACCTCGTTTGGGGTATTCAGATTCTGTGGGGTATATAAATGTCCGGCATGCGCACACTGTCATTTGATGCAGTGATAGTTGGGGGAGGTGGCGCAGGTATGCGCGCTGCACTGCAATTGGCCCAATCAGGTTATAAAACAGCAGTTATCAGCAAGGTTTTTCCAACTCGTTCACATACAGTATCGGCACAGGGCGGAATAACCTGCGCCATTGCAAGCGCAGATCCAAATGACGACTGGCGCTGGCACATGTACGACACCGTGAAAGGCTCCGACTATATTGGAGACCAAGACGCAATCGAGTATATGTGCAGTGAAGGGCCCCAGACAGTTTATGAACTGGAGCACATGGGCCTGCCTTTCTCTCGAACCGAAAATGGTCGAATCTATCAACGCCCATTCGGGGGGCAGTCGAAGGACTATGGAAAAGGAGGCCAGGCAGCGCGTACATGTGCCGCGGCCGACCGGACCGGTCATGCGCTTTTGCATGCCTTATACCAGGGCAATCTTAAGAACAAGACGGTTTTCTTCAATGAATGGTATGCGACGGATCTGGTCCGAAATCAGGACGGCGTGATCGTCGGCGTGATCGCGATTTGCATCGAAACGGGCGAGACGGTCTATGTTAAGTCGAAAGCGACAGTCTTCGCGACCGGTGGCGCCGGCCGCATTTACGCTTCGACTACCAATGCCATGATCAATACTGGAGACGGTGTCGGGATGGCACTGAGAGCCGGATATCCGGTTCAAGATATAGAAATGTGGCAGTTCCACCCGACTGGCATTTATGGCGCGGGCACTTTGGTGACCGAAGGCTGTCGTGGCGAGGGTGGTTACCTCATCAATAAGGATGGTGAGCGATTCATGGAGCGTTATGCTCCAAATGCGAAGGATTTGGCAGGACGCGATGTAGTTGCAAGGTCCATGATCCTGGAAATCATTCAGGGACGCGGTTGCGGCCCAAACGGCGATCACGTTCTCTTGAAACTCGATCACTTGGGTGAAAAAGTACTAAACTCCAAGCTCCCTGGCATTCTCGAATTATCGCGAACATTCGCTCATGTGGATCCTGTAAAAGAGCCTATCCCTGTTGTGCCCACTTGCCATTACATGATGGGGGGTATTCCTACCAATATAAATGGTCAGGCATTAACACAAGACAGCAATGGAAAGGACAAAGTTATTGAAGGATTATTTGCGGTAGGGGAGGTCGCATGTGTTTCTGTCCACGGCGCCAATCGATTAGGAGGCAACTCATTGCTGGATCTGGTCGTATTTGGGCGGGCAGCGGGCATGCACATTGAAACCATGCTGCGCCAGGGCATTGACCAACGATCCGCTTCTCAGTCAGACATCGAGCAAGCGCTGTCTCGGCTAAACCGACTTAATACCACCAAATCCGGTGAAAGCGTTGCTGAAGTCCGCACCGATCTTCAAACGATAATGCAGAATCATTTCGGGGTATTCCGACGTGGTGATTTCATGCGAGACGGTATCGAAAAATTAAAAGTGCTCCGTGAACGTGTTGCGAATATTAATCTGGCCGATAAGAGTAATGCGTTCAACACAGCGCGCATTGAAGCTCTGGAGCTTGAGAATCTTTTTGAAGTAGCAGAAGCCACAGCCATAGCAGCCGAGACGAGAACTGAAAGCCGTGGCGCACACGCGCGGGATGACTTCCAAGACCGTGACGACGAGAACTGGCTATGTCACTCACTGTACTTCCCTACAACGAAGTCCGTCAGCAAACGAGCGGTCAATTTCTCTCCGAAGACTGTTGAAAAATTTGAGCCAAAAGTACGAACCTATTAATTCACCTCGAGCAGCATTGACTACTTGAACTTGGTTCAGGAAAAGGTAGAGATAACGTGTTAGTAAGCTTATATCGCTATAACCCAGAAACTGATGCAAAACCCAGCATGCAGGACTTTGAGATTGAGATTCCAGCCGGTAAGGATCTCATGGTTCTAGATGTACTTGAGTTGCTAAAGCGCAAAGACCCCTCCATTACTTACCGACGTTCTTGCAGGGAAGGGGTGTGCGGATCCGATGGCATGAATATCAACGGGACGAATGGCCTGGCATGTATCACACCAGTGTCCAGCGTTGTGAAATCAGGAGGTAAGCTTGTGATTCGGCCGCTTCCTGGTCTGCCCGTGGTACGAGATCTGGTTGTGGATATGTCAGTCTTCTATAAGCAATTTGAGAAGATTCAACCTTTCCTGATCAACAACAATCCGGCGCCGGCGATCGAACGTCTGCAATCGCCAGAAGATCGTGAAAAACTTGATGGCCTGTATGAATGCATTTTGTGCGCCTGCTGCAGCACAAACTGCCCTTCGTTTTGGTGGAATCCTGAAAAGTTCATTGGCCCCGCCGGCCTTCTGCAGGCATATAGATTTCTTGCCGATAGCAGGGATACTGCAACTGATGAACGTCTTGCTAATCTGGAGGATCCCTTCAGTGTATTCAGGTGCCGTGGAATCATGAACTGTGTAGCCGTATGTCCAAAGGGACTGAACCCTACGCGTGCAATTGGGCATATCCGCTCGATGCTACTTCAGCGCGCCACCTAAAAAATTCGTTTATGAGGAATTAGCCTGCGATAACTTCACGCTCTTTTTTAGTAATCGACAGCGTCCTCAATTACCCGGGAATTATACAAATGCATAACAGCATTATGGAGTTGATGTGGAGTACGGGGCATTTATCAGGCGGTAATGCTTCATACGTAGAACAGCTATACGACGATTTTCTCAAGAATCCTGAGCAAGTTTCACAGGATTGGCGGACCTTCTTCCAAAGCCTCCCCCAAATATCCGAGTCCAACACCTCGGATATTTCTCATTTGGAAATTCAGGAATATTTTAAAAAGCTCGCTAAAATCAGTCGTTTCAAACCGTTACTGACAAACGATGCTGTAGTGAATTCTGAGCACGAGAACAAACAGGTTCGAGTGCTTCACCTAATAAGTTCGTACCGAGTTCGCGGACATCAAAAAGCAAAACTCGATCCGTTGAATCTGATGCGAAGGGAGCACATTCCTGATTTGCAACTGGATTTTCACGGACTTTCTCCAGCCGATAATTCTACTGTTTTCCAAACAGGCTCTCTTTTCATCAAGAAGGACAAGGCATCTCTTCGCGAAATAACCGATCTACTAGAGCGCATATATTGCGGATCGATTGGTTATGAATTTATGCACATTGTAAATCTAGCTGAAAAACAATGGATTCAAAAACGTATAGAGAGCAAACACGGCAATCCTGACTTCGGCCCTGAAGTAAAACGCCATTTATTGGAAAGACTTAGTGCGGCCGAAGGCCTTGAAAAGCATCTCGACTCCAAATACCCCGGCACTAAACGTTTCGGTTTAGAGGGCGGCGAATCGCTTATCCCGCTTGTGGATGAACTGATTCAACGCTCCGGCAGCTATGGAGTTAAGGAAGTTGTAATAGGCATGGCCCACAGGGGACGCCTCAATATCCTTGTCAACACGCTTGGTAAAAATCCATCTGATCTATTCAGCGAATTCGAAGGGCGTGCCACATACAAGAGCTCAGGCGACGTTAAATATCACCAAGGCTTTTCCTCAAACGTCATGACGCCGGGCGGAGAAGTGCATCTCGCCATGGCATTCAATCCTTCACACTTGGAAATTGTTTCTCCTGTGGTGGAAGGCTCTGTCAGAGCTCGGCAGGACCGGCGGCAAGACCATCACGGCAACGCAGTCATCCCTTTGATAATACATGGTGATGCAGCCTTCGCTGGACAAGGCGTCGTCATGGAAACATTCCAGATGTCAAAGACTAGAGCATATGCCACTGGGGGAACCGTTCATATCATAGTGAACAATCAAGTAGGGTTCACTACGCACCGTCAGGAAGACGCGCGCTCTACCGAATACTGTACCGACGTTGCAAAAATGGTTCAGGCGCCCATATTCCACGTCAACGGAGACGACCCTGAAGCTGTGTTATTTGTCACTCAGTTAGCTTTGGATTTCCGCTACGAATTCAAGAAAGATGTCGTTATTGATTTGGTATGCTACCGGCGCAGAGGTCACAACGAGACTGATGAACCTTCCAGTACTCAGCCAGTAATGTACAACCAAATCAGAAAGCAGAAGACAACCAGAGCATTGTATGCGGAGAAGCTGATTTCTGAATCTGTGATAACCGAAGAAGAGGCGGAATACCTCAATTCCTCCTATCGCAAGGCTTTGGATACTGGGTCTCACGTCGTTAAATCGCTTGTGAAAGAACCGTCGATCGAGCTGTTTGTAGACTGGAACCCCTACTTGGGTCACGAATGGAGTCCTCGTTACAACACGACGATCAAATTAGAAACGCTTAAAGCCTTGGCAAGGAAGCTCGTATCCATTCCTGCAAACTTCAACCTGCAGAAGCAAGTACAGAAGATCAATGAAGACAGGGCCTCAATGGCGGCCGGCGATAGACCAGTAGATTGGGGTTTCGCCGAAACCTTGGCGTACGCAAGTATATTAACAACAGGCAACAAAGTCCGGATTACAGGACAGGACGTCGGTAGAGGGACTTTCTCCCATAGACATGCTGTACTTCATGATCAGGAGGACGGCAGCGAATACATTCCGCTCAAGTCGATTTCACCAGATCAACGCGCATTTTCAATCTACGATTCGCTTCTCTCAGAAGAGGCCGTGCTTGCATTTGAATACGGCTATGCGACGACTACCCCGAACGCTCTGGTTATTTGGGAGGCGCAGTTCGGCGATTTCGCCAACTCTGCCCAAGTTGTTATAGATCAGTTTATTACCAGTGGTGAGCACAAGTGGCAGCGACTTTGCGGCCTGACAATGCTGCTTCCGCACGGCTATGAAGGGCAGGGGCCAGAGCACTCATCAGCCAGGCTGGAGCGCTTTCTTCAGTTGTGCGCAGAACAAAATATACAGGTTTGCTTGCCCACAACGTCAGCACAAGTCTTTCATATGCTGAGACGTCAAGTGCTTTGCCCTCTGAGGAAACCACTTGTAGTGATGTCACCCAAGAGTCTCTTGCGCCATAAGGAAACGACATCAACTCTTGAAGAGCTGGCCGAGGGCACATTCCAGGTAGTGATTGGAGAAATAGATTCTCTGCCAGTGAACAAAGTCAGGCGCATCATTCTGTGTAGCGGTAAAGTCTACTACGACCTGCGTCAGGAACGCAGAGCCCGCGGCATAGACAACATCGCGATCATCCGTCTGGAACAACTTTATCCATTCCCTTCTGATGATTTGCGTCAAGCCATGAGCATATTCAGCAACTTTGACGAAGTTGTATGGTGTCAGGAAGAGCCAATGAACCAAGGGGCTTGGTACTCGAGTCAGCACCACATGCGCAGAGTTTCTCAAGAGCTCAAAGCAAACGTCAAACTGACATATGCTGGCAGAGAGGCTTCTGCCGCTGCGGCAGCCGGGTATCCTGCCCTGCACCTTGAACAACAGCGACTGTTTATAGATCAGGCTTTGCAGCCAATCGACTAAAAACGATAACGAAGCTAAGGGAAAAAATATGACTATTGAAATTAAAGCGCCAACTTTGCCCGAATCAGTTCCAGATGGAACCATTGCGACGTGGCACAAGAAAGCGGGCGATGTAGTAAAACGCGATGAGTTACTTGTAGATATTGAGACCGACAAGGTCGTAATAGAAGTAGTTTCCCCGGCCGACGGCGTGCTTCAGCAGATCCTTAAAAAGACTGGCGACACCATTGTCAGTAACGAGCTGATTGCTACTGTGCAAGCAGGGGCTACAGCGGTCGCGTCCTCTAAATCTACGCCAGACAAGAAACTGGAAACGCCGTCTGCTGTCGAATCCATCGCCTCCGACGAGCCTATGTTAAGCCCTGCTGCCAAGAAAATTGCAGAGGAGAACGGGGTCAATATCGAAAGCATCAAAGGCTCTGGCAAGAATGGTCGTGTCACCAAGGAAGATGTGCTGGAATTTATAGCCAAGCCAAAATCTCAGCCAACCGCGCCTGCGCCAGTTGCGGAACAGCCCTCGCTCGCGATTGATCCTTCCTCAGGTCGAGTTGAGGAACGAGTCCCCATGAGCAGACTACGCGCCAAGGTAGCAGAGCGTCTGCTGCAGGCAAGTCAAACGACTGCAATGCTGACAACTTTCAATGAAGTTGATATGGCCCCCATTATGTCTTTGCGCAACAAGTACAAAGACATGTTCGAAAAGACACACGCAGGTGTTCGACTTGGGTTTATGTCGTTCTTTGTACGCGCAAGTGTGGAAGCATTGAAGCGCTTCCCTGCCGTCAATGCATCGATAGACGGAAATGACATTGTTTATCACGGTTATCAGGACATTGGCGTTGCTGTTTCTTCCCCCCGCGGCTTGGTAGTGCCTGTACTTCGTAATGCCGATCATATGGGATTGGCCCAGATTGAAGGGCAAATTCGTGAGTTTGGAATGAAAGCCCAGGAGGGCAAGCTGTCCATTGAAGACATGAGCGGCGGAACATTCACCATATCTAATGGTGGCGTATTTGGATCTTTGCTTTCCACTCCTATTCTGAATCCTCCGCAAACGGCAATCCTCGGAATGCACAAAATCCAGGAACGACCGGTCGCCATTGAAGGAGAAGTTAAGATTCGCCCGATGATGTATCTAGCGCTTTCTTACGATCACCGCATGATCGATGGCAAAGAGGCAGTGCAGTTCCTAGTGACGATCAAGGACCTTCTGGAAGACCCGGCGAGAATATTGCTGGAAATCTAATTCATTTGTTGAAAAGAGCATGAGTATCTCTATGACTAGTAAATATGACGTCGTTGTAATCGGGGCCGGCCCAGCTGGATATGTCGCCGCTATCCGCTGCGCACAGCTTGGATTAAAAACTGCCTGCGTGGAGAAATGGCACGACGAGAAGAAAAACCCTGTATATGGCGGAACATGTCTTAATGTTGGCTGTATCCCCTCAAAAGCACTTCTGGATAGTTCCCACAAGTTCGTGGAAGCTCAGAAAGGGTTTCAGTTACATGGGATTAAAGCGGATAACATAAGTATCGATGTTGAAGCCATGATCGCTCGCAAAGCCAAAATTGTTGGTCAGCTTACACAAGGCGTTAAATCCTTATTCACCGTCAACAAGGTCGAAGGAATTGCAGGCACGGGCAGACTTTTGAGTGGGAAAAAGGTCCTGGTGACCAAGCACGACGGATCCACAGAGGAAATCGCGGCAGACAATGTCATTATCGCTGCCGGCTCTGTACCGATCAATATTCCGCCGGCACCTGTGGACAACGAAACAATCGTTGATTCAACCGGTGCACTTGAATTCAAGAGTGTCCCCAAGCGTCTCGGTGTAATCGGTGCTGGCGTAATTGGATTGGAATTAGGGAGTGTCTGGTCACGCCTTGGCGCCGAAGTAACCGTGATCGAAGCTATGGATACATTCCTACCGGCGGTCGACGCTCAGATAGCAAAGGAAGCGCAAAAAATTCTGACCAAGCAAGGGCTGAATATCAAACTCGGCGCGAAAGTCACAGGCACAACAGTCAACAAAGGTAAAACCAAGACAGTAACCGTCACATATACCGATCAGAATGGGCCCCAGGAAGCGGTGTTCGACAAACTGATCGTTGCCGTGGGTCGCCGTCCTTTGACTGAAAATTTGATCGATGAAAAAAGTGGCGTGCAACTCGACAAACGTGGCTTTGTGATCGTTGACGACACCTGCGCAACATCAGTCCCTGGCGTTTATGCAGCAGGTGACGTCGTACGTGGCCCAATGCTCGCGCACAAGGGCATGGAAGAAGGTGTAATGGTTGCTGAGCGCATTGCTGGCAAGAAAACCCAGGTCAATTATGCGCTTGTCCCTTTTGTAATTTATACGCATCCGGAAATCGCCTGGGTAGGCAAGACCGAGCAGCAATTGCAGGAAGAGGGGCGTGAATATAACGTGGGCACATTCCCGTTCAGCATTAATGGCCGCGCAATGGCTGCGAATGAAACTGAGGGTATGGTTAAACTTTTAGCCGACGCCAAGACCGATAGAATTCTCGGCTGCCACATCATTGGACCAAGCGCTGCAGACTTGGTTCAGCAAATTGTCATTGCCATGGAATTCAGTGCCAGCGCTGAAGACATAGGACTGACTATGTTTGCGCACCCCGCGTTGTCTGAAGCAATTCATGAAGCAGCCCTGGCGGCAAATGGCCACGCAGTACACATGGCCAACAAGCGCAAACGCTAAGCTACCCAACGCTTCAATCAAGCTACTTATTTAAGATGCACGAGGATGCAGTATGAATTTACACGAATATCAGGCGAAGCAGTTGTTTGCAGAATATGGATTACCCGTCTCGAAGGGATATGCGGTGGATAACCCTGAGGATGCGGCTGCTGCTGCAGACAAACTGGGTGGCGATAAATGGGTGGTCAAGGCACAGGTACATGCCGGAGGCAGAGGCAAGGCGGGCGGTGTAAAACTGGTATCAAGCAAAGAGGAAATCCGAGCTTTCGCTGAAAAATGGCTGGGCAAGAATCTGGTGACGTACCAGACAGATGCCAATGGTCAGCCAGTGAGCAAAATCCTCGTAGAAACCTGTACTGACATCGCGCAGGAATTGTATCTGGGTGCCGTGATTGATCGCTCTTCCCGTCGCATAGTTTTCATGGCATCTACCGAAGGTGGCGTCGAGATTGAAAAAGTAGCAGAAGAGACACCAGAGAAGATTCTCAAAGCCATAATCGATCCTTTGTGCGGCGCACAACCGTTCCAAGCTCGTGAATTGGCATTCCAGCTGGGCCTGAATGATGCACAAGTCAAACAATTTACCAATCTCTTCCTGGGATTGGCCAAGCTGTTTGCAGACCTGGATCTGGCGTTGCTCGAGATTAATCCTCTGGTCATCACCAGCGAAGGCAACCTGCATTGTCTGGATGGCAAGATCAATATCGATGGCAATGCCATGTACAGACAACCGAAGCTACGCGCCATGCATGACCCCAGCCAGGATGATGAGCGAGAAGCCCGTGCAGCGAAATGGGAACTTAATTATGTTGCCCTGGATGGCAATATCGGTTGCATGGTGAACGGCGCGGGACTTGCGATGGGCACGATGGATATCGTTCAGCTACACGGCGGAAAGCCCGCCAACTTCCTGGATGTCGGTGGCGGTGCAACAAAAGAACGCGTCACAGAAGCATTCAAAATCATTCTTTCTGACAATAATGTGCAAGCTGTACTGATCAACATTTTCGGTGGCATTGTCCGTTGCGACATGATTGCAGAGGGCATTATCGGTGCTGTCTCTGAAGTCGGCGTGACGGTGCCCGTTGTCGTCAGACTGGAGGGCAACAACGCAGAATTGGGTCGCAAGGTTCTGGGCGACAGCGGATTGAACATTATCGCTGCAAGCAGCCTGACGGATGCGGCAGAAAAAGTAGTCGCAGCTGCAAGGGGCGCGAAATGAGTATATTGCTAAGTAAAAATACCCGAGTCATTTGCCAGGGTTTCACTGGTTCCCAAGGCACATTCCACTCAGAACAGGCTATCCAGTATGGTACTCGCATGGTCGGTGGAGTGACCCCTGGAAAGGGAGGCCAGATACATCTCGGTTTGCCTGTTTTCAACACGGTAAAGGAAGCTGTCCGTGATACGGGTGCTGAAGCATCTGTCATATACGTTCCCGCTCCGTTCTGCAAAGATTCCATACTTGAAGCCGCGTTTGCTGGTATCAAACTTATTGTTTGCATCACCGAAGGCATTCCAACATTGGACATGCTTGACGTGAAGGTGAAGTGCGACGAGTTGGGAGTTCGTCTGATAGGACCCAATTGCCCCGGCGTCATCACCCCCGGCGAGTCCAAGATTGGCATCATGCCTGGCAATATCCACAAACAAGGTCGTGTGGGGATTGTTTCACGCTCAGGCACTCTGACCTATGAAGCGGTAAAACAGACTACGGATTTTGGCTTTGGACAATCCTCTTGTGTTGGTATCGGTGGCGATCCTATACCCGGACCAAACTTCATCGACATCCTGGCCTTGTTTGAAAGGGATGATCAAACTGAAGCCATCGTCATGATTGGAGAGATAGGCGGTACGGCGGAGGAAGAGGCTGCGGCCTATATCAAGTCTAATGTACGCAAACCCGTTGTATCTTATATTGCGGGAGTGACAGCACCTGCGGGTAAACGCATGGGACACGCCGGAGCAATCATTTCCGGTGGAAAGGGTACCGCAGCTGAAAAGTTTGCAGCCCTGCAAGACGCAGGTGTAAAGACAGTGCGCAGTCTCGCGGACATCGGAAACGGAATCAAGGAAGTCACGGGCTGGTAGGGATTTGAATGAGTGCAGTTGTCCAATTTACGAGCTTTTCTCGTTAAATTTTATGCGTTAAAAGGTTCTAAAAAACGGACGTACTGTGATAGGCTTACTTCAGAATTTGGCATGGAAAGCCGGATTTTGCGTAAAAAATGGCATTTATTTCGACAATAGTTACCAGAAAACCCACATTTGCTTTTTTTGGGAAGATTGGTAACCACAAGTCGAAATATTTGCATAGCTGGGAAACTGCGGGCAGGTTTGGAAACAGATCGTCGGGGGACCTGAGCAGAAAAAAAACAGGATTTGTTTCACTAAAACACAAGTTGTCGGGTTTGCAGTTTGCAGGTGATCGCAGACGTTTATGCAGGCTTAGATAGATCAATACAATAATAGGATGGCACATGAATAACCGTCGATTATATTACAAGGTTCTAGCTCCTTTCGCTTCGTTGATTGTAGCTGGTGCGTCACAAGCAGCTGAGGTTGATACAAGCATCATAGATCAAGCCTTGAATATCATAGATCAGCAAAACCAGGCCGCAGCTCAATCGCAGGAAAACGTTACCAGGCTGTCCAACTCAGCGAGCACACTGTTCGAAGAGTTCAAGCTTGAGAACGACAATCTTGAGGCAATGCTGGTGCTGAACGCCGGTTTGCGCAAGCAGATCTCTATTCAAGAGGAAAATATCGCAACGATTCAGCAGTCCATCACTGACGTTGCTGTCGTGACTCAAGAAATGCCGATGCTGATCAACAAAATGTTGACCAGCATTGAACAGTTCGTAGAGCTTGATGTGCCATTCCAGCTTGAAGAACGCCGATCACGTTTGCAATTTGCTCGCGACGCAGTCGACAGCCCGGACGTTTCTGTGGCAGAAAAATTCCGTCAAATTCTGGTTCTGTACCAAGTTGAGAACAACTACGGCCGAACCTACGAAACCTATGCTACAACTCTGAACCTTGATGGCACTGACAGAGATGTGGACATGATGCGCGTTGGCCGCATCGCTCTCGTATACCAGACCAAGGACAGAACAATGACTGGAGCCTGGGATCAGCAGTCCCGCTCTTGGGTCGCACTTGATGCAGCCCAGTACCGTACAGCCATTCAGCGCGCCATCGGTGTGACTAGCGGCCTT
>JACCEA012229785.1_pt1 | contig 13956 bp, 11 predicted proteins | sample 7449851 | NCBI WGS metagenome assembly JACCEA01 (sample SAMN15323453, study PRJNA562643) | freshwater metagenome | isolation source: river surface water | place: USA:Blue River Watershed | collected 2017-08-18 | reverse complement strand
CAATGATATTTATTGGTTGTCATATCATTATTACGAAGTATTTCGCACGTATAAATATTGTTGCCATACACGTGTCTGGTGGAGTTCAGAGTATCGAAGAATGTTGTGGTAAAGGACTTAATCCTTCCTTACTTAACTTTACAATCTTATCCAGCTTTCTTGATAACATATTCCTAATAATGAGTATATACATTAAATATATACATATTATATTATCATAACGACATGATCACATAGTTGAACATATAACAAGTATGCATTACAATTTCACTGTCGTTGCAACCAAACCATGATACGACAGCAACAGCATTAAATATTTGATAACCCATACGATTACTTCAATTTCGTTTTGCCGTGAGAATCTGGATTCTTTCTATGCACTTCCACTGTAGAAAATGGCGCATCTGTAGACTTTTTTGGCGTGTGAGTGGGAGTTGTAAGAGATTTCTTAGTTATTTTTTTAGCAGTCGACATTACTTCATGTCTATCCACATGGGTGACGATAGATTGGGGCGTACCAAAATGATGACCAGACGGTATGCAATTAGCATGAGCGGATTTCTTGTGCGAGTCGATACCATTAAGGCGATTGCTATGTTTACTCTCTGGTTCGAATGAACGGGACCTGCTTCGCGGAGTAGCATTATGCGTTGAAGCATGCTTGACACCCGCAGTTCTAGGAGTTGCATTTTCAGAGTGGTTCTGACTAGTCTTGGATTTACCACGTAGCCCTCCATTCTTTTTCATCGACTTCTTTGAATGTTTCTCTGAATCTATACCCCTTGTTTTTTCAGTCGTTTGGGGAATCAACTCAACTGATAATGAAAGGTCGGAATCATCTATTCCAACTATTGGTTGCTTCGGACTGGGAATAGTAACAACGTGCTTCGGTTGCGCCACAGGCAAAAACTCACGAGCAGCAATTCCAGGAGATCTTGATCTGCCCTCAATTACGTTGTCAGACCTTGAAATCTTCTCCGTTTCTTTGGGTGTTGAAACAAAACGTTCACCGGCGTTCTTTGGTGTCATTTGACTGGAACTTGCTTTATTATCTTCGTTTGAATATACGATTTGTTCGTGAATATTGAAGCCCGGTGAAGATATATGACGATGCTGATGAAGGTGATGATTAGTGGGAGTCCTTGAAGAACCATGGTTTTGATCACGAATATCCAGTTGCTGGTGTATAAACTCTGCTTGGCCAGACGGCGAATTTTCAGACAGATTTTGTTTAATATCGCTTGTATTGCTCAATGGTTCTGATATTCGTTGTCCATGATATTGTTTACCATTGTGTTCACCGAGAGAATTGCCATATCCCGTCGACTGAATGGCCGATAACTCATCCAAATCTGGCTTCTTCTCATCGACTTGATTATACTGACCTTTAGGAAGCTGTAAATTAGGAGTATCTCCCATGTAGTTTGCAAAACTTGAATAGGTTGGTGGTTGCATCTTCATAATCTCGGCCCTCGCTAATTGCAGTTGAAGTGTATTTAAAGCATGCTTCATTTCCAAAAGATCTTTGGTGTATTGATCCTCAGCATCTTTTAGTCTTTACACAGAGAAAAATATGGCATCAAGAAAAATATCGAATAACTCTACTACAACTTACTTAATCTCCCACTGCTTGATTTTGTAATCTTTATCCACTACTTGTATTTGCAAATCTCCAATTTTGGACTCCAAGTTATTATTCATCTGTTGCGAAACCTTCAACTGAGATTCAAGAGTGGAAATGGACTGAAGAGCAATCTTATTTTCATTTTCTAGAATTGAAACTTGAGCATTTAAGCTCGCAATAGACATTCTATCGTTTTCAAGCTTCGCGGATGTTTGACGATCTGATTCTTCACGATTCAATTTTTCTTGTTCATATTCCCGAACCTAATCACGGATCGCCATCAACATTATTCATAATAATACAATGATGGTAAGATACCTGATTTGCGCGGAATTGTAGGCGACCTTCCAAATCGATAAGTTTAATGCGAAGTTGTTCTTTATCCTCAGCAGCTTTTGTAGCAGAGTTGGTAAGATCTACAACTTTATTGGCTAAATGTTTTTTTTCTGAAACTAGCTGTACAATATCTTCTCTTGCTTTTTGCAGTTGATCCTTGTATTGATTGAGAAGTTCTTTCCATGTTTCAGATTTCTCATTATCACTGGAATTGGTAGTTGACGCACCAGTTGGAAGTGACGTAGAAGAACCAGCAGAGAGTTGGGTTGTTGGTGACTGATCAGGGACTTTCAGCTGAGGAGCCATCGAAATAGTGCTATAAGTTGGATTTTGTACTCCTGTATTGGAGGGTGCAGAGAACATTGTTGTCTGTGTAGGGGGAGCCACGCTTGAATAACCAGACTGGAGAATTTTACGAAAATCTGCGTGTATAGCATTACTGTCAAGTATGGATATTGGATGGTGAGGATAAAATCCACCAGTGGAGATATTATTTGATGGCACAAGCACTGTCATGGATTGACCACTGTCCATGGCCTCTACAGGTGGCATTGTTAATGATGTCTTGACTCGTTGGTTTTCGATGGTTTCCACAGCTGATGCTAATTCTCGTTCTAGTTGCTCAATACGTACCGACTTTTCTTCATGATCATAAACCCATCGATTTCGCTCTTGTTCTAATGCCTTCAGTGCTTTTGATTCTTGCTCCCGTGCTTCGCGGAGAGATTGGGCATACATCATCGCCCTTTTTTTTGCTTCCATAATTTGCTCATCGGAGGATAGATGCTGCGATATATTGGGATTGCTAGTACGATTGATGCTGGTAATGTGGGGAGATGCCTGACTTACGCCGTTTGGCTTATTATGATTATTTGACAAGTCAATATGATGGTGCTCCATCTGACTTCGAGCTATTCACGTTCGAACAGTAAAATTAATATCGATTGGAGGTTTGATGTTTCAAGCACAAACGTAGGAACTCCGCCAACTGCATCTCTACAATATATTGTATTAGGTATAGAAGTATCAAGTGGGTATGCTTTTTGAAATTAGCAATTCAACGGTTGGGGCGGTTATTACTCCCGGTTAAATTTGTTAATTGAATAGAAACTGCATGCGCGCAGACATGGGCGACAGCAGCAGCAGTAATTTTTATGATAAAGTGATGAAGTTCCTAGTGCAATAATCCAATTTTTCTGCGTGGCGTTTGCTCTTCAAGGAACCATGGAAAATGCAAGCGAGGCCTCCCTCTTCCATGGATCTAACCCACTGCGGAAAAAATATGGGAAATCCGGCGTTGATGCCCCTTATGAAAGCGTCAGTGTCAAACTCGATGATTTTTCAATCTCAACCAGGGGTAATACCAAGAAGTTTATCGTACACCCATTAAAGGTGACTATCCCTGGGGGAAAGCTATTCGGCATCATGGGCGGAAGTGGTAGTGGAAAAACCACTTTGCTGAATGTGCTGGCTGGAAGATATTCGGGTAGTGCTTATGATATGGATGTGGCAAAAATCTTTTTCTCAAAAGATCACTGTAGTGTAGGATATGTAACTCAACAAGATTTTTTGTTACCACATTTAACTGTTCATGAAACATTGATGTTCACTGCAAAGTTGAAGATTCCCATTGAAAAGTTACCGGATTTATTGTCGCACCGCGAAGTAGATCTAGACGAAGAACAAGCAAGTCAAGATAGCCACAGTGTCAGCCGTAGGTCCGAATCTCATCATCCGGCGGAATCAATTGTCACGGTTGAAAATGTGAAGGGAAAATCTCCACGAGAGATTGGCGTTTTATATGATAGATTGGTATTGGATGTGATAAACGATTTAGGGCTAAGTGATCGCATTCATGCAAGAATTGGAGATGGTGGAGGGGCAACTGGAAAACGAGGTCTTTCTGGTGGTGAAAAAAGGCGAGTTTCTGTTGGTCTACAAGTTTTGACGGATCCAGAAGTTTTATGTGCTGATGAACCAACTTCTGGTTTGGACTCGTTTACCGCTGTTGTGGTGATGGAGAAATTAAAGAAACTTACAACAAGAAAGAAAAGACAAATAACTGTTATTTGTTCTATTCATCAACCGAGAGCGGATGTATTTGATTTGTTTGATTATATATTAATCTTAACAAAAGGTGGCGAGGCCGTGTATAGTGGAGCTGTCAGTAATTTGGTTATCTATTTTTCAAGTAAAGGACTTCCATGCCCGGAAGATGCCAATCCCGCAGATTTTTATATTGATCAGAGCTCCGTGGATAAGGATAATCCACTATCAGCAAAAAGAGTACGAGCATTGATCGATGAATTCAATAAAGATAAGGACAATCTTCAAAAGGCTGTTGAAGATGGATTATTGGTTGATAAATTTAGAAATGCTGTAGCAAATAGCGAACTTTCACACATGTCTCTTGCATCAATCAGTGAGAAGATTAATCCTATGGCAGCCATCAGTTGGTTTCAACAATTTTATCTTTTGGTGCAACGATTTTGGGTTAATAACTTACGAGATGCATCTCACATATCCGGTGGCTTAATTCAAGGTATTTGTTTGGGACTAATGGTCATGGGTATTTTTTGGGATTTGGGTGAATCAGTTACGAGTATTGAATCCAGATCAGGTCTTATTTACATTAATGTTAGCATGGAGCAGTATATCCTTATGATCATACTTGTTGAGCGATATTGCCGTGACTTGAAAATATTTGATCGAGAGTTGCAAGATAATCTCTATCATCCCACTGCTTATTATGCCGCCCACGTTGTAACTAGTATTCCTGCCCTTATGGTTCAATCAATTATCTACAGCATCCCCATCTATTTTGGTTGTAATCTAAGATCTGGTTGGTCCCACGTTTTAATGTTTTTCGCTGTGAATATTGCATTGGCATTAGTATTGAATGGCTTGGTGTGGATGTGCCTTTCTGCTAATCGAATTTTCTCCGTTGCATCCCTCATTGCGAATATGAATTTTACTTTCATTTCTTTGACTGCTGGATTTTTAGTTAATTACAATACAATGCCAGTATATATTGGATGGGTCAAGAATATCAGTTGTTTGAGCTATGCCTATCGTATTCTTATGAACAACGAGTTTGCAGATAGAACAATTGGCGATTGTCCACCTGGATATGAAAGCAGTTGTGATGGAAATGATATTCTTAGGTCCTATGGGGTGCAGCCAAACTACGTTTTAGTGCCGTGGATAATTTTGATGGTGATCGCATTGGTATATTATTCGGTGGCGGCGATAGCCTTGACTCATTTGCGATTTCCTCCTAATGGTTCGGTGGTAGCGGATCCCAATGCGCAAGAGGATGACTTTATCGTTGATGAAATGGAACAACCATCCTCTGGGACTAATACTTCTGTAATTGTTGTGGATGAAGAGCGAGGCGGAGAAGAGGTATCAACCGCCGAGGTAGGAAATACAAATGTAAACCCTGACATCACTTCTCCAATGAATGGTGTTTGTAAAGGTGAATCTTCTCAAAGGGAGTATGGAATAGATATATATATTGCTTCCGTTACTCTCACTGCGCGTACTGCTTCGTCTGTTCACTTTGGATCTTTTGAGAATAAACATATCTTGAAAGATATTGAGATTAAAATCCAACCCAGTCGTTTGGTTGCCATTATGGGTGGGAGTGGATCCGGAAAAACTACTCTTCTAAATTTGATTGCAAATCGGATTCCGCAATCTGCATTACAGCCTGTTGGATATCGTACTGTACCTGAGGGCGGTGGTGAGAACTACTCCAGCGATATTAAAAAACACTTTCCATTTTTAAATCGAGGTCATGAATATTCCGGTGAAGGCTCAGTTTGCTTTGCTGGATTTCCACAGTCTCCTCTGTTCATTCGCAAGAATATGGGTTATGTTGAGCAATTTGATCACCATTTACCTACATTGACTGTTGAAGAGACTATGCAAATAAATGCCAAATTGCGTATGCCGCTGCATAGCTCTCAGCGAGACATCGCCAACCGTGTTGATAACATTTTAGAGCGATTGGCACTAACTCATTGCCGCCATGTAAGGGTTGGCAACGATGAAATGAAAGGAATTAGTGGTGGTGAAAAACGACGTCTATCGATTGGTATTCAGTTGCTAACAGACCCAGCAATCTTACTTCTCGACGAACCAACTACCGGACTCGATGCTTTTACAGCTCGTCATGTAGTCGAAACACTCAAAAAGGAAGTTGCAACTAAGCGAAGTCTGTCCCCTACCTTACGAACTTTAGTTTTGACAATTCATCAGCCCCGATATGATATATTTCGTGAAATTGATGATGTAATTCTTCTATCAAAAGCGGAATTGGTCTATGCTGGCCCAGCTAAGGATGTAAAGCTCTTTTTTGAGCGAGTTCTTAATGTGGAGTGTCCGCACATGCACAATCCAGCAGATTTTATTTTAGATTACTCAAGCATTGATGTAAGTTCATTCATTTCTTTTAACTACCACTGCATCTAATTTTGCATTCGTCCTAGAATAGAGATGGTAAGACTGAGGAATCCGTTGAACGAAGGCAGAAACTGGTCCAAACATTTCGCATGGAGAGCAGACGCTCAATTTCCACAACTTCAAATGCACCTTCAGTTTCAAAGCACGGTTCCAATTCAACTTTGAATACCAGTTTAAGAATTTCTGAAATGGAGGATGCCAAAACCGCATTGGCTAAACCCTTCTATTTTGCTGCACCATTACTGGTGAAACGTTCTTTCTTGCATCAAATTCGACAGCCTCAAGTGAGCACAACGCGATTGACACAAGGATTATTCTTTGCTTTAATATTGTGCGCTTTCTATGCTCCTTTGGGCCATGATCAAAACTCTATCCAGAATCGTATTGGGGCTTTGTATGAATTGACTGCGCTTTGTTTCATTGGAATGTTGAGTGCCATAGCACTGTATCCTTCAGAGCGTGACGTCTTCTATCGAGAGTATATAGACGGTTATTATCGTGTAAGTAGCTTTATTTCCAGCTATGTGTTGTTATCACTACCAATGCTATTTTTGACCGCGATTGGCATTGCTGTTTTGTCTACTTATGCCATTGGTTTGAAAGAAAGTTTGATGGCAGTTGGGCAGTTTGCTTATGTCATATTCTGCTTTATGTTCAATGGTGAATGTTTAGGAATTATTTTCTGCTCAATCTTTGATGAAGTTGGGTTTTCAGTCAATGTTGTTAGCCCGGTTATCTCATTCTTATGTAAGTTCTCCCGATCGAAATTTATTAACAATTTTCTAACGATTATCTCTTTTTAAAATGGATATTGTGGGTGGCCATAGGTATCATGGCAGGTTATATATCATTGTCGATGCCGCAAGTATTGATTGACATTAGTTACATATCCCCAGCAAAATGGGGATCATACGTGCTTTCAAATATTGCATTTCAAGATCAAGTCTTCACTTGCAATGAAAATGATGATGGTTTCAATTGCTTGCAAACAGGGTCAGATGTTCTTGGTCTCTATGGATTACATGCATCCGATGGAAAATTTGGCATGGAATATCATTATTGGATGTTGGGTATTGTCACTTTCATTTATTTTGTAATTGCTTTGACCGCAGTGCGTGGCCGTGCCTGGAAATTAAGCCACTAACTAACTGGAATGATTAGACTCTATTCATATGTTTACGTTTTTATAAAAGCGGCATAAAATGGAGGATCATTTGTCGGAATGGGAGTTTCCATTCGTTTGCATCAAAATTTTGTGTCCTAATTGGGCAAATATTGGCTGATGTAAATAAATTCGTTGTTTTTAATCTTTAATCGGTAGAAAATTAAATTCATGATAGCTGATAAATATAAAATTCTTTGGTATTCTTGCACTCTTGAACTCGATTTCATCAAAAGGCGATGTGAGAATCCAACAACGCTCTCCTTAATAATCCACTGAAGTTACTTTCATCTTCTACCGTCAATTTGATCAAATCATCAGCTTCATCTTGTTTCATTTCCTGGAAGGTTAGAGTTGCCAATCAACATCATTTTAAGGAATAAAAGCACCTAACATACCTTGAATGCAGCAAACACGCGTGTGACCGCTTCTGAATAGTTCGCTTGTGGATCATCGCTGTTCCCACTCAAGGTTTGAAGCCTTCTGAACAAAATACTTTCAAACAATATGCCGGCTTGCATATGCTTCAATGCACTTGTAAACAAATGGATCGATCGATTTCGAAGAACATTACTTTTCACATCCTCAGGTAACAGCACTAAATAAACCAGTTAATGACAATTGAGGCGTTAGGTATCAGCAAGAACAGGCGTAAATGCAAACCTTCATCAAATGTATCGACTTTACTTTTCGGGGTCTTTGGGACATCGCCAGGTTTAAAATCCTGATTTACTTGTGTTGAAGACGAGACTGCCTCAGAACCAGGTACAGAAAATGACGGCGGTGGTGAAATTACCATTGGTTCTTGTTTCTTTGGATCAACCAACTCAAAGTAAAGACGCGAGTGTTAGGAGATAGACCCGACTTACCGCATTTAATGCAACCCACTTCTGCTTCAATTGATCACACGATCTGCTTATTTCCGAGTCTGGATGTTTCATCAACTTATTTATTGTTTTACCCACTCCTGTATCTCGCAATTCTTGAATGGTAACTGGTAACTGCTCCAACATACCGATCGAGAGATCAATTGGTTGAGTTAAGCTTTACTTTGCTACTTACATCGTTCAATTTGACCAATATCTTCTTTGTTATCTTCAAAATACGCTCATTTTCGGGATTTTCGTGGCATTCATACAATATTCCTTTCCAGCGGGTCAACCTTTGTTCCAAAGTCTCCTAGATAACAACAGACAATATCAACAAAATTATGCAGTTCAGAAATGACTAAACCTACAGTCATTTCTTCAGTCTGAAGTTGTGTTTTTGTTTTTGACGAAGAACTAGCATTCTTTTCCATTTTGAATTTTTCTTTCGGCGTTCTTACATCCATATCTTGAGATTGGTTATTCTGCTTGCTCATTCTTTTAATTGAACGATTGTTCTTCCTTTTCTAAAGAGAAAAATGTAATAGTTGAACAGGATAACATCCTATCGTCTTTACCTTCGACTTAGAATCGTCACTGGCAATGCTAACTTCATCTTCATCGTCATTATCATCTACTTCATTGGGGATGTCCGTGTCGTCACTCTCACTTGCACTATTTTCTTCTTCAACAATAACTTTACGAGGTCTTCCGCGCTTCTTCCCACTTTCGGTTTTCGACTTCTTGTTGCTATTTTCAGCTTTCACGCCAGATTGGCGTTTTCGCTTAGGAGTTTTCACTTCGACCTGATCAGTGTCATCTCCGGAAGATTGACCCTCTTGATCTTCTTCAATGTCACTGGTGACTGGCTGGACGAATGTCGCTTCTTCTGCATTATCTTTAAAGTACCACGAAAATCGTTTCTCCTTCGAAAGTTGCAAGTCAGCTTGTGCTTCTTTAATTGCATCCGGTAGCATCTTCTGATATTTCGCACTCAATTTTTGCTGTAGAAACTCCTTGTTTGTTTCATCATTTAACTCTTTAAGTCCTGTTGGCTTGATTATACCTGTGGTGTGATCACCATAAAAAACAACACAATATGATTTCCCAACTTCTTTTTGAGCTTGTTTGAATGATTCCTCTGTAGGTGCTAAGTCTTCCGGATCAATGACGAAGGCAGGCCACCAGGGGAATGTCTTAAACTTTGCCCACACAACATCTCCATATTTTTCTTTCCACACTTTATCCGTCATGACCATATTATTGCAACTTCAACTTTTCAACAGTTTCAGCACTATCCAACAATATAGGCTGGCTAATATTTCATAAGACGAAACTTAGTCCAATACCAAATAAGGCGCCTTAGTAATAAGCAAATCCAACTTAAAGCTATAATAATTTGTACATACCCCGTACCAGCGCGCACTGGCATAGGTAGGTAAAAGCCTTGTTTACAATATTGTAGTGTATAAAAAGCGCTTTTTCATCATAATAGAAGCCAGAAGCGCTCTTTCTTTCTAATGCTAGCATCTCCAATTGCTTATTATATATACCTATACATTCATTCAATACTACCAACTATAGTAGTATTTGGTATTGTACTTGTACTAGATCTTTATTGTATCTATAAATGAGACCATCTCAATCTGTCTCGTCCTTCTCTGGCCCAAACCAAGATGCCGACCGGCAAAGTCTTGGATTTTTCCCAGTGTTTTTTGAAGTTCCTACTGCTGTATTTACATCACCCTTCTTTCCAATTCGATTTTCCAATACTCACCCTTTGTCATTGTTTTATTACCGTTCCGCAACTGCCTCTATTCCTATCTCAATCTGCTCATCCTCCCTTGATCAAATGAGTTGCTATTCTCCAACTCTTGCTTCCTCGCCGACTAGTATTTCTTCCCTAAGAATTTCCCAATCATTTATCAATGCTCCGCAAGAATGTATGATGATTAATAATTATTCTTCCCGTTCTAGAAGTGACAGATTTTGTGGAATACTCACCGACCATGGCGCACGCGTTATACTTCCAGGTAATCGACACGACTGTGCTTTGTGCTCACGCTCTCTCCTGGAGAAAAATGTATGTCGCCTCCTTTTTCAGAATATTGAGACACAATTTCTTGATTCTGTGTGTCCACATCACTTCCATACAGACTGCGTAAAATCGCCAGTAACGCCAAGATACTGCCCTCTTTGTATGAGGCAATTTTCTCACATTCAACCTGTCGAAATGTTCATTCCATTTGATATTTCATCGGCACACAAATGGTTCAAATTTTTGGATTGTGATGAAGATCAAAAGCTTTCTTACCAAGAAGTTATTAGCGGTTTGAAATCACAATCCATTCTGGATAGAACCCAGATTGAGTTGGATATGCATCAATTATGGAGACGATTCGATGCTGATTGTGATGGTTTCGTTGGATTTGTAGAATTTGTGAAACCCATCGATGGGCTCTTTCAGTATATTAATTCCAATTTTGGAAGGGACCCTCGTTTACCCCCTCCTGACCTTCGGTCAAATAAAATAGCCTGGTTTCGGCATTGGGACAAAAGCCGTACTGGTGGCTTAAGCAAATTCGATATCATAAATGCTTTACTTGAACAGTTTCAAGACCGAAATGTAGAGTTTTCTGATGTCAGTCGGCATATTGATGCTCTCTGGGCAAAGTTTGATCCGGCAGACACTGGCCGTATTGATATCAAAGACTTCGTGATTAAGCATGGTCTCGCTGATGCCATAATTGATCAATTGGAAGTGAATGGTATTTATCCAATAGGTCCGTTTAAATAGCGATAAAATTCTAGGTATTCTACATTTGATGTGGCAGTGCTTTCATCAGCTAAAATACGACAGTAAAACTCTTCGGTTATTTCCTTCTTCGAATCGCTATCCATTCTTCCTTGAAAATGCGGAAGTATCATCTGTTTCGGCATGACAATTCTTGTTCACAGTATTTCTATGGTTATTTTTGTGTGTTGGGGTTTTGCAAATAATTTTGTGACAGCGTTCAACATCGCGCGTCAACATCGCAAGCAAACCTATTTTCTTGTAACTTTGTCTAATGGAATAGCATGTGTTCATTTGTTTTCCCGTTCACATTCCTCTCTCGTTCGTAAGCTCATTGGTATCACAGTAAACAATACGCAGCTCTCCCTCCCATCACTTCGTCCGTGGTCTTCGAAGTAGCTGGAATCGTGTATTTGTGTATGTATCTGCAATATTTTCTCCCTCAGCAGTATAGGTATGTGTTTGGAAATTACACCACTCTAACTGTCTTTCCACTTTATCGTTGGACAATCAGAAAATGAAGCGTCCTGATCAATGATATTATATTCTCTTCCATATGCTGTACTTATCATTCCAATATACCGTTCTTTTACTGCCGTGTACTTCTGTCAATTTGTGTTTATCATTGTTATTGCTCTAGTTTTATATAATATTACGTTTAAGTGTTTATATGCTTTCCTATTGTATTCCCTTCTTTCATCGTATACCAGCGCTGCAGCTCTTGGGTTTTACAAAGGCTGTCCCACATTTGTCAATAACAATAAAAGAGTTTGCTGTTTTGGTATTTTTCAATCATCTCTGGTAATACAATGGTGGGAGCACCGTGAAGTAAATTTAATGCTCATTTGGTCCTGTTGGCATAAACATCGCTAATTCAACCTTGATCGAAGTATATTTTTAAGGTAAGGTGAATTGGTTTTGCTCTCTCGGTCGTTGTAATTGAGATACCATATAATTCCGATGAATGAGAAATGTAATACTTCTGTTGAGACATGAAATTTGGCAAGTTGGGTGTTTTAACAGAACCATCATTCTTTTGTAATTTAAATTAAATAGTTATTAGTTATTCAGTCTTCTTTCTCATTTGATTATGTTATGCGATAATAACATGACTGTTTGACTTATTCCATTTACCATATGTAGAAGTATTCAAAGCCAAAACAGTGCTGAGCACCCCACCTCAAGTCACGACCCAATAACACATAGGAAAAAGCACTTCTGCTATTATTAGGGCGGGCGAACAATACACACTTCTATACTACAATAATACTTATGTATGATTATACAATTTAAGTCCACAATCAAAACTAGAAGTTACCGAAAATGAAACTGGACCTCTCATTAGACCTTGCTTCAAGCGCAACTGCTGAAGATTGGGTTAAACAAAGCAGACAGAGAGAAATTGAAAAGCAGAAGCAGGAAGCAATTGAAAAATCTCGACGCTTGCAACAGGAAGAAGATGAATTAGTGGAGTCCCTTACAAATAGACTTTCAAGAGGGAATAATTCTCACTATACCTCATCTGATTTGAAGGGTTTAAAGGTAAAGCACACTTTAAAGGCCTTCGAAGATGGTGGTGAGGTTGTTCTGACTCTAGCAGATACTGATTTGCTTGCGACAGATGAGTATGGTAGAGTCGTAGGACTCAATGAAGAAAATGTTGATATTTTGGAAAATGTAAACATATCAGAACAAGAAAGAAAGTTGCAGCGAGATAAACAAATAAAGCGTTTGAAACAGCCATTATATTCTGGATATGATGATGCAGAATTCGAACCAGGTAAAGTTGGTGTCAAACAAGATATTCTCTCACACTACGATGACGAAGAGATGAAAAGAAAACGACAGCGGTTTGAAGCTAGCTTCATTCTGGGTGAGAATGGAGCTACAGATGTAATCCAATCGGAGATGGGTCAACTTTCTAGTGCAAACTCTTCTTCTCATGCTCCAATTTCCCTTGCTTTTGAATCTCGCCAAATGAATGCGTTTATGACCAAAGAAGAAGAAATAAAATTTCGGAAAGTGAAGAAAAACCTAAAGAAGCGTAATGTTCGCTCCAAACAGCAAGAAGAAGAGGATACGGAAAACGGTTTTAAAGCCATAAATAGATCTCAAACTGGTGAAGAAAACTATGATTTGAGTCAAATTCTAGGGGAAGGTGAAGATGATGAGGGAATGAATAAAGAAGCTAGTTCACAATATATTCCTACTCCTGTTTCCTCTGAAACAATTTTTCTGAGGAAACCGCGGTTACATGCACAAGCGGTGATCTTTGAAGATGAAGATGAAGAATTTGCAAAGGCTCTTGCAATGTCACGTGCCGATGCCAATAAGAACCGACCCAGTGATATGGATGATGACGATGAGGAAGTTGATTCTCGAGACAAAGGTGCAAGGGCGGCGCTCATACTATCAAAGCAAGTAGCTATTTCCCACACCACTTCATCAACCAACCCTGATGATGACATCGATGTTGATGGAAGAAAATCAGATGGCAAATTAGTTTTCAACAGTACCATGGAGTTTGCATCTCGCCTTCAAGCAGTCATTAACGATCGCGCCAGAACAACAGCCGAGGCTGCTTTAAAAGGTTTGGAGAAAACCTCTAATGTCTTGGGCTTGGGGGGTGACTCTTCAATGGTTGATCGTGTTAGAAAAAATGAAGATGACATGAGTGTAGAAGATGGTGGAAAGTCAGTAAACAAGT
>JACCEA011245217.1_pt1 | contig 13956 bp, 14 predicted proteins | sample 7449851 | NCBI WGS metagenome assembly JACCEA01 (sample SAMN15323453, study PRJNA562643) | freshwater metagenome | isolation source: river surface water | place: USA:Blue River Watershed | collected 2017-08-18 | reverse complement strand
GCCAAATTCCAGTGCTTTCAGGAACTCTTCATCCAGGCGCATTGCTTCCGGGTCACCCTTGGCGGCCAGCTCTGCCTGCTTGATGAATCGCTCGCGCTGGACCACTGGGTCAACCAACTCGGAGTAGCCGGTTGCCTGTTCGAAACCGCGGACATAGAGATCAAACTTTTCAACTACTCCCTTTTGACTGCGGTGATCGCGGGTGAGTGGTGAGGTGTCAATGGGGAAGTCCAAAACAAATGTTGGCTTAGTTAGATTTGGTTTAACAAAGTGTTCCCAGAGCTCTTCCACATACTTACCGTGCAGCGGGTGATCAATTTCAATCTCGACTTTGTCAGCAATCTTTTTTAGCGTAGCTATTGGAGTATCAGCGGTAATTTCCTCGCCAACCGCTTCAGAAAGAGATCCAAAGAGAGAAATCCGATCCCATTGGCCGCCCAGATCATTTACTTCTCCGCCTTCTAAAACAACCTGGTGTGTTCCGAAAACATCCTTTGCGGCATTCTGAATTAGCTCTTGAGTGAGCACCATCATCGAGTTGTAATCGCCATACGCTTCATATGCTTCCAGCATGGCAAATTCTGGTGAGTGAGTTCTATCCGCTCCTTCGTTTCGGAAGTTGCGATTGATTTCAAATACTCGCTCGAGCCCCCCAACCACTGCGCGCTTTAGAAATAGCTCTGGCGCGATGCGCAGGTAGAGCTCAGTGTCAAAGGCGTTGGAGTGAGTCTTGAATGGCCTAGCCGATGCGCCACCGTGCATAACCTGCAGCATCGGTGTTTCAATCTCGGTAAAAGCGTGGTTGGCAAATGTAGTTCGCAGCGACTGCATAACCTCGGAGCGAATCTTCACAACTTCACGTGCTCGATCGCGGACAATCAAATCTATGTAGCGATGACGAACTCGGAACTCTTCCTCCAGCTCGTTGTGAAGATTTGGCATTGGACGCAGGGTCTTTGCTGCCATCTTCCAATCGCTAGCGAGGACAGAAAGCTCGCCACGCTTACTGGTTATTACCTCGCCCTGAACAAAGACGTGGTCGCCCAGATCAACCAATTCTTTCCAAAGCTCCAGCTGTTCTTCGCCAACTTTGTCTAGAGAAAGCATGGCCTGAATCCGCTCGCCGGTGCCCGACTGCAGAGTGGCAAAACAGAGTTTTCCAGTGTTGCGCAAAAACATAATGCGACCTGCCAAACCAACTACGGCGCCGGTGGCGATGTCGGCTTCCAGGTTTGGGTAGTGGGCCTTAACAGCTTCAATGGTGTGGGTGATTGGCAGAGCCACCGGATAGGCGTCAGCTAGCTCATTCAGCTTCTCGCGCTTTGCCATTCGGAAGGCGATTTGTTCCGGTAGCTCGGATTCGTAATCTTCGCTCAAGCTATCCGCCAATCAGTAGGTTGTCGATCAGTCTTACATCCCCCACCCAGGCGGCGATTATCAATAATCCGCCACTAGCAGGAAGCTGGTCGACTATCTCAAAGCTGTGTGGATCCACCAGCTCTAGGTACTCAAGTCTAGCCTCGCTAGCTAGTTCGGCCTTGGCAGCAGCCAAGATCTGGTCTCGTTTTTTGCCAGCCTTGCTGCCCGCTAGCAGTGCTCGCGATAGGCTGCGCGCCACTTCAATCTCACTGGCGGTAAGTCTTGAATTGCGAGAGGACAAAGCAAGGCCGTGCTCATCGCGAACTGTCTTGCAAGCAATCACCTTCATTGGATCACGTCGACCAGCAGAAATTTGCCCACTCACCATTTGCTTTACTAGCGCCAGCTGCTGAGCATCCTTTTCGCCAAAATAAGCATTGTCTGGTTGAACTAAGTCCAACAATCGACTGACCACCTTCAGCATGCCGACAAAGTGAGCGGGCCGATACTCGCCTTCAAACTTTTCACCTATTGGGCCTGGGGTGGGCTCTGGCAAACTCAAGCCAGCAGGGAAAACTTCTTGCACGCTTGGTGCGAATAAAACATCGACTGCGGCATCGGTGAGTAAGCGAGCGTCGACTCCCAGCGTCCTGGGATAAGAATCGAAGTCGCTCTTTTCTCCAAACTGCAGTGGATTCACAAAAATACTTACGACAACAAACTGATTGGCTTTTTGCGCCTGGGCAACCAACGAAAGGTGACCATCATGCAAAGCACCCATGGTTGGGACAAAGCCAACAGTCTTCCCCTGCTCTTTGGCTTGAGAAACTAATTCGGCTAATTCTTTAGCGCTGTGGCAGAGAATCACTCAGCGTCTCGCGGATCTATTGGCTGAATCGGTGATGCGAGCGCATCATCGACGGCGGAGCGGACAATCGGACCAATTAACTTAGCCGGATCAGAAACGTCTGACTCCGCCAAGATCCCCATAGCCTGTTGAACTACTAAGGATGAAAAGTCTCGAGCGACTTCAAATGCTTCCGCGTAAGCGGCTCGTTGATACTCGCTGAGCTCGAATGGCTCTGCACCAATTTCAATTACTAGCGCTTGAGCGATTGCCCTGTAGGTGTCGGGGGTAGAGACCACAAAGGTTGCTCCCTTCATCACGCTCAGATCCATCGAAGTTCCTGTGAAATGCATTAGGGGATGCATTGCGATTGGAATTGCACCCTGCTGCGCTGCATCTGCGAGTACCCCGTAGCCGCGATGCGGAGAAAGGTGAAGAACAATTTTCCTTGGACCAAACAGCTGCAGATCAGAAAGCCCCGCCACGGTTAGCTCAATGTCATCGGGCGGAATAGCCAGCAGAATTAGCTCGGCTGCCTCAACTACCGCTGCCATTGGCGCAATTGGAACATCTGGCAGAAGTGCTTCGATTCGATCAATGGCAGCAGGAGTTTCTACGTAAACACCAATCATCTCGTGACCGGCATTAGCCCATGCCTTTGCCAGGACAGGACCGGCTGGCTCGTTGCCAATTACACCTATCTTCACTCTGTCCCCTCACCAGGATCACGCGGTGCTCGGCAGTTATATTCGCCCAGCAATCCGCCACCGAGCATACTGGCGCTGCCCAAGAGCCCTAGCACCGTAGGAAGCACAAGGCCAGCTGGTGCAACGCTAAAACTAATCAACCACAAAAGTTGCCCCAGATGCCAACCTGCAAATAACGATCCGGTAAGCGCAACCGCTCTGGAAACTAGCAAAACCCTGAATGCAAAAAACGGGTTTGGCCTGGTTGGCCTGGGCCCGCTTTCATACTTTTCCGCCTTTTTGCGATAGCGAAATATGGGATAGCTAGCTAAATAAATGGCTAACGCAATCACTGGCAGAACTATCAGCATCGAAGTTGGGCTGACGAAGAAGCTGTAACCAAAACTGGTTGCCAGTTGCGAGCTGGACAGGCCAGCTACTAAACCAACAATCAGAAACGTCAGCAGCTGCGTCGGTGGCAAGTTCTTCATTTCTCTAACTCCGCAATCAGGTCAGCTATCCTTCCATGCCCCGGAATTTCAGCAGAGGGTTCTAACTCAAACCACGGCTTCAGGACAAAAAGCCTTTGGTGAGCTCTTGGGTGCGGAATCACTAGGTTTGCTGTTTCAATCACATCACTGCCAAAGGCAATCAGATCAACGTCGATTGTTCTGTCTTGCCACTTGGTTTGCCGCACTCTGCCCAGGGAGTTTTCAATTTCGGAAGTTAGCTCGTGCAGCTGCTGGGCAGCAAGATCGGTATCAATAATTGCCACGGCATTCAAATAGCTTGGTCTGGATTGGTCCTCACCAACTTCGGTGACGGCAACTGTTTCTAGAAAAGAAGAAGATGCAATCAATTCAGTAGAAGGTAGTTCTGCTAAGGCAGAGAGTGCTTGCCGAAGGTGTTGCTCGCGGTCGCCGAGGTTACTGCCTAGTGCCAGAACGGCTCTAGTTTTCACCGCGCGCTCCCGAAATGGTTACTGAAACATCGCGCACTTCATGCCCAATCGGGGCTGCGGGTTTATGAATGGTGATGGTTGCTCTGAGCACTCTTGGATCAAGAGCCAAAACGGCTTTTGCCACCTCACTGGCAAGAGTCTCAATCAAATCAAATTTGTTGCTGGTGGCAACTTTGACAACCTCATCGGCAACGGTGGCGTAGGAAACAGTTGAGTCAATCCGGTCTTCGCCACCAGCCTCAATATCCAGGTGGACATCAATATAGAAGTCTTGGCCATAATCCTTTTCGCTCTGCAGCACGCCGTGATAGGCATAGACCTTGAGGCCGTCAATTCTCACCTTATAGATCACTTAGCTTCTGCTTCCTTCAATGCTGCTACCACGCTAATCGCATCCACCGTCGCCTGCACGTTGTGAACCCTAACTCCCCAGAGTTTGCGCTGCAGAAGAAGCGCTGTGAGAACAGCAGTTGCAACATCACGACGAGCGTGGTCAACTCCTTGCGGATTATCTTTGTCTAGCGCATGAGCAATAAAGCGCTTTCGTGATGCTCCAACCAGAATGGGTAGATCTAACTTTTTCAGCTCATCTAGCCTCGCGACCAAATCCCAGTTCTGCTGCATGTCTTTGGCAAAGCCAAGCCCCGGATCAACAATTATTCGATCGCGCGATATGCCGCTTGCAACAGCCATGGAAACCTGCTCCGCTAGCTCAGCCACCACTTCCCTTGCAACATCCGAATACTGAGCTCGCTCATCCATAACATCGGAGAAGCCGCGCCAATGACCCAGGACGTATAGACAGTTTGAGTTTGCGATAGAAGAAAACATGGCCGGATCGGCGAGCCCACCAGAGACATCGTTCACTATGTCTGCGCCAACTTCGCCCGCCTTCTTTGCGGTGTCAGAGTTTAGGGTGTCAATAGAAATCAATACAGCAAGTTCTTTTTTGATGGCGTTGATGACAGGTAGAACTCTGGCCTGCTCTTCTTGAATGGTGATTCTGCCGGCGCCTGGTCTAGTTGATTCGCCACCGATGTCCAAAATCTCAGCACCTTGTGAAACTAACAGTCTTGCTTGGGCCAGAGCATCTTCCAAGGAAAGAAACTGGCCGCCATCGCTAAAGGAATCTGGAGTGACGTTAATCACTCCCATGACTTTCGGTTTCTGCCAGTTCATGCCGAGACCGAAAGAAGTGACATCGCCTCCTGGCGCTGAGCGACATCGTTATATGCTCCGCGGGAAGCGAGGGTGACGGTATTAACTTCTGGTTGTCGCGCTCCGCGCGATGCCACACACTGGTGCTTCGCCTGCACGACTACCAGTACGCCCTTTGGTTTTAGAGCACTTTCGATCACATCCGCAATTTGATTGGTGAGGTTTTCCTGTAGCTGCGGACGAGCAGAGAGGATCTCAACCAGATTGGCAAGCCTGCCTAGACCAACGATGTGCTGAGTTGGAAGGTATGCGATGTGGGCAACGCCAGTGAACGGCAGCAAATGATGCTCGCAAATAGAAACCAATTCGATGTCCTTGAGCATCACCAGCTCCGAGTTTTGTGCGGGCATGGTTTCAGCCAGCGCTGCCTGCGGATCTTGATTTATCCCACGAAAAAAGCTGGCGTAAGCTTCCGCAACTTTTTGCGGAGTCTGGCTGAGCTCTGGTCTGTCCGGATTTTCACCAATTGCAATCAGTAGTTCGCGAACCGCATCACGAATTCGGTCGGTCTGCATCCTTGCTCTTTTTCTTTTCGGTTTGCTCTTTGCGCTTAGGAACCGCTATTGGTCCCTTAGCTGAGATAGCACGCTTACTGCTGGAGCGCCAAGTTGTTCGCTTAGGCAGCTTCTTAACCTTTTTGAAAATTACAGCTATCTGATCCTGATTGAGAGTTTCTTTTTCAAGCAGTTCTTTTGCTAGTTGATCAAGCACAGCACGATTGGACGTAAGCGCTTTGTAAGCCTCATCCATTGCCTGATCCAAGATTGCTCTTACCTCGTTGTCTACAATCTGCGCCATTTCGTTTGACCAGTCGCGGTTGGTTGCAAGTTCGCGACCTAAGAACGGCTCAGTGTTGCCACTTCCAAGAGAAATGGAACCAACCTTCGCGCTCATTCCGTATTTGGTCACCATGGTTCTGGCAATTGAGGTTGCCTTCTCGAAGTCATTGGATGCGCCGGTGGTTGGATCTTTGAAAACAATCTCTTCGGCAATGCGGCCACCCATGGCATAGGCAATCTGATCCAGTAGCTGATTGCGGCTAATCGAGTAGCGGTCTTCCAGTGGCATCACCATGGTGTAACCCAGCGCTCTTCCGCGCGGCAGAATTGTGATCTTGGTAACCGGATCCGAGTAATTGGCAGCTCCCGCAACAAGCGCATGGCCTGCCTCGTGATAGGCGGTCACTAGGCGCTCGTGGTCCTTCATGACTGCGCTCTTGCGCTGTGGGCCACCGATGACGCGATCAATTGCCTCATCGATGGTTTCATCATCAATCTTCTTCTTGTCTAAGCGAGCAGCCAGCAGTGCTGCCTCATTCAAGACGTTTGCCAGATCAGCGCCGGTGAAACCAGGGGTTCGTCTAGCAACCAAAGCCAAATCAACCTTCTCCGCCAGTGGTTTGTTCTTGGCGTGGACGGCAAGAATCTGCTCGCGTCCCTTTAGATCTGGTGCGCTTACTCCAACCTGTCGGTCAAATCTTCCAGGTCTAAGTAGCGCAGGATCTAGAACATCAGGACGGTTGGTGGCAGCAATCAGGATGACATTGGTCGAAGTATCAAAACCATCCATCTCAACCAGTAACTGATTGAGAGTTTGTTCGCGCTCATCGTTTCCGCCACCAATACCAGTTCCGCGGTGACGACCAACCGCATCAATCTCGTCGACGAAGATGATCGCCGGTGATGCTTGCTTTGCTTGGTCGAACAAATCTCTTACGCGCGAAGCGCCAACACCAACAAACATTTCAACAAAGTCTGAACCAGAAATTGAGAAAAACGGAACACCAGCTTCACCGGCCACAGCTTTAGCAATCAGCGTCTTACCTGTTCCAGGAGGACCGTAGAGCAAGACACCGTGTGGAATCTTGGCGCCCATGTCCTGAAATTTCTTTGGGTTTTTCAAAAACTCTTTTATTTCATTTAGTTCTTCAATTGCTTCGTCAATTCCAGCAACATCAGCAAAAGTAATCTTGCTCATTTCTTTATTGACAAGCTTTGCTCTGGACTTGCCAAACTGCATCACGCCGCGACCACCACCGGCCATCGAGCCCATCAAGAACCAGAACAGCGCCAAGATGATGATGAATGGCAGCAGAGATCCCAGTAGCGCAAGAATCCAAGGGGTGTTTGGAACCTCATCGCTCCAACCCTTAGAAATGTTGGAGTCTGCAACAATCTGCGCAACCGAAGAAGCACGGCCAGAAACAAAGTAGAACTGAACCTGCTTGCCATACTCAGCATCTGGATTGCGCAAGACAACGTCCACTCTTTGATCACCATCGAAAATGGTGACCTTCTCCGCCTGGCCAGAAGAAATCATTTCGAGGCCGACCTGAGTGTCGACCTTGGTGAACTGCTGAGTGTTCATCAGTGAGGAACCGACAAAAACAACAATCAAGGCAGCAGCGATCCATAGCCAAGGTCCCCGCAGGAACTTCTTCAGCCTGGCCTGGTTGTCTTGCTTCTTTTCAGTCATCAAAAACCTTTAGCTATATACGGATGGAGAAAGAATTCCAACTCCATCAAGTGAACGGTAATTTTCATTGAAGTCAAGGCCGTAGCCAACCACAAATGCGTTGGGTATATCAAAGCCCACCCAGCGGACAGCTATTTTGACCTTGGCAGCTTCTGGTTTCCTGAGAAGAGTCACTATCTCCACGCTGGCGGCTCCCCGGGCCCTGAGGTTGGAGGTTAGCCACGACAGCGTTAGACCTGAATCAATGATGTCCTCGACAATCAGAACATTTCTATCCTTTATATCAGTGTCCAGGTCCTTCAGAATTCTCACGACACCCGACGAAACGGTCCCGGAGCCATAGGAAGAAACCGCCATCCAATCCTGCTGGATTGGAATATTCATTGCCCGTGAAAGATCGGCCATGAACGGAACAGCTCCTTTGAGAATTCCGATCAACAGAACGTTCTTGTCCTGGTAGTGCTCAGAGATTTCACCAGCCAGTTCAGCAACTCGCTTTTGAATCTGTCCAGCGGTTACTAACACTTCTTGAATGTCAGGGTGATCTAGCTGCACTAGCAAGCTCCCGGGGTTAGTGGTTTGGTGCTTTTGACAACCAGCTGGTTGGTCACCCGCTCTACTGTAATGCCCGAAAGGCTGCTCTTTTTCTGCCCGTGCCAATTGGTAATCAGCTCATCAATAGCCAAGACCTGAGTCCTGGAGATGTTCTTTGCCCCGGCTTGCTGGCAAATCAGGTGTAGCGCCTTGCGCCGCACGGCATCCTTTGCCTTCGCTATCGCATCGATTGAGTAGCTAACCTGGCGAGCGCCGACCTTAGTGGTTGCCTTCTTCATAAGTTTTTGTGCAAGGTCCTCAATTAGTTCTTCAGCTTCCGCTGCGCTCTTGGCGGTCCTGGCAAGCGACTGCGCAAAGCCGGGACCTAAAGTTTTCTCCAGCTCTCCTGCCAGTTTGCGAATTCGAACCCGGGCAAACTTACTGTCTTGGTTGTGTGGATCGTCCCAAAACTCAATTGCTGCATCCAAGCATGCTTGACGAAGTGTGGAGCGAGGAATATCAAGAAATGGTCGCACCAGTTTGCGACCGCTGTCTATTGCCGCCATTGCAGAAATTGATCGAAGACCAGAGCCGCGCGCAAGACCAAGCAACACCGTTTCTGCCTGATCATCAAGATTATGTCCGAGCAAAATCCAATCGGACTTAGTGGCTTTGCGAATTCGCTCCAGCGCTTTGTATCTTGCATCTCGGGCCGCAGCTTCCAGCCCATCGCCCTGTTGCCTAACGCTAACCCTCTCAATCACTACTTCACTTACTCCAAGAGCGAGCAGCCGCTGTTTGGCCTGAAGAGCGATGTCGGAACTGTTTTTTTGCAGGCCGTGGTCAATCACTGCTGCAGCTACTGGAACGTTTAGCTTCTTGGCCTCAAACACACTCGCCGCTGCCAGCGAGAGTGAGTCAGCTCCACCAGAAACTGCCAGTAGGACTTTCTTGGCAGAAAGCCCCGGCAATACCTCTCTTATCGCCTTTCTGGTGAGGGCGATCGCGGGGGTGAGTCTTGGTCTGACTGGCATGGCTTCTATTCGCTAATCTTTATCAAAGCCTAATTAGGAGAAGCGTTGTCATACGAAGTCGTTATTGAAATTCCTCGCGGTAGCCGCAACAAGTATGAGATAGACCATGAAACTGGCAAGGTTTGGCTGGACCGGGTGCTCTTCACACCTTTTGTCTACCCGGTTGACTATGGAGCTTTTGAGGGAACCTTGGGTGGCGATGGCGATCCGCTAGATGCGTTGGTATTGCTTGAATACCCAGTCTTCCCCGGTGTCCACGTAAAGGTCCGACCAGTTGGCATGCTGCTAATGGAAGACGATGGCGGACAAGACGAAAAGATTTTGTGTGTTCAGGTGAAAGACCCTCGCTACATGCACATCCAAGATCTGCAAGATGTGCCGGTGCAGGTAAAGAATGAAATTGAACACTTCTTTGAAAGATACAAGGATCTTGAACCAGGTAAATGGGTCAAGCTTGGCGGTTGGCAGAACAAGGCAGCTGCGGAAAAAGTGCTGGCTGAAGGATTTGCTAGGTATAAGAAGTGATGCAGTCACCGGAGACCTCATCAATCGACACTGGCCTAATCAAACTGCTGGATGACTACTTCGAAGTTATTCACGCGCAAGATATGAATTTGTTTGACCAGGTTTTCCACAAAGACTGCTGTTTGTATTCTGCGCAGGGTGGTGAGCTGGTGCTTCGTCCCTACGCTATTTATCGCGACCAGGTTGCTAATCGCCAATCACCAAAAGAACTTGGTAATCCAAGAAAAGATCAGATTCTAGAAATCGATCAGATTTCCGATTCGATGGCCTGGGCCAAAGTTCAGCTGCAAATGTTTGGCGGAATTATGCAGGACTATCTGAACTTTGTGAAGATTGATGGCAAGTGGTGGATCATTGCCAAGCTCTATGAAAAAGTTGGCGAGTACTAGCACTCAACAACGTTGACGGCCAAACCGCCAGTAGATGTCTCCTTGTATTTCAGCGACATGTCTTGACCGGTTTGACGCATGGTCTCGATAACTGTATCGAGGGAAATTTTGTGCGAACCATCGCCGAGCAGTGCTAGTCGCATTGCGGCAACTGCCGTTCCTGCTGCAATAGCATTTCGCTCGATGCAGGGTAGCTGCACGAAACCACCAACCGGATCGCAGGTCAAGCCCAAGTTGTGCTCCATTGCAATCTCAGCAGCGTTTTCAATCTGAGCGGCGGTTCCCCCCATCACTGCGGTAATCGCACCGGCTGCCATTGAGCAAGCCGATCCCACCTCACCCTGGCAGCCAGCTTCCGCACCTGAGATTGATGCGTTCCTCTTATATAAGGAACCAATAGCGGCAGCAGTTGGCAGGTAAACCATCGCAATTTGCTCATCGCTAACTTCTCTAAATTCGTGAGCGAAGTATGCAACCGCGGGAATGATGCCTGCGGCGCCGTTGGTCGGAGCGGTCACCACTCGATTGCCAGCAGCGTTTTCTTCATTCACCGAGATTGCGAATGATTGCAGCCACTCAGCTGTCAGGTCGCCAATTTTGTTTTCCTGACTCATCTTGGAAAGCTGTTCCGCCATGGCTTTGGCTCTTCTGGGAACTTTCAAATAACCAGGCAAGACCCCCTCAGAAGAAAGACCCGCCTTGATACAGCCCTTCATGGCCTGCCAGATTGCCATCAGCTGAGCTTCAACTTTTTCTTTGCCGTGAATTGCAACATCATTCGCCAGTGCAACCTCTGCAATAGAAAGGTTTTCTCTTTCAGCTATTTCAACCAATTCCGCGGCAGATGAGTATGGAAATGGAACGGCTGGTCTTTGCTTTGCCTGTTGGCCGTCTTGCTCAATAAATCCACCACCAACAGAGAAATAAATGGATTCATGGATTTTATTTTCTCCATCAAATGCTTCAAAAAGCATTCCATTGGAATGGCGCTCTAGGCGCTCACGGCCTGCAAAAACCAAGTCTTTTTCTTCAAAAACAATTTCCTTGTCATAGACACTTAGTTTTTTGTCCTTGATGGCTTCGTCAAACATGGTTTTGACATGATCAGGATTCGCGGTTTCTGGATCAAAACCAGCCAGTCCTGCGATCAGCGCGTTGGTGGTGCCGTGACCTGCACCGGTTGCACCAAGCGATCCATATAACTTGATGCTGATTCGATTGAAAGACTTGCTTTTGATTTCTGTTGCGAAAGCCTTGGCAGCGCGCATTGGACCAACGGTGTGGGAAGAGGATGGCCCAATCCCAATCGTGAATAAATCCAAAGCGCCAACGTAGTTCATTTTTATGAAAGTGGGCCGACCTCCGGCCGGCCCACTCCTTTCATAACTAACTTACTTCTTTGCGTTTTCTAACGCGTACTGCTCTTCTGGAGAGAGTACGAGGTTGTGACGGCCGTAGAGTGCGAACACCAACAGCATGATCACGTAGACAACGGCAATACCAGCAATAGCCGTCTGGAACGCAGGATTGATTAGGTATCCAACGAATGAGATACCGGCAATCAAGGCAGCAAGTACACCGCCTGGAACGCCCCAAGGTGATTTGTATGGGCGGTTCAAGTTAGGTAGCTTGCGGCGCAGAATTAGGAAGGCAATTGCTTGCATCATGTAGGCGAGCATGGCTCCCCAAACAGCAATGTTTAGAACAATTGCACCCGCTACCGCACCAGCACCCTCAGCATCCACCGCGGTAAGAATCTGGATGGATAGAAGAGCTAGGAACCCAATCACTCCACCAACAATCATGGACACAAGTGGCGCCTGCTTCTTATTGGTGACAGACAGGAACTTTGGATAGTAACCAGCACGGGAGAGTGAGTACATGTTTCTGGCGTAAGCAAACATGATTCCCTGCACCGATGCCAGCAGACCAATCAAAGCAACCAACGCAAGTAAGGCTGCTAGTTGATCTCCCACCATTGCGCGGAAGCCATCCAATAGCGGCTCCCCAGCAACGCGAATTTCTTCAGCTCCCAAAATTCCAGTGTTTAGGAATAGCACCAGCAAACCAGCAACAATTAGCGTGGTTCTTGCCCACAGCGCTGCTCTTGGGATGTCCTTGACTGGATCGTTTGATTCCTCAGCCGCCAGCGGTAATTCCTCAATGCCTAGGAAGAACCAAACGGCGAATGGAATAGCAAACAAAATTCCTTCCCAACCAAATGGCAAGAAAGCCGTCTGGCCTGGGTCGGGCGCAATGTTGAAGAGGTTGTCAAAGCTAAATAGTCCTGAGAAGGCTGCCATTAGCGAGAAGACCAAAATAATTCCAAGAGAAATTATTGAAACAACAATCGAGAACTGGAACGAAGTGTGTGATCCCATGCCGTTCAAAATGATGAACGCTGCATACAAAATCAACCACCAAACCCAAGCTGGTAGTGAAACTCCCAACAGCGTCGATGTGATGCTGTCTGCGTAGCTGGCGGAGAAGAACACCACAACGGCAGTAGTTGCTACATACTCAATGGTTTCTGCAAGTCCTGTGATAAATCCACCCCAGGGACCCATAGCTGTTCTTGCAAACGAGTAAGCACCACCGGTGTGAGGCATGGCAGCTGCCATCTCACTAATTGAAAACATCAGACCGTAGTACATGACAACCAAGATCGCGAATGCAATCAGCAGGCCGCCAAAGCCACCTACGTCTAGTCCGAAGTTCCAACCTGAAAAGTCACCAGAGATAACTGCGGCAACCGCAAGACCCCAGAGACCAAAAACACCAGCTGCTCTGCGCAACTGGCGCTTCTCAAAGTAACCGTCTTCAGGTCGTTTATAGGTAACGCCTGAGACTTTCATGTTGTCCGAAGACATTCATATTCCTATCCGCCGCTCCAGAAAGGCGCCTCGAGGATCGAGGTGCTTCCCACGCACGACATTGTGTATGGTTTTGCGATATTGACTTTAGACCTCCAATAGCCGGATTGACCAACCTTTGGGCAAAAAATTAACCCGGTTTTCTCAGGATTGAAATTGCCCAAAATCCGCCCCGAGAGTAGGTTTGGCTCTGGGAGCCCTCGCTAAGGTGGGTTCTAATGGTTGGAAAACCAACCTCAAAGAAGAGGATCGCCTTATGGCCACAACCGGTTACATAAATCTGGAGCAGCTCAAGACCCTTTATTCCAAGGGCGAAGTCGACACCGTCATCATGGCCTTTACGGACATGCAGGGTCGTCTAATCGGGAAGCGAGTAGCTGCTCGCCATTTTCTAGACAACATTGCCGACCACGGAGCAGAGTGCTGTAACTATCTGCTCGCAGTCGACATCGAAAACAACACCATCCAGGGATACGAAATATCATCTTGGGATACCGGGTATGCCGACATGGCAATGATTCCGGATATGAAGACAATGCGCATGGCGCCTTGGCTTCCAGGCAGTGTCATTGTCACAACCGATCTTCACACCACTTCGCACGAAGTAATTCCACAATCACCTAGGTCAATTTTGAAAAACCAAGTTGAGCGACTTGAAAAACTTGGCATGAAAGCGTTTGTTGGAACAGAGCTTGAATTCATTGTCTTTGATGACACATTCCGTGATGCGTGGGCTAAGGGCTACAAAGACCTGAAGCCGTCCACCGACTACAACGTTGATTACGATCTGCTTGCATCAACCAGAGTTGAACCGATGCTGCGCGAGATTAGAAACTCAATGGACGCCGCAGGAATGTATTGCGAAGGCGTCAAAGGCGAGTGCAACCTCGGTCAACAGGAGATTGCATTCCTATATGACGAGGTAGTTACTACCTGCGATAACCACAGCATCTACAAGTCTGGCGCAAAGATGATTGCGGACAAGTATGGCAAGAGCCTCACCTTTATGGCGAAATACAACGAGCGTGAAGGAAACTCCTGCCACATTCACATGT
>JACCEA011166670.1_pt1 | contig 13963 bp, 15 predicted proteins | sample 7449851 | NCBI WGS metagenome assembly JACCEA01 (sample SAMN15323453, study PRJNA562643) | freshwater metagenome | isolation source: river surface water | place: USA:Blue River Watershed | collected 2017-08-18 | reverse complement strand
CCTGTAAATTCGAGGGCGATCAATCAGTGTGGGTAGACGAGCATCACATTTTCCCGTGGATGCAGCATGTCGCAGAAAGACCCGCAGCATGGTGACTATGTATGCGGATGCCCGTGCAGGCGCTCTACAAGCTGCGCGATGCCGACGAGGGTCTGGCCATCACCCAGACCGGCCTGCAGGTCGGCTACCAGCTTGAAGACATCCAGGCTTATGAGCGCCGCGAGATGCTGGCCCTGGTGGAAAAGACCCTGGCGGCCGAACGACCGCTGCCGCTGATCCGGGCCATGGCGCAGTTGCTGCGCTCGCCGCCGCCGGCCGATGGATGGCCTGTCCCCACCCCCAGCCCGAAACCGAAGCCCGCGCCGCCGTCCGTTCCCCCAAAGCGGATGTCAGCGACCGAGCCCGTAGCAGCCGAGGCACCCGCACTCGAGCCACCTGCACCGGCAGTTCACACCCCGTCCAATACGATGGCCTGGTTCCTCGTGCGCAGCAAACCCCGGCAGGAAGCGGTGGCGCTCACCCATCTCGCACGCCAGGGCTACGAGTCCTACCTCCCCCTGTTCACCACCGAAAAACTCGTTCGCCGCAAACCCACGGTCGTGCAAGAGCCCATGTTCGCGCGCTACCTGTTCGTGCGGCTCGACACCTCGGGGCAGGGCCAGAGCTGGAGCCCGATCCGATCCACCGTCGGTGTCAGCGAATTGGTCTGTTTCGGCAGCCGGCCTGCGCGGGTCGATGCGGCCCTGATTGCCACGCTGCGCGAACGCGAAATGGCACAGCAGGCCAATCCCGACGCATTGTTCAATGCTGGCGACAGCGTGCGCATCACCGAAGGGGCGTTTGCCGGGTTGGAGGCCATCTACCAGATGAACGATGCGGAAGGCCGCGCCATGGTGCTGCTGGACCTATTGAGCAAGCCCGTCGCCATGACCATCGACGCAGCCAGTCTGCGCAAGGTGGGGTGATGCATGACCACACACCGCTTGCTCGCGCCACTTTATCTCGCCGGCATCTCCTGCATGGCCTTGATACGGCGTGGCCTTCGAAGCCAACATGGACCGACACCACAAAAAGACTGACCGATCATGGCATTGAATGACACCACCACCGACGCACAACCCAGCACCAAACCCTTCCGCGCCGCCCAGTACGTGCGCATGTCCACCGAGCACCAGCAGTACTCGACGCTCAACCAGGCCGACAAGATCCGCGAGTACGCCGACAAGCGCGGTATTGAGATCGTGCGCACCTATGCCGACGATGGCAAAAGCGGCCTGTCGATCGGTGGTCGCGCCTCCCTGCAACGGCTGATCGCCGACGTCGAATCCGGCAACACCGATTTCAACCTGATCCTGGTCTACGACGTCAGCCGCTGGGGGCGGTTTCAGGACGCGGACGAATCGGCCTATTACGAGTACATCTGCAAACGCAACGGCATCAGCGTTGCCTACGTCGCCGAGCAGTTTGAAAACGATGGCTCCCCCGTCTCGACCATCGTCAAGGGCGTCAAGCGCGCCATGGCCGGCGAGTACAGCCGCGAACTCTCGGCCAAGGTGTTTGCCGGCCAGTGCCGCCTGATCGAACTCGGTTTCCGCCAGGGTGGCCCTGCCGGCTTTGGCCTGCGCCGGGTGCTGGTCGACCAGACCGGGCCAGCCGTAATGCGCCACCAGCGCGGTCACGATGGCCTCCAGCGTCATGCCATGCAAGGGGTTGCGTGGCTGGGCCGGAGGCGGACTGGGCGGTGGCGATGAATCTTGCATGGACAGATTTTCGCACCGCACCCTGCCGCCGCGGGGCGCCTCAGTGCTGGCGGCGCCGGGCCAAGGCCGCGTTCACATCGCGCGGGTGCAGGCCGTACATGTCGGCAAATTCCTCCACCGTCTTGCCGCTGGCTTCGAAGGCGCGGCACAAGGCCTCCTGCCGTGCCAGCTTCTCGTCGCATTCGGCCAGTGCGTCTTCCAACAAGGCCAGCGCCTCGGGGTCGTTGGCCGGCACCTTGGCCAGGTATTCCTGGCGTGTCAGCCCCGACGCTTCAAAGGCAGCGATCAGCTGCGTGCGCAGTTTGGGTTTCAAGTCGTCCTTGCTGCGCGCCTGCCGGCGACGGAACAGCTCCACCAATGACAGGTAGACATGCTCCGGCGCCACGGGCTCCACCGCCACGCCGTCCAGGCCATGCCGCTGTTTGCCGGCGGCCACACTTTGCAGGTAACGCGTGGAGCGCGTGTGCACTCCGAGCGCGGCCTTGAGGCTGTCGCGCTGGAAGTGTTCGGGGTGTTTGGCCAGCAGCTCCTGAAAGATGCCGAGCTTGAGCGGCAGGAACTCGGCACCAAACAGATGCGGGTACAGCTCGAACAGCTTTTCCAGAACAGGTTGCACGGCGCGGGTGCGCTCCGCACGGGTGGCCGGCGCCGGGGCTGGCGTGGGGGCGTTGGCTGGCGTCGGTTCGGCTGAAGGGGTGCTGGTTGTCATGAGGTTCATTGTGAGGTCAACCCGCTATTTTCCCATCTTGCTCCGCCGGCCGCGGCACCGGTTCATGCCAACTGGGTGCGCATTGCTTCGAAGCCGCGCCGGTACTGCGCGGCCAGCCGCTCGGCCGTGTCCTGCAACGCGCTGGAAGGCAGCGCCAAGGCCTGCTGCATTGCAGCCGCCAAGTGCTGCACGTCCACGGTGGTGGGCACGTTCGCATCCTCCCAGGTGGCCGCGAACGCCGCCTGCTTGGCAGCCTGCTGCATTGATGTCGGCGGGCGCAGGTTGATGCGCGGCAGGGCATAGGCCATGGCCACGATGCGGCCGTGCAGGCTGCTGCCGCAATAGCCGCGGCTGTAGGCGATCAGGGCGCAGAGGTCCCAGATGTTGAGCGACTCGGCCACCTGCACCGCCGCTGTGCGCATGCGCGCGGCGACGCGCTGCAGGCAAGCCAGGTCGTCATGCCAGGGTGCGGCGCCGGCACGAAACAGCACCACGCCAAGACCGGTGGCCGCAGCCACCTGGTCGAGTTGCTGGGCCATGGCGGTGAGCGTGGCGTCGTCGCCGAAGTCGGCACTGAACTGCACGGCAAGGTAGCCCTGCGGGAACGCGCGCAGCGCCTGCGCCACCTCGCCACCGGCTGCGTGCTGACGTATCAGCGGGTCAAACAGCTCGGCCACCATCACCACCGGGTCGGGCAGCAGATGCGCGGTGATGCCCGCTGCCGCCAGATGCGCCAGGGTCTGGCCATCGCGCACGCTCACTGCATCCGCCGCCTGCAGGTTGGCCAGTACCTCGGCACGCAGCGCCGGTTCACATGTGTCCAGCTGCACGCCACCCGCCGCGAGATAGGCCACCCGTGTCAGCGCGGGAAAAAACGAGCGCGACAGCGTGTAGGGCGCCAGCGCCGCGCTGCCCACCATGCGCTGCACCCAGGCCGCCTGCTCCAGCGGCCGGGCTTCCAGGTAAGCGAGGGTGGCTTGCAGTTCGTCTGCTGGCAGCAGCATCACGGCCGCCTGCCAGGCGCTGCAGCTGAGGATTTCGCCCCCGACGTGGATCAGCGTGGCCGGGCCTCTGTCCCAGTGGGCGGCCAACTGCGTCAGGGCCTGGACCTGATGGCCGCCGTCGGCGCGCAGGTCTCGGTTGGCCAGGCCGGCGAACACCAGTTCCTGCCCCGACAGCAGCGCCGCCGCGATGTGCGCCAACAGCAGGTCGCCGAAGTTGTGGCGGTCGAAGGCACCGAACAGGATGATGGGCTGGGCCATGGCCGCATCGTAGGCCATGGCATGCAAAAGCGCAGCCACAGCGGCGCGCGCCGGCGCGAAACTAGGCGACTTCCTCCGGGGAGGCCAGCAACACCTCGATGCCCAGGGCTTCCAGTGCCTGGCGTGTCGCGGGCGCAATGCCGGTATCGGTCACGACCCGGGTGACGCGGTTCATTTCACAGATGCGGAAGATCGCCTGCGAGTTGAACTTGGAGGAATCAACGAGCACGTTGACGGTCTGAGCGGCCTCGATGAAGGCGCGGTTCATCGCGGCTTCTTCCGGCGACAGCATGCCGATGCCGGCCGGCGAGATGCCGTGCACGCCGAGGAACGCGGCCCGCACCGTGATGTCATCGAAGCTGCCCGGCGCCGGCCGGCTGACCGAGGTCATCTTCCTGAAGTCCACCATGCCCGGCAGCAGGTAGACCGCGGCGTTCTGGCTGCGTGCGAACTCCATGGCCACCGTCAGGCCGTTGGTGACAACGTGCAGGTTCTGGTGGCCGCGCAGCGCCTCGGCCAGGTGGCGCGAGGTGGTGCCGCCGTTGACCAGGATGCAGTCGCCGTCCGACACCAGTTGCGCCGCCAGTTCCGCAATGGCGCGCTTCTCGCGGAACTGCTCGCGCTCGCGCTCGGCGTAGCTGATGCTCTCGTAACGCGCCCAGCCCTCGGCAATCACCTCGCCGGAGACAGCGCCGCCGCGCGTGCGCTCCAGCAGGCCGCGTTCCTGCAGCTCGATCAGGTCGCGCCGGATGGTGATGGGCGAGGTCTGGAAACGCTGTGCCAGGGCATTGACTTCGACGATGCCGCCGCCCTGGACGAGGGCGACGATTTCCTTGTGGCGTGCGGCTTTGAGCATGGGCAGCGGGGCAGTTCAGACGGTCAGATCAGGCCGTGACAAGGCCCGGGCGTACAGCCACTATAGATTCAGGCTGAGTCATCAAAATGACACATTCTGTTCGTAACATGGTCAATATGAACAGAAACGATCATATCCGAGCAGTCGTCTTCGATGTCGATGGCACGCTGCTCGACACCCTGCCTTCTCTGGCCGCAGCGGCCAACGAGGTGCTGGCCGAAGCCGGGCTGCGCACGGTGCCGGCGGACCGGTTGCGGCCGGCGCTCAGCGAGGGGTTGGGGCCGATGTTCCAACACGCGCTGGCATTGCAGGCCGAGGCGGCTGCGGCCGAGCAGGCCAGCGCCCTGGAGGCCAGCTACTTCACCCGTTATGCGCAGCACTGGCTGGCCCAGGCCACGCCTTACGCCGGTGTGCCGACCCTGCTGGCGGAACTCAAGTCGCAGGGCCTGCTGCTTGGCCTGTGCAGCAACCGCGACCGGCCTTCCATTGAGGCCCTGCTGGCCTGCACCGGGCTCGACATCGGTTTCGACGCCGTGGTCGGGCTGGGTGATGCTGCGCGGCCCAAGCCGGCGGCCGACCCGCTGCTGCGCGTGCTGCAGCAGCTCGATGTGCCGGCCGCGCAGGTGCTGTTCGTTGGTGACTCGGCCATGGATGCGCGCTGCGCCGAAGCCGCCGGCGTGCGTTTCGCGGCCCACCGCGCGGGCTACGCCGGCCAGCCGGCCGACCTGCTGCCCCAGGTGACGGGCTTCGACCACTACGACACGTTCACTCCCTGGCTGCTTGGCCAGCTGTCCAACGTCCTGACCTCTTCTCCGGAGAACTGCCATGCCTGACATCCACATCCACGGCCTGAGCAAACAGTTCGGCGCCACCCACGTGCTCAAGGGCCTGGACCTCACCGTGCGCGACGGCGAGTTCCTCACCCTGCTCGGCTCCTCGGGCTGCGGCAAGTCCACCCTGCTGCGCCTGATCGCCGGCCTGGACCAGCCCGACGCCGGTACCCTGCACCTCGGCGAGCGCGACCTGTTGCCGCTGTCGCCCGGCGAACGCGACTGCGCCATGGTGTTCCAGAGTTACGCCCTCTACCCGCACATGACGGTGGGCGAAAACATCTGCACGCCGCTGCTGATGCGCGGCCTGAACTTCTGGCAGCGCCTGCCGGGCATGCGCTGGCTGCTGCCGGCGGTACGGCGCCAGCACGCCGCGGCCGAGGCCAGCGCACGCAAGGTGGCGCACAGCTTGGGCATTGACGCGCTGTGGGGGCGCAAGCCGGCGCAGCTCTCGGGTGGCCAGCGTCAGCGCGTGGCCTTGGCGCGCGCCATGGTGCGGCACCCGGCGGTGTTCCTGTTCGACGAGCCACTGTCCAACCTCGACGCCAACCTGCGCCAGGCCCTGCGCGCCGAGATCCGGCAACTGCACGACCAGCTCGGCGTCACCTTCATCTACGTCACGCACGACCAGCACGAGGCCATGTCCATGTCCGACCGTGTGGCCGTCATGCGCGAAGGCCGTGTGCTGCAGCTCGGCACGCCGGACGAGATCTACCGCCAGCCGGCGCACGTGGAGGTGGCGCGTTTCGTTGGCGCACCACGCATCAACCTGCTGCCGGCCGAAATTCGCGGCGCCGGCATCTGGGTGCAGGGCCAACAGATCGGTCATGTGCCGCCGGGCCAGGAGGGCGCAGCCTGCCAGGTCGGCTTCCGGCCGCAGCTGGGCCTGCAGGATGGTGACAAGGGGCTGGCGCTGCAGGGTCGCATCAGCGGCGTGGAATACACCGGTGCCGAGCTGATCGTCACCGTGCAACTGGCGCACACCCAGGCGCAGGAGCAGGTGGTCTTCTGCCTGCCGGCGCAGCAAGCCGGGCTGCGCGTGGGGGAGCCACTGCAGGCCTGGGTGCCGCTGGCGCAGCTGCATGTGTTCGGCGCCGACGGCCAGCGTCTGGCGTTCGAGCCGCTGTCAACGCAGCTGGACGCAGCGGCCTGAAGGCACGGGGCTGACCATGCGCGTGCATCCGCTCAATACCCTGCTGCTGCTGTCACCGGCCACGGTGCTGCTGCTTGTGTTCCTGCTCGGGCCGGTGGCCGTCGTCGCCGTGCTGTCGCTGACCGACTGGCAGTTCGGCGCCGCCACGCTGAACTGGGTCGGCCTGGCCAACTATGCCGAACTCTGGAGCGACCCGGTGTTCCGCCAGTCGCTTGCCAACACGCTGCTCTACCTCGTGCTGGTGACTGCCGGTGCCGTGGCCATCGGCCTGGGGACGGCGCTGCTGATCGAATCCGACACCCAGCTGCGCGGCTTCTACCGCACCGCCTTCTTCATGCCGGTGGCCTCGACGCTGATTGCCATGGCCGTGGTCTGGCAATTCCTGCTGCACCCGAGCGCCGGGCTGGTGAACCACATGCTGCAGTGGGTCGGCCTGCAGCCGCAGGACTGGCTCAACAACCGCCGGCTGGCGCTGTACTCTCTGGCGGCCATTGGCGTGTGGCAGATGGCTGGGCTGGCGATGGTGCTTTTTCTTGCCGGCCTCAAGAGCATTCCGCAGGACGTGCGCGACGCGGCGGCGCTCGACGGCGTGACGCACCCGTGGGAGCGTTTCCGCCGCATCACCTGGCCGCTGCTCGGGCCAACCACGCTGTTCGTCGTCACCGTCTGCGCCATCCGCGCACTGCAGGTGTTCGACACCGTGCACGTGCTCACGCGCGGCGGGCCCAACAAGTCGACCGAGGTGCTGCTGCACACCATCTACGCCGAAGGCTTCGGCTTCTTCCGCATGGGCTACGCCAGCGCCATGACGGTGGTGTTCATCGCCGGCATCTTCTTCCTGACCCAGGTGCAGCACAGCGCCATGGAACGCAAGACCCACTACGCCTGAAGAACGCCCGATGATGCTCACCTTCTCCGCACGCACCTTCCTCTTCCGCGCGCTGCGCCACCTGCTGCTGATGGCGGGTGCGCTGGTCTTCCTGGCGCCCTTCATCTGGATGGTGCTGACCTCCCTCAAGCCGGTGGACGAGGTGTTCACGCGCGAACTGACGCTTCTGCCCACGCGGCTGGCGCTGGTGGAGAACTACACCGAGGCGCTGACGCGTGTGCCCCTGCTGCGTTACCTGTGGAACGGCCTGCTGGTCTGTACCGCCATCCTGGTGCTGCAGATCGTGGTGCTGCTGCCGGCGGCCTACGCCTTTGCCAAGCTGCAGTTCCGCGGCAAGACCTGGGCCTGGCGCCTGGTGCTGCTGGCGCTGATGATCCCGCACCAGGCCACGGCCATTCCGACCTATGTGATGCTGCACCACCTAGGCATGCTGAACACCTTGTCGGCGTTGATCGTGCCGTTTTCCATCTCGGCCTTCGGCATCTTCCTGATGCGCCAGTTCTTCCGCACCGTGCCCGACGACCTGGTGCACGCCGCGCGCCTGGACGGCATGAGCGAGTTCGAACTGGTCTGGCGCGTGATGCTGCCCACTGCCGTGCCGGCGCTGTTTGCCTTTGCCATCTTCTCGGTCGTCTGGCACTGGAACGACTACTTCTGGCCGCTGCTGGTGATCTCCTCCCCCGAGCTGGCCACGCCGCCGCTGGGCACCATGTTCTTCCGCAACGAGGAGGCCGGCATCAACTACGGCCCGCTCATGGCCGGCACCGTGCTCATCACGGCACCGCTGCTGCTGCTGTTCATCGCGGCCCAGAAGCGCTTCATCGAAGGCGTGACGCTGACCGGCGTCAAAGGCTGATCTTTCCTCTTTCCGTTTCCCTTTCTTTCTCCCTTCATCCATCAAGGAGTGCATCCCATGAAACGAGTTGTCCTGAAATCCATCGCAGCCGGCGTGCTGCTGGCTTGCGGCTGGGCGCATGCGCAGCAGCCGCTGGAAATCGTCGTGGACTACCCCTACCCGGAAATCTTCAAGGACGTGCACGAGAAGATCGCCAAGGACTTCATGGCGAAGTACCCGCAGTACAAGGTGGTTTTCCGTGCGTCCACGCCGGGCTACGAGGAAGCCACGCAGCAGGCGCTGCGCCAGGCCGTTACCAACCAGTTGCCCGACGTGTCTTACCAGGGCCTGAACCGCCAGCGCGTATTCGTCGACCGCGGCATTGCCGTCGACATGACCCCGCTCATCCAGGCCGAGAAGGACTGGGGCAAGATGGGTTACGACAAGGCGCTGCTCTCGCTGGGCCAGATCGGCAGCAAGCAGGTCGGCATCGGCTTCTCGCTCTCCACCCCCATCGTCTACTTCAATGCCGACCTGGTGCGCAAGGCCGGCGTCACTCCCGAGCAGTTCCCCGCCACCTGGGACGGCATCATTGAGCTGGCGAAGAAAGCCAAGGCCGCCAACCCCGGCACCCACAGCCTGCACATGGACTGGGAGATCACCGGCAACTGGATGTGGCAGGCACTGGTCTTCTCCAACGGCGGCACCATGCTGACGCCTGACGAGAAGAAGGTGGCTTTCGACAGCGCCGCCGGCAAGACCGCCCTGCAGACCTTCGCCAAGGCCGTGAACGAAGGCGAGATGCGCAACATCTCCTTCAGCAACGCCAACCAGGACTTCATCACCGGCAACCTGGCCGTGCTGGTCACCTCCACCGCGCGCCTGGGGCTGACCACCAAGCAGGTCGGCAAGCGCTTTGACCTGCGCACCGCGCGCATGCCGATCGAGAAAAACGGCCGCCTGCCTGCCGGCGGCAATGTGGCCATGCTGTTCGCCAAGGACCCGGCCAAGCAGAAAGCCGCCTGGGAATACATCAAGTTCGCCACCGGCCCGCAGGGCGCCACCGCCATGGTCAAGGGCACCGGCTACTTCCCGGCCAACGCCCTGCCAGCCAACGACCCGGCCCTGCTCAAGCCCTTCTACGAGCAGAACCCCAACTACCTCACCGCCATCAAGCAGCTGCCGGTGCTGACCGGCTGGTATGCCTTCCCGGGTGAGAACGGCCTGAAGATCACCGACGTCATCAAGGACCACATCCAGACCGTGGTGGCCAAGGACGTGGCCCCGGACAAGGCGCTGGCCACCATGACGCGCGACGTGCAGGCCCTGCTGCCGCGCTGAAGAGGAGAGACCGCATCGTGTTCAAGTTCATCCACATCACCGACACGCACCTGGTGGCGCAGGGGCAGGCACTCTACGGGCTCGACCCGTACCGCCGCCTGGCCCGCTGCATCGACAGCGTGATCGCAGAGCATGGCGATGCCGCGCTGTGTGTTGTCACCGGCGACCTGGCCGACACCGGCCACCCGGACGCCTACCGCCAGCTCGCGCAGCAGCTCGGCCGCCTGCCCATGCCGGTGTTTCCCATCCTGGGCAACCACGACAGCCGCGAGCGCTTTCGCGCGCACTTCCCGCAGGTGCCGGTGGACGCCAACGGCTTCGTGCAGTACGAGGTGGCCATCGGCGGTTACCGCGGCATCTTCCTCGACACCAACGAACCCGGCGTGAGCCACGGCGTGCTGTGCGAACAGCGTGCACAGTGGCTGGCCGAGCGGCTGGCGCAGAGCGACGAGCCGGTGCTGCTCTTCATGCACCACCCGGCCTTCGCGCTCGGCATCCCGTCCATGGACCGCATCGCCCTGCTCGACCCCGCGCCGCTGCGGCGCGCCCTGCAGGGGCAGGAGCAGCGCATCCGCCACCTGTTCTTCGGCCACGTGCACCGGCCCATCTTCGGCTCCTGGCTCGGCATCCCGTACTCCACGTTGCGCGGCACCAACCACCAGGTGGCGCTGCGGCTGGACGACACGCCCAAGATTGGCGGCAGCCACGAGCCTCCCCAGTACGGCGTGGTGCTGCTGGGTGAAGACACGGTCACCGTCCACGTGCATGACTTCCTCGACCGCAGCGAACGCTTCTGGCTCGGCGAGTAAGGCAGGGCATCGGCGCCGCGGCTCCGTGCTGCTTGGGGCGGCCAAGACGGCACCTGTGGGTGCTGTCTTTTTCCAAGTCAAATCGGTCGTTTGGGCTTGTTAAATAAGCGCCACCAGCTATCAAAAAGGGAGTGGTTTTGAGGTGTGCGACGATCCGGCAGAGCCCGCCCCGTCGCGAGCCCCTTCGGAGCCCAACATGCAGAGCAAGACCTTCACCAACGGGCGCATCCGCCGCGCCGACTACGACGCCAGCACCCAGCAGCTTGACCTGCACTGGGACGACAAGACAGTGCGCGCCTACAAGCACGTGCCGCTGGTGGAGCACAACCCGGCGGCCGGCATCAAGAACAACGTACTGGGCACACTGCGCACCGCCCAGGCCGCCGCAGAAAACGGCGTGGCCGACTTTGTGCTCATCAGCACCGACAAAGCCGTGCGCCCGACCAACGTGATGGGTGCCAGTAAACGCCTGGCCGAGATGGCGCTGCAGGCCTTGGCTGCCACCCAACAGGGAACGCAAGGCGGTACCAAATTCAGCATGGTCCGCTTTGGCAACGTGCTGGGTTCGTCGGGTTCGGTCGTGCCTAAGTTCCGCCAGCAGATCCGCGAGGGCGGGCCCATCACCCTCACCCACCCGGAGGTGACGCGCTATTTCATGACTATTCCGGAAGCGGCACAACTGGTGATTCAGGCCGGTGCCATGACCAAGGGCGGCGACGTGTTCGTGCTTGACATGGGCCAGCCCGTGAAGATCATGGACCTTGCGCGGCGCATGGTCGAACTCTCGGGGCTGACGGTGAAAGACGAGCAAAATCCCGAGGGCGACATCGAGATCGCCGTGACCGGCCTGCGCCCCGGCGAAAAGCTCTACGAAGAACTGCTGATCGGTGACAACCCCAAGCCCACCGTGCACCCTCGCATCATGAAGGCCCATGAGGAGTTCCTTCCCTGGGCCGAATTCGAAGCCAAGCTCACCGCCCTGGAAATGGCCCTGAACGTGAACGACGTGGGCGTGATCCGCCTGATGATGCAGCAACTGGTGGCGGGCTACACCCCCAACGACGACATTGTGGATTGGGTGTATCTGGAGCAGGAAGCCGAAGCGCAGGCGACGGGAGTCGTAGGTTGAGACTGGCACCATCAGCGTTGACGACCCGCAACGGTGGGGCGAAGGCGGGTCTTTCGTGGAACGGTCCGCAGCCAGATGGTGATCGGCCTTGGCGAGCGCGCAATGGCAGCTGGGCGTTGGGAGGCTGGTCGCGGAATTGCAGTCTGGTCAACCCCGCCATCGATCTTGGTCGATCCCCGGAGCGCCACTTCCTCAAAGGCTTCAACGTCTTGAACCCGGTAGCGCACCTGGTTACCGAGTTTGAGGAACACCGGGCCAAACGCCTCCGTCCGCCAGCGTTCCAGCGTCGCCTCGCTGATTCGCCAGCGCTCGGCCAGCTCGGTCTGGGTCATGCATCGTTCGGTCGTCATGGGCGTCCTCTCACAGGAGTTGTCAGGACTGCTATGAAGGCGCTGTTTGCGAAAGAAGCCAAGTCAGGCGTACGCAGGACGGATGCAGCAGAGATCCGAAAGATGGCAAACAATATCTAGGTATGGTAAGGTAATACCTCAAAATACTCCTGCGGAGGCTGCCATGACTGCTACCACCATTCGTCCTGTGGCGATCAAGATCGACGAAGACACCAAGTTGCGCGTGAAGCGCTTGGCTGATGCGCGCCAGCGAACATCTCATTGGTTGATGCGCGAAGCGATCACACAGTATGTGGATCGCGAAGAGAAGCGGGAGGCTTTCCGTCAGGATGCACTGAAGGCGTGGGAAGACTTCCGTTCAAACGGCCTGCACGTGACGGCCGATGAGGCTGATGCCTGGATGGCTCAGCTCGAACAAGGTAACGACATTGAGCCTCCTGAATGTCACGTCTGATCTGGTCTCCTTCGGCACTGCTGGATGTCCAGCGGCTTTATCGCTTCCTCGCACCAAAAAATCTGGACGCCGCAAAACGTGCGGTGGCGGCGATACGTCAAGGCGTGAAAGTACTGGAACAACAACCGGGCGTCGGACGACCCGTTGATGACATGGATGATGCGTTCCGAGACTGGATCATCGACTTCGGTGACAGTGGCTATGTGGCCCGCTACCGCGTTGACCCGCAGTCTGTCACCATTCTGGCCGTGCGCCATCAAAAAGAGGTCGGGTTCTGAACGGCCAAACACCCGAATCTTTCCTCACTAACCCCAAGCGTTACTCAGGTGTCTGGAGAGTAAGTTCGAAACCAGTCGCCTCTGCACCACCAATACCAAAACCCCAACTCGTCTGAGTTGGGGTTTTTTCTTGTCCGATCGTGCGTGTTACCCAGTGTTTGTTGCGGGTTGATGCGGAATCTTGCGGACTTCGCCGTCAAGGTCATCGGGCCGGTTCTGCGCCTGGTTCTCTCTCTTCCGGCCATTTCTCTCAGTACCCCTGGCGCCAGGAAACAGGCCGAAGTCCACAAATCCCTCGGATTAGGGCCAATACAATCAACAGCTTACGAATGGACCGATCAATCGGTTTTTTTCCTTTATTGGCAGGCAAGCGTAAATAACAACCTCCGGCCGGCAATCAACCCATGTTCATCATTGATCACCGCACTGTCTACTACCTGCCCGGTCACGGCGGTCAGTTGGCCACGGGTTTGGGGCAGGGTTTGATGGATCGAGGTTTTCATGTGGCCGGGCGAGAGACGCGTGGCGACTTCCGCAGCTTGCCCTTTGACGATCAGGTCCAGGTGGTCATGCAGGACCTGCAAGACCATTTCTGGCACGAGCAGGCTCGGGTGATCTGCAATTCATTTGGCTCGTACTTGTTTCTGCATGCACAGGCCCTAATGCCGTCTTTCGTGGGACGGGTGTTGTTGCTGTCGCCGATCGTCGGCGAATTTACCCATGAGCAGACCCGGACCAGCTTTTCGCCGCCGAGGCCGCAGCGGCTCAAGGAGTTGGCCGATGCGGGGCAATTCAATGCGCCGACCCACTGCGAGATACATGTCGGCGAAGAAGACTGGCAAAGCATCCCCGCCAATGTGCAGGCCTTTGGTCGGTTGACGGGGATGCCCGTGACGGTCGTGCCAAAGGGTGGGCACGACCTGGGCAAGGCTTATGTGGGCCCGTTGCTCGACCGGTGGTTGCCGTTGAATGCGAAAACATCAGCACATGAAAATCGATGACGCTCAGCGCCACCACATCCAAGCTGTCCAAGCGTGGCTGGAGAAAAACGTCCGGGTCTATCCCACGCCTTCGCGCATCAGCCTTCGCCAGATTCAGCTGGATTTCAATACCTTGCGCGGGGAGGCTCTTCTTTTCGTGGGTGATGCACTGCCCGGCGAAGCGTTGACCTTGCGAATGGGCGATGACGGTTGGCTGACTTTCACCCCGCCGCTGTTTCACTCGCCTTTGGGTGCGCCGGCCACGTACGGTGCCATTGAACTCACGGACAAGACGAAGCAGGCGGTCGCTGCTGCAGTTCAGGGCTTG
>JACCEA011473499.1_pt1 | contig 13965 bp, 15 predicted proteins | sample 7449851 | NCBI WGS metagenome assembly JACCEA01 (sample SAMN15323453, study PRJNA562643) | freshwater metagenome | isolation source: river surface water | place: USA:Blue River Watershed | collected 2017-08-18 | reverse complement strand
TTTAATAGGAAAACCATCAGTTGCATATACAATTGGATAATTTTTTTTAGAATTGAAATTTTTCGGCAAATAAATATTGTGTTTTCGGTATTCTGATAAAGATTTGCTGTAAATAGAATCTGTAAAATATTGAGATTCTGAAATAATTGCATTTTTTGAAGAATTACAAGAAATAAATAGCGATACGATTAATAAAATTAAGATATTGTTTTTCATTTATATTTTTTAGAATGAATTATGCCAACTCTTTTTTCAAAAACTGAGCCGTATAACTTTTTTTATTTTTTGCTACTTCTTCAGGCGTACCTTTACATAATACTTCTCCGCCGCCTTTTCCACCTTCTAAACCAATGTCGATAATATAATCGGCTAACTTAATTACATCTAAATTATGTTCAATAATTAAAACCGTATTTCCTTTATCCACCAATTTATTAATTACATCCATTAAGATACGAATGTCTTCAAAATGCAAACCAGTTGTGGGTTCATCTAAGATATAAAATGTATTTCCAGTATCTTTTTTAGATAATTCACCAGCTAATTTGATACGTTGTGCTTCACCACCAGAAAGTGTCGTACTTTGTTGACCTAACGTAATGTAGCCTAATCCAACATCTTGAATGGTTTTTACTTTTCGATATATTTTCGGAATGTTTTCAAAGAAATCAACCGCTTCATCCACCGTCATGTTCAATACATCAGAAATCGATTTTCCTTTAAAACGAATTTCTAGAGTTTCTCTGTTAAAACGTTTTCCTTGACAGGTTTCACATTCTACATAAACATCTGGTAAGAAACTCATTTCAATCGTTCTAACTCCAGAACCTTCGCAAGTTTCACATCTTCCGCCTTTTACATTGAAACTAAAACGACCCGGTTTGTAACCACGAATTTGTGCTTCAGATGTCATCGTAAATAAACTTCTTATTTCTGAAAAAACATCGGTATACGTTGCTGGATTGCTTCGAGGTGTTCTTCCAATTGGACTTTGGTCAATATCAATAACTTTGTCTAAATGTTCTAATCCTTCAATTTTTTTATAAGGTTGAGGTTTTTTAACTGCATTATAAAAGTGAGCATTTAAAATAGGGTAAAGCGTTTCGTTAATTAACGTTGATTTTCCACTTCCAGATACTCCAGAAACACAAATAAGTTGACCTAAAGGAATTTCAATAGAAACATTTTTTAGGTTATTTCCTGTCGCACCAGTTAGTTTTAAAAACTTTCCGTTTCCTTCTCTACGCGTTTTCGGAACTTCAATCGCCATTTTACCATTCAAATATTGAGCAGTAATGGTTTTTTCTTTTAATAATTCGGCTGGCGTTCCTTGACTGATAATTTGTCCGCCATATTTTCCAGCTTTCGGACCAATATCAATCACATGATCAGCACGAACAATCATATCTTTATCGTGTTCCACTACTAAAACCGAATTTCCAATATCGCGTAAACTTTCTAACGATTTTATCAATCTTTCGTTATCACGTTGATGTAATCCGATACTTGGTTCATCTAAAATATATAAAACACCAACCAATTGCGAACCAATTTGTGTGGCCAAACGAATACGCTGTGCTTCACCACCAGAAAGGGTTTTCGAACTTCTATTCAAGCATAAATAATCTAAACCAACATCAAGTAAGAAGTTAATTCGAGCTGTAATTTCTTTTAAAATTTCATGCGAAATAGCTTGTTGTTTGTCCGATAAATGCTTTGGTAATTCAGCAAACCAATCAGCTAATTCCACAATATCCATTTGAACTAAATCGCCAATACTTTTTTCGTTGATTTTGAAATATAAAACCTCTTTACGTAAACGCGTGCCATGACATTCAGAACATTCATTTTCGTCCATAAATTCTTTTGCCCAACGTTTGATACTTGCCGATTCTGATTCTTCAAACTGATTTTTAATGAAATTGGATATTCCTTCAAAATCAATTTTATAATCTTTCGTAATTCCCATCACTTTAGAAACCACAGAAAACTTTTCGTTTCCACCATATAAAATCATTTCCATAGCTTCAGCAGGAATAGTTTCTATATTATCCGTGATTTTGAAACCATATTTTTCACCAATGAATTCCAATTGCTTGAAAATCCAAGTGTTTTTATATTCTCCCAAAGGTGCAAAACCACCAGATTTTATGGAAGCTTTCGGGTTTGGAATAATTTTTTGAAGATTGATTTCGTTTACAATTCCTAATCCGTTACAATTTGGGCAAGCGCCTTTTGGTGAATTGAAAGAGAAATTATTTGGTTCTGGATTTGGGTAAGATATTCCAGAAGTTGGACACATTAAACTTCTACTATAAAAGCGAACTTCCTGACTATCTTGTTCAATAACAATCATAATATCATCTCCATGATGCATGGCCACTTTGATGCTTTCTGTTAATCTTTTATCCGTGTCTTCGTCTTGTTTTACAGCAACTCTATCAATTACAATTTCGATATCGTGGGTTTTATAACGATCCACTTTCATGCCATATTCTAAATCCTTAATCGTACCGTTTACACGAACTTTTAAAAAACCTTGTTTGGCAATTTGTTCAAATAACTCTCTGTAATGTCCTTTACGTGAACGAATTACTGGAGCAAGAATGTTGATTCTTTTGCCTTCAAATTCTTCGAAAATTAAATTTTTAATTTGGTCATCAGAATATGAAACCATTTTTTCACCCGTATTGTAACTGTATGCATCAGCGGCACGAGCAAATAATAAACGTAAAAAATCGTAAATTTCTGTAATGGTTCCAACTGTAGAACGAGGACTTTTATTGGTAGTTTTTTGTTCGATGGCAATAACTGGAGACAATCCGTCAATTTTATCTACATCAGGTCTTTCCAATCCACCTCAAAACTGTCGCGCATAGGCAGAAAATGTTTCAATATATCTACGCTGACCTTCAGCATAAATCGTATCAAACGCTAATGAAGATTTTCCAGAACCTGATAAACCAGTAATTACCACAAGTTTTTCACGTGGAATAGTAACATCAATATTTTTTAAATTATGAGTACGAGCCCCAATAATTTCAATAGAATTTTCAGTGTGTTGCATATTTTTTGTACAAAGTGCAAAATTACAATTTTTTGTCCGATATTAATATGGTAATTTGTATTGTTTAGTTAAATATTTTACATTTGATTATAAATATGTATTTAATGAAATTACTTGAAAAACAACATTTATCTTTAGTACTATATGTATTGATTATTTTTTTATCGGTAATTTATTATTTTTATTTATTTGAGGCTTTGTCTAATGATTTTCTAGATAACTTGTTTTATTTATTAGGAAGCGGTTTGGTATTATCTATTCTAATGATTTTTTTTATAGAAAAGCCTTTTAAATATTTCTTCATAGCTATTTCTATTACATTTCTTGTAGTAACTGGGTTGTATTTTCTTTTTTATTTATGGATGATAGCTTTGGCTTCAGCTTTTTAATCTTTTGTAATGAAATATATTATTTTAAATTGTTTTCTTAGTTTAATTGTAGTTTTTCTAGTGTTTAGTATCGTAAAAGAAGAAATGGAGTATAAGCGATATGAACGATATGATTGGACTTCTGATGTTGATGTTGCCGATTCTACTAATACTATTAGAGTGGTTGAGGGTTTTCTGGTAAATAGAAATTTAGAGCATGATATTATTAATTATGACAATAGTAACAAGATTTTATATAGTGGTTTATATCAAATAACAGATTCTCATAAAAATGAATTACTACCAGACTCCTTAAAAATCAAATGGTTTTCTTACAAAGACAACGCTTTTTATCAAGTAAAAGAAAAATTACCTTATGATAAAATGATTGAGATTTTAGATAGTTATGTTACGAATGATTTACAATTCGAAATCGTATTGAATAATAAAGGTAAAATTGATTTGTATTTAGGAAATGATTATAAAAAGAAACAAATTTTTATCACCTCTTTTAAAGGAAAAGTAATCAAACAAAAATGGACTTTTAGTAAGAATAGAGTGCAAGATGTGTTTCTGATGAATTCAAAAACAGCATTTAATCCTTATTTAGAAATAAATAGTGATTCTAAATTTAAAAGTTGTACGGCCTATTTTTTTGATCAATATCAGTCTAGTTTTGATAGTATTTCAAATGGGAAGTTATATCATTTTTCATCAAGAAAGTCTAGACCTTTTAAAAGCATTTCTTTTGAATTAAGTAATGATAAATTTGAGAACGGAAATTTATATTTTTCCTTAGATTTTTCTGAAGCGGAACTATATGATTGTTTAACTAAAATGTCAAATTCACCAAAAAAGTTAGAAGTTAAACTAGATGAAAAAGATAGCGTAAGAAGTGTGTTTTTAAGCGATTCGGAAAAGAGATTTCAGCTGAAAGAATTGAAAGATTATAATTAATTATTTTTCAAAGATTCGATGAATAAAACCTAATCCCATTCGATCTAGCATCTTTTTAAGAAAATTCCAAAAAAACGTTCTTTGTCCGAATAAAGTTCCAATCAGAAATAATAAAACTTTGTAAATAGGTAAAATTATGATAATGTAAAGTGGATAGTATAACCAGATACTAACACTTTCTTTGGTAATTCCTATGAAAGCTAATATGGGTTTTGCAATAAGTGCAGAAGTTGAACCAGTAATGGCAAAAACTAATAAAATAATAAAAAGCTGATAATTACTTGTGATGTTCCAGCGTTGTTTCAGTTTGTTCATATTATATTCTGGCTTGAAAACCTCCTAATTGTTGTTTGTTTGTAAGTTGAAAATAAACCAAATAATTGTAAATCATGTAATTTACATTATATCCATAATTGATGTTACTTTCATAATTAATTGGCATGTCATAAATGTTTCCATAGCGCAATGGATTTCTGGCGCGATTATTCCATTCAATAACCCAAGTTCTATTTCTGGCTTCTAAATACGATTGTGAATAAAATCCTTTTGGTTTTGCGTAAGTATTGAACCAATTGGTAAATCCTCCATCAATAATAATCACATCATACTCTAAATCGGGATTTGAAATATGAATGGTATCACTAGTAAGTTTTTCCGTTTTTTCCGAACTAAAATTTTTATTAGAGTTACAAGAAAACAAGAAAAAACCAGCCCAAGAAATCAGAAATATATACTTTCCCATGCTTTATGATTTGAAAGTATAAAGATAAAAAAAAGTCCCGACAAATCGAGACTAATTTATATTGAATTTAAATAATTTTATTTTCCGAAAAGTTTACCTAATAATCCGCCTAATCCGCCAGATTTTTTAGTTACCGCGGCAACAGCATCGCTCATTCCAACTTGTCCGTCACCATCTTGGTCTAAACCAAACTGTCCACCGTATTTATTAACCATTTCCATTAATCCACCACCTTGACCATTAGAAATAGAAGTAATAATATCTTGAACATTAAATCCAGGTTGATTTGGATCTTTAGCTTTGTTAACTAATCCGCTCAAAACTTGAGGAATTAATCCACTAGCAACACTTCCAGCTGCATCTTGTGACAAACCGAATTTTTCACCTAAATTGCTTGTAACTTTTCCTGCTAATTCTGCTACAACTGGATTGTTCATATCAATTGGTGTTTTTCCAGAAAGCATTCCAGCGATATCGCCCACATTTCCACTAGCCACCATATCTTTTAAACCAGAAAGAATAGAACCGTTAGCTTCTTCCATTACGGCTTCATTATGTTCATTTGGTACTGCTGGATTGTTTACAACCGCATCGCTACCATATTGCTTTACTAATTCTGTTAATTGTTCAAACATAGTTTTATAATTTTAGTTTTAATAAAGATACTAAATTTTATTTATTCTTTAATAAACTTATAATTTGTTCCGCTAATTCTGTTCCAATCCGGTCTTGCGCTTCTAATGTCGCCGCACCAATATGTGGAGTTAAAGAAATTTTTGGATGCATTAAGATTTGAATTTCTGGAGTAGGCTCGTTTTCAAAAACATCTAAACCTGCAAATAAAACTTTTTCAGCATCTAAAGCCTCTACTAATGCCACTTCATTAATCACACCACCACGAGCACAGTTTACAATTCCAACATCATTCTTCATGACATCAAATTCTGCTTTATCTAGTACATATCCTTCTTGAGCAGGAACGTGAATCGTAATAAAATCCGAATGTTTTAATAAGTCTTCTAAAGGTTCTGTGATGATTTCTACATTGATAAATTGTCCATTATAAAAATCTACACGAATTACCGCTTCATTCACATATTTATCAGCAGCAATTACTTTCATTCCTAAGCCTAAAGCCATTTTCGCTACAGCTTGACCAATTCGGCCAAAGCCAATAATTCCTAATGTTTTTCCTCTAAGTTCGAGTCCTTCTGCATACGCTTTTTTCAATCCATTAAAATTCGTATCGCCTTCTAAAGGCATATTTCTATTGGCATCGTGTAAAAAACGAACACCTGTAAATAAATGTGCGAAAACCAACTCAGCCACACTTTCAGAAGAAGAAGCAGGTGTGTTAATTACGTGAATTCCTTTTGAACGTGCATAATCTACATCAATATTATCCATTCCAACGCCACCACGACCAATGATTTTCAATCCTGGGCAAGCATCAATAATGTCCTGTTTTACTTTTGTCGCACTTCGTACCAAAATAACTTTAATATCGTGCGTATTGATATAATTGGCCACTTGTTCTTGTGCTACTTTTGTGGTAAGCACTTCAAATCCTACTTTTTCTAGAGCTTTGATTCCACTTTTTGATATTCCGTCGTTTGCTAATACTTTCATTTTATGCTGAATTTAGTTCAGCATCTTTCGATGCTAATTTATTTTATACTTTTTTTATCTGAACACTAAATACTGACTACTGAACACTTTTTTCTAAATCTTTCATTACATCCACTAAGGCCTGAACACTTTCTAATGGAAGCGCATTGTACATAGAAGCACGATAACCACCAACAGAACGGTGTCCGGTTAATCCTGAAATTCCGGCTGCTTTCCACATTTGATCAAATTTTTCTGTTAAAGATTCGTCTGTTAATACGAAAGTGGCATTCATATTACTTCTGTCTTCCGTAACTGCTGTTCCTTTAAATAACGGATTTCTGTCGATTTCAGTATATAATAATTGTGCTTTTTGCTCGTTGATTTTTTCAATTGCTGCAATTCCACCTAAATTTTTCAACCACTGTAAGGTCAATAAAGAAGCGTAAACTGGAAATACTGGCGGCGTGTTGTACATACTTTCCGCTTTGATATGTTTTTCATAATCTAGCATACTTGGAATATAACGACCAGTTTTTCCTAATATTTCTTCTTTAACAACCACTAAAGTCGCACCCGCTGGACCCATATTTTTTTGGGCTCCGGCATAAATTAAATCGAATTGAGAAAAATCTAAAGTTCTAGAAAAGATATCCGAACTCATATCACAAACCATTGGAACATTTGTTTTTGGAAACGATTTCATTTGCGTTCCGAAAATCGTATTGTTACTCGTACAATGGAAATAATTCGCATCAGAGGGAATTTCAATATTTTTCGGAATAAAATTATAATTCGCTTCTTTTGATGATCCAACGATTATAGTTTCTCCAAAATGTTTGGCTTCTTTGATGGCATTGTTTGCCCAAGTTCCCGTATCTAAATACGCTGCTTTTCCATCAGCTTTCATTAAATTATAAGGAACCATTAAAAATTCTAAACTTGCACCACCATGTAAAAAAAGTGCTTGATAGCCTTTGTTTTCTAATCCTAAAAGTTCTAAAACCAAGGAGCGAGCTTCCTCCATAACCGCTACAAAGTCTTTACTTCTGTGCGATATTTCTAATAAAGATAAATCGGAATGGTTAAAATTTAAAATAGCCTGAGCTGATTTCTCGAAGACTTCTTGTGGTAAAATACAAGGTCCTGCGCTGTAGTTGTGTTTTTTCATTTATTCTGAATTTATTTCAGCATTTTTCAATTCTGAAAATTAAGTTGTAGTTGCCTGCAAATTTCAAACATTTGAAAAAACCTCGAAAAAATAATTTAACGGTTTCAAAACGATTTATTAACGAAATCGTTTGCGTAATGTTATTATTTCTTCTTTTTTATCGTTTTTCGGTTCGAATTTACTTGGGCTTCCAAATTAAAATTAGGTTCATGTTTATGAACTTCCTTTTCTTTTTGAAGTTTAATTATTTCGCTAATTTTTGAAGTCTTCATTTTACAAATTATTTAAAAAAACTAATGTATCTACGTTGTCTGCATAATCCCAAAGTTTTGGTTTTTGGGTTTCTCCAAAATATACCGAATTATCAATAATTCCATTAGAAACCACACATTGAATCATTTCAGCATCTTTTTCTATTCGGGTTTTGACTTCTTCAATAGTATCATAATATTCATAAAAAACAGAAGAAATAGGCGAAGCGTGACTCGTATCTTCTTTAATAGTTAAAAACTCGTTGTCTAATAATTGAAAGTTACTCATTAGAAAAACAGCTTTATTGTAATCGTAATTATTGGCGTATTTTTCATAGTAAATCACATCTTTTTGAGCGAACATTCCGTTAAAAAACGCATCGAAATTGTAATTTTTAGGGACAAATAATTTAGAAACATTTCGACAACCTAATCCAAAATATCTGAAAACATCTTCGCTTAGTAAGGTCATTTCTTCTGGTGTTTCATTTCCAGTTAAAACCGCAATCGAATTTCTACTTTTTCTAATAATTGAGGGTTTATTTTTAAAATAAAACTCAAAATAGCGAGCCGTATTGTTACTTCCAGTTGCAATTACGGCATCAAAATTTTCTAGTTTTCCTTCAACAAAAGTTATTTTCTCATTAAATCTGTCATCTAAAGCAATTAAATATTTAGCTAAAAACTTAATTAAAAAATCATCTTTACTAGACGTTTTCACCAATACATTATTTCCAGAAACTAAAACTGATACAAAATCGTGAAAACCGACTAAAGGAATATTTCCAGCCAAAATTAAACCTACATTTTTTGGTTCTTTTTCATTGAATGAATACGATGAAAGCCATTGATTTAGATTGTCTTCCGATAAAGCTTCTGCCCAACTTGAAATGCTAAAATGCACATTGTCAGGTGTAAACCAATTGTTGTGCGATTGAGATAAATCAATTAAATCTACAAATGAATTAAAAAATAAATCATTGTTTTTTACTTCGGTTTTTGGATCATTATTATCTAATGAAAATTGACTTAAAAACTTTCCTAATTCAACAAAACAATTTTTTATTTCAGATTGTAACATTCGTATTTGTATATAATGGGTTAACGTTGTATTTTTGCACAAAATTAAGGAAATAAGTTGTAATAGTTTAGAGGAAAATAAAATTCTTCTAACTTCCAGCTTCTAACTTCAAACTTTAAGAAAATGGCAATAATAATAACAGACGAATGTATCAATTGTGGAGCTTGTGAACCAGAATGTCCAAATACAGCAATATATGAAGGCGCTGATGATTGGCGTTGGAAAGACGGTACGAAACTTTCCGGAAAAATAATTTTACCTGATGGAACAGAAATAGATTCAGATGCGGCACAAACTCCAATTTCTGACGATTTATATTACATTGTCCCAGGAAAATGTACAGAATGTAAAGGTTTTCATGAAGAACCACAATGTGCAGCAGTTTGTCCGGTTGATTGTTGTGTGCCTGATGATAATCACGTTGAAAGTGAAGAAACCTTGTTGAACAGACAAGCGTTTTTACATAATGAGTAAATTTAAGTTAGAAGTACGAAGTTAGAAGTACGATGACTTATGAATATATTTAAATATTAACTTAAAATACACTTAGTGCCTTGGTGCCTTGGTGGTAATCTAAAATATGAAAGCAGGAATTGTAGGCTTACCAAACGTAGGAAAATCGACTTTATTTAATTGTTTATCTAATGCAAAAGCGCAAAGTGCCAACTTTCCGTTTTGTACCATTGAGCCAAATATTGGTGTGGTAAACGTTCCAGATCCAAGAATTAATCGTTTAGAGGAATTGGTAAAACCAGAACGTGTGCAAATGGCAACTGTAGATATCGTTGATATTGCTGGTTTAGTTAAAGGTGCAAGTAAAGGTGAAGGATTAGGAAATCAATTTTTAGGAAACATTAGAGAATGTAATGCGATTATTCACGTGTTACGTTGTTTTGATAACGATAATATCGTTCACGTGGATGGAAATGTAAATCCAATTCGTGATAAAGAAACTATCGATATTGAATTGCAATTAAAAGATTTAGAAACGGTTGAAAAACGTTTAGAAAAAGCGAATAAAGGTGCGAAAACAGGTAATGTTGAAGCAAAAATAGAAAAAGGTATCTTAGATAAAATTAAAGAAGCTTTATTACAAGGAAAATCGGCAAGAACGGTTGTGCCAAATGGTAATGAAGAAGAAGCTTTGTATGAAGCATTTCAATTAATTACAGCTAAACCAGTTTTATATGTTTGTAACGTAGATGAAGCTTCTGCTGTAAACGGAAACAAATATGTAGAGCAAGTAAGAGAATTAGTAAAAGATGAAAATGCAGAAGTAATTATTCTTTCAGTTGGTGCAGAAGCAGATATTACGGAATTAGAAAGTTATGAAGAGCGTCAGGTTTTCTTAGAAGACATGGGTTTAACAGAACCAGGTTCGGCAGTTTTAATTCGTGCAGCATATAAATTATTAAACTTACAAACGTATTTTACGGCTGGAGTGAAAGAAGTTAGAGCGTGGACTATCAAAATCGGAGATACAGCACCACAAGCTGCTGGAGTAATTCATACTGATTTCGAAAAAGGATTTATCCGTGCTGAGGTGATTGCCTTTGAAGATTATTCAAATTTAGGCTCAGAAGCAAAATGTAAAGAAGCTGGTAAATTAAGAGTAGAAGGTAAAGAATACATTGTAAAAGATGGTGATGTAATGCATTTCCGTTTTAATGTATAATTGAAAGTTATAAGTACAAAGTACGATATACAAAGTACAAAGTAAAAAATCTGCTAATTAGTTTTAGCAGATTTTTTTTTGTGGCATAACATTTGTTAAGTTCTTCTTAAATTTATCATGTATGAAAACCATCAAAAAAATCTTTAAATACATAGGCATATTCTTATTGATATTAATTTCTTACGGAATAATTGTCACATTGATGTCTTATGTTTCTGTGAATAACGATAAAATTGCTAGTAATGAACCTAAAATAGATATTTTCATACTTTCTAACGGAGTGCATACAGATATTGTTGTTCCTATAAAGACTGATACTTTCGATTGGTCAAAACAAATTCAATTCGAACACACAAAATCTAAAGATTCTACGGCGAAATATTTAGCAATGGGTTGGGGCGACCGTGGATTTTATTTAGAAACACCAACTTGGGCCGATTTAAAAGCTAGTACCGCTTTAAAAGCTGTAACAGGATTTAGTTCTAGCGCCTTACATACGACTTTTTATAAATCGATGAAAGAAGATGCATATTGTAAAAAGATACAAATTTCAACAAGAGATTATCAGAATTTAGTCGTTTTTATCAATGATTCTTTTGAAAAAAGATCTGGTGATAATATTAAAATAGTAACCGATGCAGTTTATGGAAAAAACGATATTTTTTACGAAGCTAAAGGAAGTTATTCTTTATTTTACACTTGTAATTCTTGGGCGAATCAAGCCTTAAAAGCCGCCAATCAAAAAGCCGCTTTACATACTTTAACAGATACTGGAATTTTCAGACATTATTCGGAATAGTATAAGTAAAAAGTAGAAAGAGCCAAGTAAAAAGTAAAAAGAGCCAAGTGAAAAGAGTCAAGTAAAACAAAGTAATTAGTAGTCTTTACTATTCACTTTTTAGTTGTATAAATTGTTCAAAACTTATTAGTGAAGCGCTTTTAAAATCAAAGCAATTCTTTTATATTAGCACATTCGTGGTTAATTATGTTATGATTAATCTATAAGAAGTTAACTCCATATTTGTGTTTATGTTAGAAGAATTGAATCAAAGTCAATATAACGAAGATAATATACGTTCACTAGACTGGAAAGAGCATATTCGTATGCGTCCGGGAATGTATATTGGAAAATTAGGAGATGGTTCATCACCAGACGATGGTATTTATATTTTATTAAAAGAAGTTCTCGACAACTGTATCGACGAATTCGTAATGGGTGCAGGTAAAACCATAGAAGTCACTTTAAAAGACAAAATGGTTACGGTTAGAGATTATGGTCGTGGTATTCCATTAGGAAAAGTAGTTGACGTGGTTTCGAAAATGAATACAGGTGGAAAGTATGATTCTAAAGCTTTTAAAAAATCTGTAGGTTTAAATGGAGTAGGTACGAAGGCAGTAAATGCTTTGTCAAATTATTTCCGTGTAGAATCCGTTCGAGATAACCAACAAAAAGCTGCCGAGTTTTCTGCCGGTAATTTAACACTTGAAGAAGATGTTATTGAAACTACTAAACGCAAAGGAACAAAAGTATCTTTCGTTGCAGATGAAGCTATTTTCAAAAATTACAAGTATCGTAACGAGTACATCATAAAAATGCTTAAAAATTATTGTTACCTAAATAAAGGTTTAACAATATATTATAATGGCGAAAAATATTATTCAGATAATGGTTTAAAAGATTTATTAGAAGAAAATATTGCAGAAGAAGATATGGTGTATCCAATCATTCATCTTTCTGGTGATGATATTGAAGTAGCCATTACACACAGTAAATCGCAATATTCCGAAGAGTATTATTCTTTCGTAAACGGACAAAACACCACACAAGGAGGAACGCATTTAAGTGCTTTTCGTGAAGCTTTAGTAAGAACAATTAAAGAGTTTTATAACAAACCTTTTGAAGCGTCAGATATCCGAAAATCAATAGTTTCCGCTATTGTGGTTCGTGTAGAAGAACCTGTTTTTGAAAGTCAGACTAAAACGAAGTTAGGTTCTACAGAAATGGGACCAGATGCGCCGTCTGTTCGTACGTTTGTAAATGATTTTATTAAAACTAAGTTAGACAACTTCTTACATAAAAATCCAGAAGTTGCCGATTTACTATTACGCAAAATTTTACAAGCCGAACGCGAGCGTAAAGAATTATCTGGAATTCGAAAATTAGCTAAAGACAGAGCGAAGAAAGCCAACTTACACAATAAGAAATTACGCGATTGCCGAGTACATTTAACCGATGCAAAAAACCCAAGAAGTTTAGAAAGTACACTTTTTATTACCGAGGGGGATTCGGCTTCAGGTTCGATAACTAAAAGTCGTGATGTGAATACTCAAGCTGTTTTTAGTTTACGTGGTAAGCCATTAAACTCGTATGGAATGACTAAGAAAATTGTGTACGAAAACGAAGAATTCAATTTATTGCAAGCGGCATTGAATATTGAAGAAAGTATGGAAGACTTACGATACAATAATATCGTAATTGCTACCGATGCCGATGTCGATGGAATGCACATTCGTTTGTTGTTAATTACGTTTTTCCTACAGTTTTTTCCTGAAATGATTAAAGAAGGCCATTTGTATATTTTACAAACGCCATTATTTAGAATTCGAAATAAAAAAGAAACTATTTATTGCTATTCGGAAGAAGAACGAAAAGCAGCGATAGAAAAATTAAAACCCAAACCAGAAATTACTCGATTTAAAGGATTAGGAGAAATCTCTCCAGATGAGTTTAAAAATTTCATTGGAGAAACCATTCGTTTAGATCCTGTGATGTTAGATAAAGCCACATCTATTGAGAAATTATTGGAATTCTACATGGGTAAAAACACCCCTGACCGACAAGAGTTTATCATCAACAATTTGAAAGTGGAGTTGGATGTTGTTGAAAAGTAAACAATGATAAAAAAAGTATTTAAGTTTTTGGGCATTTTTATATTATCAATACTTTTAATAATAATCATCTTAATTGGAAAGTATCAATATGATCAAAATCAAAAAGTAGATGATTTTTTTAGTAAAGTAGATAGAGTAGAAATAGTATCGTAT
>JACCEA011172302.1_pt1 | contig 13965 bp, 10 predicted proteins | sample 7449851 | NCBI WGS metagenome assembly JACCEA01 (sample SAMN15323453, study PRJNA562643) | freshwater metagenome | isolation source: river surface water | place: USA:Blue River Watershed | collected 2017-08-18 | reverse complement strand
CGCACCGATTGAAATCAGTTGGCAAATGCCGAAATCAAGCCGCCAAGTGCTCATCAATCTCACTGAGAGCATTCCAAGCTTTGCCAACAGGTATGTGCAAGTCATTGAATTTGTTCCCGTGGCTGCCGACAAAAAGGCAAACGCGCGCGAAAAATACAAACAATATCGTCAACTGGGCGTGACGCCAGAGACAATCAACGCCCAGTGAAATAGGTAGAGACAATGGAAAAGACATTTAACCCCAGTCAAATCGAACAGGCCATGTACAACGCCTGGGAAAGCAAAGGCTACTTCAAGCCCTCAGGTGATAACAGCAACGGCGCATATTGCATCATGATCCCGCCGCCGAATGTGACCGGCAGCCTGCATATGGGCCATGCGTTCCAACAAACCATTATGGACGCCCTCACCCGCTACAAACGCATGCAGGGCAAAAATACCTTATGGCAAGTGGGTACCGACCACGCAGGTATTGCCACGCAAATGGTGGTTGAGCGCAAATTAGCTGCGGAAGGCAAACCTGATCGTCATGCGATGGGCCGCGATGCTTTTATCGAAAAAGTCTGGGAATGGAAAGCCGAATCGGGTGGCACTATCACTTCGCAAATGCGCCGTTTAGGTAACTCGGTCGATTGGGACAAAGAACGCTTCACCATGGACGATGGCTTATCGAATGCGGTGCAAGAAGTGTTCGTGCGCTTATACGAAGATGATTTGATTTACCGCGGCAAGCGCTTGGTCAACTGGGATCCAAAACTGCACACTGCCATTTCCGATTTAGAAGTCGAAAGCAAAGAACAAAAAGGCCATTTCTGGCACTTGCGTTATCCGTTGGCTGATGGCGTCACCACCGCAGATGGCAAGAATTATATTGTGGTTGCCACCACGCGTCCTGAGACGATGTTGGGCGATACTGCCGTGGCAGTCAACCCAGAAGACGAACGTTATCAATCGATTATCGGCAAAGAAATTGTGCTGCCGCTGGTCAATCGTCGTATCACGATTATCGCCGATGACCACGCCGACAAAGACAAAGGCTCAGGCTGTGTGAAAATCACCCCGGCGCACGATTTTAACGACTATGAAGTGGGTAAACGCCATCAGTTGCCAATGATCAACGTGATGACGCCTGATGCGACGATCCGCAGCAGCGGCGAGTGCTTCTTCACCAATGGTGAAGAAAATAGCGCCCTGACCGCACCAATTCCGGCGGAATATGCTGGGCTTGATCGCTACGCGGCGCGTAAAGCGATTGTGGCCGCATTAGACGCCCAAGGTTTATTGGACAAAATTGAAGAGCTGACCAACACGCTGCCGTATGGCGACCGCTCTGGCGTTGTCATTGAGCCAATGCTGACCGACCAATGGTATGTTCGCGTTGCGCCAATGGCTAAAACTGCCATTGAAGCGGTGGAAAATGGCGACATTCAGTTCGTGCCGAAGCAATACGAAAACATGTACTACAGCTGGATGCGTGATATCCAAGATTGGTGTATTTCCCGTCAACTGTGGTGGGGCCACCGTATTCCAGCTTGGTATAGCGCTGATGGCAAAGTGTATGTCGGTCGTAATGAAGCTGAAGTGCGCGCTAAACACGGTTTGGCGGATGACGTTGCTCTGCGCCAAGACAACGACGTGTTGGATACTTGGTTTAGTTCAGCACTCTGGACCTTCTCAACGCTGGGTTGGCCTGAGCAGACTGAAGATTTAAAAACCTTCCATCCGACCGATGTGTTAGTGACCGGTTTTGACATCATTTTCTTCTGGGTTGCCCGGATGATTATGATGACGATGCACTTCATCAAAGATGAAAACGGCAAACCGCAAGTGCCTTTTAAAACGGTGTATGTCACTGGCCTTATCCGCGATGAAAACGGCGACAAAATGTCGAAATCTAAAGGCAACGTCATCGATCCACTGGATATGATTGACGGCATAAGCTTGGATGATTTACTCGCCAAACGCACCAGCAACATGATGCAGCCGCAATTGGCCGAGAAGATTGCGAACCAAACCAAGAAGCAATTCCCAGAAGGGATTGAAGCAACAGGAACTGATGCCCTGCGCTTTACCTTAGCTGCCTTAGCGTCAACGGGCCGCGACATCAACTGGGATATGAAACGCTTAGAAGGGTACCGCAACTTCGTCAACAAGCTGTGGAATGCCAGCCGTTATGCCACCATGATGACCGAAGAGAAAGATACCGGCTTACACGGTGGCGAGCTGGAGTTATCTTTGGCAGATCACTGGATTTTAAGTCAGTATCAAGAAACAGTCGGCCAATTCCGTCAGTACTTGGATAGCTATCGTTTTGATATGGCAGCCAATACCCTGTACGAATTTACTTGGAACCAATTCTGTGACTGGTACCTAGAGCTGACCAAGCCTGTGTTGTTTAAAGGCACCGAAGCCCAGCAACGCGGCACGCGTCGCACCTTAGTGACAGTCCTAGAGTCGCTGTTGCGCTTGATGCACCCCATCATGCCATTTATCACTGAAGAGATTTGGCAGCGTGTCGCACCAATGGCGGTGGCCAATATTGCGCCGGGTAGCAGCATCATGAATCAAGCCTATCCAAGCGTGGATAGCAGCCTGATTAACCCAGCCGCACAAGCGGATATCGAGTGGGTGAAAGGCTTTATTCTGGCTATTCGTAACATTCGTGGCGAAATGGATATTGCACCGAGCAAGCCATTACCATTATTGCTGCGCAACTTAACCGAGCAAGATCACCAGCGTTTAGCGCAAAACCGCGCGCTGTTATTGAACTTGGCCAAGCTGGAAAGTATTACCGTGTTAACGGCGGATGACACTGCCCCAGCCAGTGCAGCTCAACTGTTAGGCGCTATGGATTTATTAATTCCTATGGCTGGCCTGATTGATAAAGAAGCTGAACTCAGCCGTATCGCCAAGCAATTGGAGAAGTTGCAGCAAGAAGCCGCCAAATTAACTACGAAACTGGCCAACGAAGGCTTTGTCGCCAAAGCCCCTGAAGCCGTCTTGGCAAAAGAGCGCGAAAGATTGGCAGACACTGAATCGGCCATCAGCAAATTACAAGCACAGCAAGCAGAAATTGCTGCACTGTAATGAGCAACAATAATTAGCAACGTTAATTAGCAACAATCAGGCAAAGACGATGAGTCACTCATCGTCAGCCCCTGAAAAGCAAAAAGCGACCGATTGGTCGCTTTTTTTATTGATGCTAAAATTCCGGTTTTGCAATGACTCTGGTTAGAACAATTCAATCATAGGCTGATTATCAACAGTTTTAGGTTTACCCAACACTCCATTATGATTTTCTTGTTGTTGCTGCATGACATACCGGTGGCGATGAGATTCTAAAATATCCTCTAACGGTTGCATATTAATTGCAGCTGTCGGTTGATTATCCAGGCGTTCAGACATTTCTTTAAAGTGAACAATGAGCTCTTGAAAGAGATTGTGAACGCTTTCCAATTGTTGTCGGCTGATATCCTGAAATTGCATACTGCCCAAAGCTTCGACAATTCCATTGTAGATAAATGTCATGGCTTCTTTACTTTCATAACTCAGCAGTTCGACGTAATTATTCAATTCGCTGAAGTCTTTTAGCACCGCTTCAAGGCTCGCTGAAACTTCATTTATTTTTGCCATTTCTTCCTGAGTGTGATCACCCGCTAAAACGGAAGCGAGATTTTTGGCAACTGTATCACTCACCCCAATGATGGCCTTATCTATCGCGGCAGTGACGGTTTCAGTTTCTTGCGAAAGCGTTCTAACTTCATCCGCAACGACTGCAAAACCTCGGCCCGCATCGCCAGCCCTCGCTGCTTCAATCGACGCATTCAAAGCGAGAAGATTAGTTTGTTTTGCGATATTACGAATCATCCCGGTTAATCCCGTGAGGCCTTTGACCTGATCCAGAACCTCTTGAATTCTGGCATGGTCCGTCGATGTTTGAGCTGATTTTGCTGCGATGTATTCATACATCTGTTGCAGTAGGGCTTGATCTGTCGCCAACCGGTCTGCTTGAACTTCTTTAATAGATTGGGCTTCTTGCACATTTTTATGCAGCCTTTCTAGCAATGAACCACTCAATTGATAAAGTGAGTCCAACACCTGCATAATTTTTATCGCCCCTTTTTCTGTTTCGGTGTTGGCTGACTCAATATGCTTAGCAAGCACCTCACCAAATTGCGGTAAATAACTGAGATCCGATTTCAAAAAACCATAATTTTCTACACTAGTTTTAGCAATTTCATTTGCACTTGTTACTGGCACGTTAGGCTGCTGCTGCAAAAAGAATCGCCGATACCCTACTAATCCTGCAAAAACCAATACCCATGTCCAAAATATGCCGCCAAACAACGATATTAAAGGTTGCTCCTGCATGATTGAACTGACAAAAACCACCAACAAACTAACTAGCAAAGCAATCCCTGTCTCTGTGAAATATGGATACCTCAATATTGACCTAGTCATATCACACCCCAGGAAGTACTTGCCGAACAATTTTTAGCAAATCAGGACCGCTAATCGGTTTGACTAACCAGCCTGTTGCACCATTTTTCTTCGCTTCATCCCGCTTTAAGGCCTGGCTTTCTGTGGTGAGTGCCAAAATCGGGGTAAAACGTAACAAAGTACGCGCATTTTTGATGAAATCGATGCCATTCATATTTGGCATATTAATATCAGTGATAATTAGATCAGGTTTTAAACCAGCTTTTAGCTTACTAAGGGCCTCCAAACCATCTTTCGCTGTATCGACTTTGAGCCCGGACATCTCTAAAGTTTGTTTAACACTCATCAACATCGTTGCAGAATCATCAATCACAAAAATACTTTTCGACATACTGATCTCCTTAACTCATCCCTGCCCAACTGAATGTCGCAACCAGCTGGCCAATGTGGGCTGTTGCGGGTATTTATGGATAGGAACCTTAAACATGAGAAACAACTGTAATACTGCACTGTGGAGATATTCACAGCCCGATAAATCTACTTTCTGAAAAGAGTGACGTTCTAATTCAGCATAGATGATTTCTGCATCTTCAACGCCGATCACACCTGTTAATTTCAGAATTTTTCCACGCCTTGAGATAGTCATTCGCTAAACTCCTGTGGATTTAAAATCAGTAAAACTGACCCATCGCCCAATAAAGCAGAGCCCGCGTATAATGGCATCTTGCTCAATTCGCCAGGTAAGGGTTTCAAGATGATATCAATGACCTCGAAGAAATCATCGACAAGAACCCCCAAAACTTCACCTTTGGTTTTCACGACTAATAAAGCATGCTCTTGTTCATCGTTTAATTGCTGTGGCTTTGCTATTCCTAACAATTGATTCAGCGAAAGCAGCGGGATCAATCGTCCGCGCAACACTGTAGTTAATTGCTGTTTGATATGCCGAACAGCCTGAATTGGCAAGCGGACCGTTTCAACAATCAAATCCATTGGAATGCCAAAAATTTGCTGATCTGAACCGACGACCATAACATTAGTTACTGCCATCGATAGCGGTAATGACAGTGTTAACTGTGTGCCCTGCCCGAACTGAGATTGAAGATGAACAGTTCCACCGACTTTTTGCACTGCATTTTTCACCACATCCATGCCAACCCCACGACCGGAAAGATCGGTAATGGCCTCAGCCGTGGAAAACCCTGGCGCGAAAATTAATTGAATTGCTTCGTGATCCGATAGCTTCTCTAGCTGTTCCTCGGTGATGAGCTGCTTCTCCCAAGCTTTTTGCTTAATAACTTTCGGATTAATCCCACGGCCATCATCGGCAATGACAATAAGCACTCTGTCGGATTCTTGTTTGGCGGTAATTTTCAATACGCCCACTGCAGGTTTGCCTTGGGAAAGGCGCTCGCTTGGCGTTTCGAGACCATGATCCAAGCTGTTGCGAATAATGTGAATCAACGGATCCGCTAAGGACTCAATGATATTTTTATCTGCTTCGGTTTGCTCCCCAGAGATCTGCAAATCAACTTCTTTCGCTAACTTTCTGGCAATGTCGCGTACTAACCGCGGAAAACGCTGAAAAATAAAAGAAACAGGCATCATCCGCACTTGCATAATCGAATCTTGCATTTCTTCGACGATGCGATTGATGACCGTATATTGGGCTTTAATTTCTCGGGCAAGCTCCCGCGAGCCATAAATATCTTCGGCTTTATTGGCAAGATACGGCAGTGCATTTTTTGCAACCACAATCTCACCAATCAAATCCATCAAACGGTCGATTTTACTTTGTTCAACTTTAAGTACCTTCGAGCTTTCATCATGGCGAGAGGTTATTTTCGGATCTGTTGCTTTGTCTGAAAGGTTTTGTGTGATAGCAGATTCATTAGCAATTAGATCTGGATAAACTGGAAGATTCTCAGTTGTTGCGGCCTCGGGAGTGTTCACGGCCATGGGCAACTGTTCAACTGCTGGTTTATTGATTTTAGCACTTGTCGTGTCAATTAACTTGCCAGCTAAAACCTCTAGAAGCCATCCAATCAAACTGTCTTGGGATTCAAGCGCCTGAGGGAGCTCCGGTGCCCCTGCAATTTGTTTGATTAGCATGGTTAAAGTTTGATGCACTGAAGCGATAATCCCAGCATTAGCAGTCCCAAGGTGTTGCTGTTGCAATATGCTTAATTGGGCTTGTAATAGATCTGCAACTGCAGGATCTAATGCAATTGCATGAGTGCCTCCTCTTGTACTCTCAAGCAAATTCCGTGCATTGCAAGCTGCCGTTTCAAGATAAATAATTTGCTCCGGCACATATCGAAAATGCTCATCAATTTGGTCGGATGTTGCACTGGTAATGGCGTAAAAAGTTAAATTTGAACTGTAGCAATCATAAGCACTACCAGTATCAGTGTCACTTAGGACTGCAGTCCCCCAGACTGTTGCTGGAAGTTGCTGAATTAAATGAAATGGGTCTTCACCTTTAAAAAAGCAGCCACTTTCCGGCTGATAACGCACTAAAGTGTATCCCTCCCCATAATTGGCCAATTGGGTCATCACTGTCTCAGGTAAATCATCAACAAAGGTTTTCACAGATGAACGACTTTCATTGTCTTTGGGCACCTCTACGTGGGAGATACTGCTTGAAGTTGTGAAACTAGCGGTTTGCTGAGTTTGCTGAGTTTGCTGTATTGGCATTAAGCTTCGCAAAGCTGCAACTTCAATTTGAGATTTGGCTAAAAAGGCTTGATTATCAAAATCATCGGCAGCAATTTCATCCAATAAATGACCGACAAAATCCATAGAATCCAACAGTTGATCGGCCAAAATAGGTGTAAAAGATACCGTACCATCGCGGACTGCATCCATTAAATCCTCTGCCGCATGCAACACTTGCGTCATCGCTGAGAATTCAAATAGCCCACTATTGCCTTTCAATGTATGAACAGACCGGAACAACTCAACAACGACCTGCTCATCTTGGGGATTTTGCTCCAATGACAGCAACTGTTGACTGATTGATTGCAACAAATCTCGAGATTCATGCATAAATTGCTGTAATAAAGCATTCATGGCTCGCCCTCAAACGCCCAATAATAAAGAGCAGTACTTCAAAAGTTCTGCCGGTTTTATGGGTTTTAGCATGTAAAAATTTGCACCAGCCGCAAAGGCTCGCTCTTTGTCATGTTGCTCAGCTTCTGTCGAAATCATGATTGCTGGACTTTGACGAATATCGCGACTGCGTAATTCTTTTAGAAAATCATACCCATCTAACTTTGGCATATTGATATCCACTAGATACAAATCAAAGGGACTGACCAAAGCTTTCTCTAATGCCTCTACCCCATTGATAGCCTCCTCCACAGCAAAACCCGCTTGCTGTAAGATTTGGCGATGGTACATTCTGACCGTCGCTGCATCATCAACCACCAGAATATGCTTGGTAATAGTATTCATTTTCGCTCCGGTTTTTGGTACACGATGGCTTCGGGATATTTTTTAACATTAAATAACGAAGTGATTCGACTCATCGACTCCGAATGACCTAAGCACACAAAGCCGCCAGGATTCAACGCATCAAAAAATACCTCAGCCGCTTTACGGCGAGATAAATCATCGAAATAAATCAATAAATTACGACAAAAAATTACATCAAAATTTCGGTAATTCCGGGTGTCTGCAGGCTCTGATAAGTTCACCCGAGTAAATTCGACCGAATCACGTAAATCATCACAAATCTGAAAATCGCCACTCCGTTGCTTTGAAAAGTAGCGATCTAACAATATCGGATTGACATGTTGAACTGAACGCGGCGAATAACAACCTTGCCGCGCTTTTTGCAGAATATCGGTATCAATGTCCGATGATATTAATTCGACATCCCAATTAGCGATCTCAGGCCAATGCTCGAGCAAATAAATCGCAATTGAGTAAGGTTCTTCCCCTGAAGAGGAGGGTATGGACCAAATCCGTAATCGCGTGCCTGGTTTTTTAGTTGCGCAGACAGTGGGCAACATTGAGTCAACTAGGCACTTAAACTGATAATCCTCACGGAAAAAATAAGTCTCGTTGACCGTCATCAGGTTGGTTAATTTTTGCAATTCTTCGCCAGACGTCTGAAATCTCAAAGTGGTAAAATAGTTGCGAAAGCTATCAGAGCCTGTTTCTTCAATTCTTTCAATCAAACGCTTATCAACAAAATAGCGTTTGTTATCGTCAAATTGAATGCCCGTTTTTCGGTAGAAAAACTCCCGAAATTTCTGGAACTCTTCAAGGGTGATTTCTGGTTTCGCCACTTAGACACCTTGGATCCGCTTCAGCGCCAAATCGATTGCAAAATGAAAAAAGGGTTCGTTAGGAAACTTGCTCAGTAACTGTTTTAAAGGAATGATTGCTGCTTGAGTGCCAACCTCAGTTAATAAATCAACCGCTGTCGCACAAACATTGATGTGCATATCTTGCGTGATTACATCGAGCAACCAAGTTTCTACATCGGGATGTTTTAACGACTCTAAAATATTAACGGCAAAAATTCTGATATCAGGGTTTTCATCATGCAAAAGCTGAAGCATGATAGGTCCGACAGATTTCGGCATGGACTGCATGGCCTCAATCGCATCATTTCTAAGTTGCACATCTTCGCTACGTAAACAACTAATTAAACCCTTCAGTGCAATCTCGTCTCCAATTTGACTGAGCGCCAAAAAAATCACTTCCCGAACTGAACGCTCGGGTTCCCGCCATAATTGTTGAATCAATGCTGCGCTTACATTCGAATGATTGGCTAATTCAGTTGCAGCAGATCGTCTTTGCGCTGCGGAATCAGCTGTCAGTTGCGCTAGTAATTCGACGATACTGAGCGATGAACTTTGCATAGAAACGGGCTTTAATGCCGCGGCTTTGACTAGTGCCATACTCTGAATGCTCCTACCGATGAACCCAATGCTGCAACTGTGCAGCGATTTTTGCAGCGGGCAAGACTAAAGTGGCTCCGCGTTTTTCTATCAACTCTTTTGGCATCCCCCAAACTACGGCAGATTCTTCTGACTCCGCAATTGTTTTGCCGCCGGCCTGAAGGATCCGAGAGAAGGCTTCTGCACCATCATTACCCATGCCTGTTAGCATGACTGCGATAAGTCCTTCAGCATGACAGCACTCCAAAGCTGAACGTCCAAGCAATTCAACGGAGGGATGCCAACGAAATGCTGGATCCGCAGGTTTGGGTTGTAAGTACAACTGCCCATGGCGAGTGGTAAACACTAAATCAGAATCACCGCGCGCCACATAGACTGTTCCCACTACAACTTTGGTTAATTCTTGAACTTCTTTGACCTCAAGGGCACAAAGCTGATTCAAGCGATATGCAAATGGACCGGTAAATGCAGCTGGCATATGCTGTGAAATGACAACAGGATGAGGGAAATCGGCAGGTAATTGTCGCAAAATAATTTCTAACGTGCCTGGACCTCCAGTCGAAACCCCAATTAAAACAACTCCTTCGAGTTCATCTTGTTGCGAAACATGCGGGGACCGCTGTTGTATCTTAGATTTTGGTGCTGAAGCCTCAACTTTTTGCCATCGATTGGTTTCATCGACTTTATTGCGATGTGTTCTCGGAGCATCCTCAATTCTCTGTTCAACTGGAACCTTCGACCTAATTTTTGCTTTCGATGCTTGGCGAACCTTCGTGCGTAACTCTTCTTCAAGCTCATGAATTGCCAGCGATATAGTACCGTCAGGTTTAGTCAGATAATCAACAGCACCAAGTGCCATTGCTTCAAAAGTCGCCAGCGCACCTTTTGCTGTGAGTGAAGATAACATCACTACAGGAACAGGCCGAGTTAACATAATTTCAGCCAAGGCAGTGATACCATCAACTTTGGGCATATTTACATCAAGTGTTATCACATCTGGTTGGAAACTTTGATTTAAACGAATTGCTTCGCCCCCATCGCTAGCGGTTTGAACAACAAATCCTTCCTCCTCGGTTAAAATGGAGGTTATTTTTTTGCGCATTAGCGCAGAATCATCAACCACTAAAACTTTGATAGCCATAGGTCGGCTCCGATGATTAATCTGACATCAAGGCATTCACCTTCAGTTGTTCATCGCTGTCGATGAGATAGCTTGGATCAATTATTTGGACCATACGTTTTTTGTCGGCCAAATTGGCCACTCTGCCAAGCAACTTGGCTTGTTCTGCCGATAATTTCGGGGCAGGTTCAATCTGCTGTTTTGATATTTTTAATACTTCGGTCACTGCATCAACAATAAATCCTGTTCGAACACCAGCAAGTTCAAAGACCATGATCCTCTGGCGATCTTGCCGATTAATAGTATCGAGACCCAGTCGCTTACGCTGATCAATGACCGGTAAAACCAATCCTCTTAAATTAATAATGCCTTCGATAAAACTTGGTGATTTAGGCACTGGGGTAAGTTCATCCGGGATCCGCACAATTTCTTGTACACTAGCAATCGGGACCCCAAACTCACTTGCGCCTAAATGGAAAATTACCACTTGTTCTTCATCATCTTCTGCCTGTTCTGAGTCATCAGCTAAATAGTCGGTCTCATGCATGGTACTAACCTCGGCAAGTGCTTGACGAATGGAACTCATTTGAAACAATTTAGCGACATCAATAACCGACACTAATCGCTTACCTTGATTCAACCGACAAATCTGACTTATTTCGTCTAATTGTGCTGCTTTATTTAACAATTTTGGTAAATCATCAATGTCAGCGAGAGGGCCCCTCAAAACTTCTGATACAGAATCGGTAACTACACCTATCGCCCCCTCTGCCGTGCTAACAACGACGACACGGCAGCGTTCATCTAGCGCTGCGAAGGATAGATTAAACATGGTGCGTAAACTGACTAAGGGCAGTAACCTTTCTCGTAAAGTCATTAAACCGATCACAGCCGAGGAAACTTTTGGCACCGCAACAATGTCAGCAGGCACTTGCACGATCTCTTGAACATCGGCGATATCCACAGCATATTCTTGCCCACCGACACTGAAACTCACTAATTGCCTTTCGTCTGCCAGACCATCATCGTCATCAATTGAGTATCCATGGTTCGCCTGAGCGTAACTATGCTGAAGATATTGCTGGTTAGAAAACTCACTAAACTGTTGAAATTCATCAGCAATTAATTGCTTAAAATTCAACATCATAATCATCTTTTTTTGATCGGTTGTGCGGATAACACCAGCAAGAAACTTACTATCAATTGCAGAAGGAAAAGACTCCGCATATTCAATCTGATGTGCTTCAACGCTAATCACACTAGATACTTTATCAACAACAAATCCGAGTGGACTGCCAAAATCAATGACTAAAGCTCGGGTTGAATCGTTATGCTGTAAAGTTTCATGATTAAAAATACGGCGAAGTTGGATGATTGGTAAAACTCGGCCCCGTAAATTTGCCAAGCCCTCCAAAGAAGAGGGAGCAAGTGGCACTCGAACGGTGTACGGCACTCGAATAATTTCTTGCACAGGCGCCATTTCAACAGCAAACAATTCGCCATTGAGATAAAAGGTCACGAACTGCAAACTTAGATCTGTTTCTGGTGTCGGCAAATCAGCCGTTTGCACTGCAAATTCCACTTCGGCGTTCATAAGTCACCTCAGAAACTTTGTAACTCATCCGCCAATGATGCAATTTCTTCAATTGCAGCCGCTAATTCCTCTGCGCCCTGGGCTTGCTGATGGGCCGCCCCTGAGGCTTCAGTTGCAGCTCGTTCAGCTTCTTGCGATGCCGCAGCAATTTGTTCTATGCCTTTTTGTGCTTGGGTAATGGCCGCTGCAATCTCATTTGCCGCATCCAAAATTTCCGTTGTTCCTTGCTGAATATCGGTTATATCGGTTTCAATTGAATTTAAGTTTTGTGTGCAGCCTTTTGCTTGTTCTGCCTCTAACACAGCTGATTTGACGATCTCGTCTAAATCTGAACTCACAATTGCAATTTGATCCTGAACTCCCTTCACCAAATCCTTAATCCTATCGGCATTTTCCGCCGAATCTCGGGCTAGATTGCGAATATCTGTAGAAACAACCACAAAGCCTTTGCCAAACTCACCTGCGCGTGCTGCTTCAATAGAACCGTTGACAGCCAACATATTGGTTTGGATAGAAACTGTGGTGATAGCCTCAACAATTTTATCAATACGTCGCGATACCTGTTCTAAATCTTTGACTTGTCGCATACTCGTCTGCGTTGAGACCACCGACTCCGAGATGCCATTAATTAACTGTTCAACCGCCTGTTTGTTTCGTCTCAATAATCCAGAAATTGTATTGATCTTATCGGCACCTGATTTGGAACGCTCAAGTGATATCTCGATGCCACGTTTAATCTGAGTGACCGCTGCAGCAGATTCTTCTGTCGCAGCAGCGGCTGTTTGTGCCCCACGCCTGATCTGCTCAATTGCCGTCATTATTTGTGCGGCTGCGCGATTGAGCTCTTGTACCGCGGATGATAATTCTTCTGCACTAGAGGCGACATCTTCAGCACTTTTGGCAACATTGGTTGAATTTTTTAAATCATCCGCGATATCGGACAAATCTTGTGCCGCTTTTTCGCTTTCCGCTAATGCTTGCGCTTGCTCATTAACAGTTTTAGCGGTTTCTTCCGCTGCAGCCGATTGCTGTTCGGCAGAAGCTGCAATTTCCTCGGCCCCGCGCAAGGCTTGATTGGCTGCATCATTCGATTGCTGCGCACCTGACGCGATATCTTGAATACCTTTTACGACCTCACCAATTTCCTGACGAATCTGCTCGAGCATACCGCTAATTGATTTACCTTTCTCCATCTCTGCATTGACGTTACTCGCTGACTGATTAATACCATCAGCGATTCCCTTCACTTCAGCTTGAATCTGTCCAACTAAATCTTGAATTTGTTTGGCACTTTTTTCTGACGTCTCAGCTAAGGTTCGTACTTCATCCGCGACTACCGCAAAGCCTTTGCCATGTTTTCCTGCTCTTGCGGCCTCAATTGCGGCATTTAAGGCTAGTAAGTTCGTTTGATCAGCTATACGAACGACAGCTTTCACTATATCGCCAATATTAGCGGCTTGTTTTTCTAATTCGACCACTTGTTGTACTGATGCAGTTTGGCGAGCAGCAGCGATCCCAACATTTGCGATCAATCGACTGATATCATCACTTGTTCGTTGAATTAATTGCTGTACGATTTCACTTTTGGTTTGGCTAAGGTTGGCATTATCTAACTGCTTATTAATTGATTGAGTGACTTGTTTAAATGCCTGCAATGATTCTTGTGCTGCACCAGCAGACTCTTCGGCACCTGAAGCAATTAAATCAGAAGCTCGGCGTAATTCTTCAGATGCGGCAGCAGCCTCGGTAATACCAGAAGATAATTGTGCTGTGGCGGTGGCAATTCTCTCTGCAGCCTGCTGCTGTTTTGCCAGCGTGCGTGCGCGACGCCGTTGCGCTTCTGCATCTCGGGAAACTGTTGCGGTTGGTTTGCTAATTTCTGAAGTTGTTGAATTACT
>JACCEA010378207.1_pt1 | contig 13968 bp, 14 predicted proteins | sample 7449851 | NCBI WGS metagenome assembly JACCEA01 (sample SAMN15323453, study PRJNA562643) | freshwater metagenome | isolation source: river surface water | place: USA:Blue River Watershed | collected 2017-08-18 | reverse complement strand
GCACTGTGCATGCGCAATGCCCTGCAAAGCGCACGACTAGACCACTCCGCCGTCAATTACATCAATGCTCATGGCACCTCGACTATCGCTGGTGATATTGCTGAGACGCTGGCAATCAAGAGCGTTTTTAAACAACACGCCAATCGTCTGGCCATCAGTTCGACGAAATCCATGCTTGGGCATCTGCTGGGGGCATCTGGCGCCGTCGAGGCCATCGTATGCGTACTCTCCATACGAGATCAGATCATCACTCCGACAATCAATCTCGACAATCCCGACGAACAGTGCGATCTCGATTATGTTCCGCACACCACAAGAGATGCGACACTGGACGTTGCACTCAGCAACTCCTTCGGGTTTGGCGGCACCAACGGCAGTCTGGTTTTCACTCGCCTGCAATGATTTTCTACACCGCGCCGGTCGACTCATCGACGGCGCGGGCTGTGTCGATTTCGGAGACTTCATGCTGGTAAACGGCCAAGCACAGAATTTCCTGCCTGTCAGTGATCGTGCAGTTCAGTATGGCGATGGCCTTTTCGAGACGATCAAGATCAAGGGCAGAACTCCGTTGTTCTGGGATCGACACCTTACCCGCCTCAAAACCTCGTGCGAGAAATTGCAGATTCCCTGCGACTTTATGCTGTTGGAAGCAGAGGTCGACCAGGTACTGAATTCGCTTGAGAATCATGATCAAGGCAGCCACATCCTCAAAGTGATCGTCACCCGGGGATCGGGGGGGCGTGGTTATAACCCTCCGTCCTCTGTCTCTGCGACTCGAATTGTGCAAATGCACGGCTTTCCCGACGGTTATGCAAGAAATGCGACCAACGGCATTCAGGCGCAACTTTGTCGACACCCCGTCTCCCGGAACAGCGCGCTTGCCGGCGTCAAACATCTGAATAGACTTGATCAGGTGATGGCCAGCATGGAGCTCAATGAGAGCACCGCAGAAGGCCTGATGTGCGATGATACCAAGCATCTGATTGAGGGAATCAAGACCAATGTCTTTGTGGTTCTTGAAGGGAGGATTACTACTCCGGCGTTGACGGAAGCCGGGATCGCCGGCATTTTGCGTGATGTTGTACTTGAGTATTTCGCTAATCAAGGGCGCCCGGTCGATGTACGTCCAATTCATGTCGGCGAACTCAGCGGCGCCAGTGAGCTCTTTGTATGCAACAGTGTCCTCGGAGTATGGCCTGTGAGAGCGCTGTCCAATGCAGGCGCAATTTTAAGTTTTCCAATTGGACCCTTGACCCGAGAGGTGCAGGGCTTGTTAAGTGACAATTTCTGATTCATGAAACAAACACTGTTCCGCTGCATTCTAGGTCTGATAACGCTGCTGGTGCTGGGCGTAGTGATTTTCTATGTGCAGTTCTCCAGGTTCCTTGACTCGCCACTGGCAATCACCGCCGAAGTCGTTATCGACGTCCGCCCGGGCAGTTCAATGCAGCAAGTGGCCAGCCAGCTGGCATCCACCGCAGCATTGGAACACCCCAGACTTTTCAGCCTCTGGGCTCGTTTTAATGGCTTTGACACCGGACTGAAAGCAGGTGAGTACGCTTTGCGAGCAGGGATGACGCCAAAAAGCGCGCTCGCTCACCTGATGTCAGGTCAATCCATACAATACCCCGTGGTTTTCATCGAAGGCACCACGGTCAAGCAATCCCTCGACACCTTGTGGAGCAGTCCCAAGCTGCTGAACACACTCCAAAGTAAGAGTGAGTCGGAGATACTCGCAATTCTGCAAACTGTGTTGCCGACCGGCGGGCAAACGTCTGCCCCCAGCCTGGAGGGACTGTTATTCCCCGATACTTACTTCTATACATCCGGGGCTACGGATCTTTCCATCTTGCGGCGCTCAGCAGCTCAACTCCAAACAGTCCTCGCTGAAGAGTGGGCGTTGCGAGACGTCGATCTGCCATTCAGCACGCCCTACGAAGCGCTGACCCTCGCATCCATTGTCGAGAAAGAAACAGGCTTACTCAGCGAGCGCACGCAAATTGCAGGCGTCTTCGTAAGGAGACTGCAATCAGGCATGCGCCTGCAGTCCGACCCAACGGTCATATACGGCATGGGCGACTCCTACGACGGCAACATTCGCCGCGCAGATCTCGATGCGATGACGCCCTACAACACCTATCGCATTGATGGATTGCCGCCTACGCCGATAGCATTGGTTGGGCGAGATGCATTGCATGCCACGCTGCATCCAAGTGATGATACAGCCCTGTATTTTGTGGCGCGTGGCGACGGTGGGCATTACTTTTCGAATACCCTGGAAGAACATAACGCGGCGGTAAGACGCTACCTCTTGGACAACCGTCCGCAATAATGACTTTGGATTTGATCCCCCATGACGAGCAACATCGCGACAGCACGTTTCATCACAATCGAAGGTGTGGAGGGCGTCGGCAAAACTACCAATATTCAATTCATCACATCACTGCTGGAAGCTGCACAAATTCCTTTTATCGTGACTCGTGAGCCCGGTGGTACACCTGTCGCTGAAATGATTCGTCAACTACTGCTGCAAAAACGCGACGAACACATCTGCGAACTCACTGAATTGTTGCTGATCTTCGCCGCCAGGGCGCAACACATTCAGCATGTCATTAAGCCGGCCCTGCAACAGGGCAAGTGGGTCGTATGTGACAGATTTACCGATGCAACCTATGCTTATCAAGGTGGCGGCAGAGGGTTGTCATTGAGCACCATCGCAGCCTTGGAAACTATGGTACAAGGCGAGCTGCGGCCCGACATTACCTACATTCTTGATCTGGCACCCGAAATCGGCCTGATGCGGGCACGTCAGAGGGGTGAACTGGATCGCTTCGAGCTGGAGAAAGTCGAATTCTTCAATCGGGTACGCGAAGCTTACCTGCTACGTGCGAGCGCGGACCCCGAGCGTTGTGTCGTGATTGACGCGGCGATGCCGCTGGAAAGTGTACAAATGGAAATCCGCAAACACCTGGAAACTCTCTTGTGAAGGCTCCGATACTGCAAAAGACGCTGCCGTGGCAGCAGGACGCATGGGATCTGATTCTCAGACAATGTCGCAGCGACAAGCTGCCTCATGCCTTGATCCTCAAGGGGGACGCCGACACCGGCAAGCGCTATTTTGCGACAATGCTCGCGCAATTCCTGCTTTGTCGCACCCCTCAGGTCAATGCGCCCTGTGGCAGCTGCTCAGCATGTTTACTGAACGCAGCCGGCAACAATCCGGATCTGTTAATGGTGGAAGCCGAAGACGGAGGCAGAGTCATCAAAGTCGACCAGATTCGGGAATTGAAGTCATTTCTGGAGACCAGCTCCCACTCGTTCGGCCGCCGGATTATCATCATCGATACCGCCGAAAGTCTGGGCATCAGTTCGGCCAATGCGCTACTGAAAGGCCTTGAAGAACCACCCGCCGATGTCCTGTTTCTCCTGCTGACAGACCGTCCTAAAGCCGTACTGACTACGATCGCAAGCCGCTGCCAGGTACTGAACCTGCCCAGACCGACAAACTGGCAATCTCTAGCCTGGTTGGGAGAGCACGTCAATGAGCCGACGAGTGAACTCGAATTGCTGCTCGAGTTGACCCAGGGTCGTCCATTCGCCGCCAGAAGTATGTACACGACCGGGAGCAGTGCCCAGGTACAGGAAATTGGCGAAGCACTCTTGCAATTGATTCAGGGCCGCGTACAACCATTGGCGCTGGCAGCGCGCTATGCCAAATCCCAACCCTCGGAAGTGCTGAGGGTACTTGGTTTTTGGCTAAGCTCATTGACCAAATACCGTCTCTGCGGTCAGAAAAATCTGCTTAAAGGAGAGGCGTTGAAAAATGCAGCGGCAACCTTGTTTGGGCAGGCGAATGACGCGAATCTTTCAACGCGATCACTGTTTTCACTCTACAATGAAGTTGCTGCCGTGCAGGCCCAACTTGCTGGCACCGCTAATCCGAACAGCCAATTGATGTTGGAAGACCTGTTTCTGCGACTGCGCAAGCTGGCACTTCGAACGGACATAAAGCCGGGATATTGAGATGATGAACATCGCAGAAAGCGAAAACAAACCGGCCAAACATGGGATTCTGTCACTGACAATCAAAGACAGGACCGTTCTCTACGCAGCATACATGCCTCACATCATCAATGGCGGGCTTTTCATTCCCACTACCAGGAGTTACGAGCTGGGGAACGACGTTTTCATGTTGCTGAAGCTTCTGGATGAAGGTGACCGAATTCCCGTGGCTGGCACCGTGGTGTGGATCACGCCGCGCCGGGCACAGGGCAATCGAGCAACGGGTATTGGTATCCAGTTCAAGGATGTGGATGGCAATGTTCGCAAGAAAATTGAGACACTGCTGGCCGGCCAGCTAAACTCCGAAAAACTGACCCATACCATGTGAGGTTTTATGCAACTCAAGCACTTTCAAATTCCCGCAGGCAGTCTTTACCGACTCAGAGGCCTTTCGGCTTTGGTTTTAGCCATGGTATTGACCAGTTGCCAGCAGGAAAACAGCAACGCAACCAGTCAACCGCCTCTGGCCCAAGTGGTCGCAACAGCACAGACAGCGGATGCAGAGACTACGAAGACAGTTCTGCAAGTGTTCAAGGACCCGACCTGCGGATGCTGCGAACTTTGGATCGACCACGTCAACGATCGCGGCTTCGTGGCACAGATCAATCATCCCGAGAATCTTGCACTGGAGAAGCTCAATCGTGGGGTACCGCCCATATATCAATCCTGCCATACCTCGGTTTCAGAGCAGGGATATTTCTTCGAGGGTCACGTGCCTGCGAAGGTCATTCAACGGTTTCTGGAAGAGCAGCCGGAATACGCCGTCGGACTCGCTGTCCCTGGCATGCCAATGGGCAGTCCGGGAATGGAGATTGGAGATCAATTTCAGCCGTATGAGGTCTTGATGATCAAGGCCGACGGCACGGCCGAAGTGTATGCCACGATAAAAACCAAAGAAGAGCAGTACTGAAAGGATGGAGCGTCGCGGCTGGAATAACAGTTTGATGGGGGAGAGCGCTTATACCTGAAGCGCTCCACTGTCTGCTATTTGCCGAGCAATCGCCAGGCTCGCGGTAAGCCCAGGTGATTCGATGCCGAACAATTGCACGAGACCTTTCAGGCCATGCGTGCTTTCCTCCTGAATGACAAAGTCTGCGACACCTCCGTCTGGACCGCAGAGTTTCGGACGTATCCCTGAATAGTCTGGATGCAGTTGGTCGGCACGCAAGCCGGGGTAGTAACGACGTATCGCTTCCGCAAAAGTCTCACGCCGATCTTCTGCCACTCTGTAGTCAATCTCATCGACATACTCCACGTCGGGACCGAAGCGAACCTGACCCGCAAGATCCAGCGTAGCGTGAATTCCCAGACCACGCTGATTCTGCTCGGGTACAGGATAAATCAGGTGCCGAAAAGGAGCCTTGCCAGCGAGGCTGAAATAGCAGCCTCGACTCAGAAAAAGCGCTGGCACTTTGGATTTCTCCAGCCCCTCTATTCGCGTCGCCAACTCCTGGGCGTGTAGACCTGCCGCATTGATGAGATAACGACAACGAAACGCAAAAGGCTCCAGTTGCCCCGGTGCGCCGCATTCCGTATGGACGATGAAGCCGCGATCGTCCGGCTGTACGTCAACGACCTTCGTGAGCGGAGCATACTGAACGCCAGCGCGCTCGGCTTCCAGCAGCAGCGTGCTCATCAGGCCATGACTGTCAATAATTCCTGTGCTCGGGGAATAAAGGGCGTGACTCGCGCGCAAGAGCGGCTCCTTCTCCGAGAGCGCCTGCTGGCTCACCCACTGGAGATCCTCGACACCGTTCTGCATGGCAGTGCGGAAAATTCGCTCAAGGCTCTCCAGTTCATGCTCCTGTGCGACGATGAACTTACCGGTCCGGCGATGCGCAATGCTGTGCTGTTCGCAATATTGATACAGCAGCTGCCGCCCTTGCAGACAGAGTTTTGCCTTGAGACTGTCCGGGGTGTAGTAAATCCCGGCGTGGATGACCTCGCTATTGCGGCTGCTGGTCTCCTGCCCAAAGGTTGCATTCCTGTCGACCAGCAGGATGGTAAACGACTGCGGCCGTGTGCGGGCGAACCGTTCAGCCAAGGCCAGCCCGACAACGCCAGCGCCCACGATACAAAGTTCAAAATGTTCCACAAGGGGTCCGGTTTTATGCGCCTATACACATGAGATTTGTTTCGTAACACTATGTTTAAACTATACTAATATCTTTCTGAAAGTGAGATTCACACGCGGCTGTTTGACTGCATCATCCTTGGGCAGTTGATGTCGCCAGAACTGTTGAGTTCCGCCCTTCATCACCAGCACACTGCCGTGGGTCAGCGGTAGACGCAAGGTTTTGATGGATTTGTCGAGGCGATGCCTCATTTCAAATACACGCGTAGCACCCAGGCTGACGGAGGCGATCACGGGCTGCGGCCCCAGCTCCTTCTCGTCATCACTGTGCCACCCTACACTGTCTCTGCCATCGCGATAGTAGTTGGCGAGCACCGCATTGAAGGCACTCCCGGCGATAACCTCAGCACGGTTTTTGAGCTGCAGCATCTGAGCCGTCCAGGGCAGGGGTGTCAAAGCCAACCCAGAGTATGAATAATGCGCCTCTCGTTCTCCAAACCAGTTCTGCAATCGCGGTATGGCAACCTTCTTACCCGCTATCGTGAGAAAATCCTGCCGCCACGGCAAACTCAACAGACAATACTCCAGCAAAGCATCTGCCTCAGTTGCAGAGAGCGCCCGTGGAATATAGAGCAATGACGCATCTTTGAGCTCGATAGTGGCCGCATCACAATCCGCTTCAGAAAATTCGAAACCCGTCTGCAGACCTGAAGTCATCATGTTCCCTGGCAGCGAAGGCATAGCCAATCAATCCAACAGCGCAAGCAGAGCGTGGAGCTTCTCGGCGGGCAAAGTGCGCAATTTGCGGCTGAGCTTGGAGTCCAGCGGTTCCTTTTGCTCGCCCGCTGCAAACCCCTGTTCCTCAAGATACTGACCCAACAGCACAATGATCTCGGAGTTCATACTGCGACGATGCCGACGTGAAATCTGTAAAATCTTCTTGCGCAGACTCATGGGCAGGCGCACGACAAACTTGTCGCCCGGCGCCCTGAACTCAGCAGGAATGGCATTGGATGACCTCTTCGCCACACCCTTCACGGACAGTCGCGGCCTGCCGCCTGTCGTTCTGCCTTCTTTCTCGTCGGTGGCAGGGACTCCGATATCAGTTTGCATTTCCATATTGAGCCTGTATCCATGTTGATTATTCTGGGATCATAGCTGCACAAAACGCTATTCTCAAGGGCTGCCAGATTTCATCCTCACTCGAAAGGTGCAATGCAATTGACTGATTTTGATTATGATTTTTTCGTAATAGGCGGCGGCTCCGGTGGTGTCCGTGCAAGTCGCATTGCAGCAGGACTGGGAGCCAAAGTTGGTCTCGCCGAAGAGCGTTACCTGGGCGGCACTTGCGTCAACGTTGGCTGCATTCCCAAGAAACTCTTCAGCTATGCATCGCACTATGCTCAAGACTTCGAAGATGCACGTGGATATGGCTGGGAGCTGCCCGCTGCACCACGCTTCCACTGGCCGACCTTGCGCGACAACAAGGATCGTGAGATTCAACGTCTGAACGCCGTGTATCTGGGCATGCTGGAAAGGGCAGGCGTCGTTGTCCATCAACAGCGCGCCGTGCTGCTGGACAAGCACAGCATCGCGCTCGGCGACAGGACAATCACTGCAAAGGAAATTCTGGTTGCCACCGGCGGATGGCCTACCATCCCGGATATCGAAGGCAAGGAGCATTCAATCACCTCGAATGAACTGTTCTCACTGAACGAGTTACCTGATTCGATACTGATCGTGGGCGGTGGTTACATTGCAGTAGAGTTTGCCGGAATTTTGGCAGGGCTGAACGTCTCAACCACCCTGGTGCATAGAGGTCCCTCCCTGTTACGTGGTTTCGATGCAGAGATTGCCGAAGCTTTCGCCGCCGAACTGCAAAAATACGCAACCCTTCATTTAGGGACAGACGTGGTAAAAATCCGCAAGCTCGCGGATGGCACACTGCAGGTGTTGTTGTCCAATGGCATTGAGATAGCGGTGAAGGCCGTGATGTTTGCCACGGGTCGCAACCCCAACACTGCCTCCCTCGGCCTGGAAGATCTGGGTGTCGCACTAAGGGAAAATGGTGCCATCATCGTGAATGACGATTTCACGACCACAGTTCCCAACATTCACGCCGTCGGCGACGTGATTGATCGGGTCGCGTTGACGCCCGTCGCTCTTGCCGAAGGGCAGATACTCGCGCAGCGGCTGTTTGGAAAACGCGATGGAAGCAAACCAAGAGCGATGCGCTACGAGAACATTCCGACGGCTGTCTTCAGCCACCCCAATATTGCAACCGTGGGTCTGGACGAGGAGGGCGCTCGTCAGCAATTTCCCAATCTGGCTGTCTACAGAAGCCGTTTTACGGCACTTCGGCATACGCTGAGCGGTCGTCAGGAGAAAACCTTTCTAAAGCTGCTGGTCGATACCGACACGGATCGTGTCGTGGGTGTGCATATGCTGGGCGCCGACGCCGGGGAAATCGTGCAGGGCCTGGCGGTGGCTATCAACGCCGGCGCCACCAAGGCCGACTTCGATGCGACTCTGGGGATTCACCCGACTGTGGCCGAAGAGTTTGTCACCATGCGCACGCCATCATGAGCGTCCCTGATCAGCCAGGGTGTCGAGAATCGGGCACTCCGGCCGTCCATCGCCCGAGCAGCGCATGGCCAATCCGTGCCCAGCGTTCCTCTCTCTTAGCGCTTCAATGGGCTGGCCGAAAGCGCTTCAGACGCAGCGCATTACCCAGCACAAACACACTCGACAATGCCATCGCCCCGGCAGCAAACACGGGTGACAGTTGCAACCCGTAAGCGGGATAGAGCGCGCCGGTAGCCAGCGGAATCAACGCCACGTTATAGGCGAACGCCCAGAACAGATTCTCCTTGATGTTGCGCATCGTGGCGCGCGCCAGCATGACTGCATTGACAACAGCGCCGAGCTCGCCCGTCATCAGGACTACGTCTGCGCTCTCAATGGCGATATCAGTGCCACTGCCCATCGCAATGCCGATATCGGCCTCCGCCAACGCAGGCGCGTCATTGATGCCATCGCCAACATACGTGAGCAGCGTCCCTTCAGTACGCAATGACTTCAGGGTGGCAACCTTGCCTTCCGGTAACACCTCGGCATAGACCTGATCCAGTTGCAGAGCTTTGGCTACTGCCTGCGCCGTCCGCGCATTGTCACCGGTAATCATTGCCGTTCTGAAGCCCGCACCGCGCAGCGCCTGCAACGCGGCAGGGGAGGAGGCTCTGATGGTATCGGCCACCGCAATGATCGCAGCCAAACGTCCGCCAATCGCCACGTACAAGGGGGTCTTACCCTGTTCAGCCAACTCGATTGCAGCGGGTAATGCCGCACGCGCGTCCAGGCCGAGTTTTTCCAGGAGGCGATCGGCACCGATATCGACTCTCTCTCCCTGCACAATGGCCCGCAAGCCATAGCCGGGCAGGGCCTCGAAATCGGTGACCGCAGGCAGGCTCAATCCCTGCAGCCGGGCTGCGGCAACAATTGCCAGGCCAATAGGGTGCTCAGACTTTTCCTCGACAGCCGCTGCCATCGCCAGTACTTGAGCAGCATCGAATCCCGGCTGCGCGAGTAAATCAGTCAGTTCGGGCTTGCCCTCGGTAATGGTGCCGGTTTTATCGAAGGCAATAGTGCGGGTCTGACTCAGCATTTGCAGCGCGTTGCCATTACGGAAGAGGACCCCCATCTCTGCAGAACGCCCTGTCGCCACCATGATTGAAACCGGGGTAGCCAATCCCATCGCGCAAGGACACGCTACGATCAGCACCGACACGGCATGCACCAGCGCGTTACCCAGTCCCGCGTCCGTCGCCAGCAGCCAGTACAGAAATGTGGAAAGCGCCACCAGCATCACGGCGGGCACGAACCAGAGCGTAATTTTATCGACAAGGGATTGGATAGGGAGCTTGGAACCCTGTGCGTTCTCTACCATCGCGATGATTCGCGCCAGCACCGTATCCTCACCGACGCGCAACACCCGAAAACTGAAGGCGCCAGTCTTGTTGATGGTGCCCCCTGTAACAGACGCACCAGGTTCCTTCTTGACTGGCAGAGGCTCGCCAGTGAGCATTGATTCATCCACGAATGAGTGGCCATCGACAACTTGCCCATCCAGAGGGATCCGCTCGCCTGGTTGAACTTGCACCGTATATCCAGGGCGAATCAATTCAATCGCGGTTTCCACAACCTTGTCGCCCTGCAAAACCATGGCGGTTTCCGGCTGCAAGGTCAGCAGTTTGGCGATGGCCTCACCGGTACGTCCGCGCGCCTTGCCCTCGAGAAAACGGCCCATGAGTATCAGGCAGACGATGACCGCCGCCGCCTCAAAATAGACGCTCCCGGTGTCCCCCGGCAGAACGCTGGGGAAGAAAGTGACGACAGTCGAATATCCCCATGCTGCGCTGGTTCCCATGGCCACCAGTGAATTCATGTCGGGAGCCAGACGCAGGAGTGCGGGAATCCCATGCTGAAAAAAGCGTCGACCGGGCCAGAACAACACGACGCTTGTCAGCACAAACTGCAGGATCGCGCTGTTGCGATGCCCAAGGGTGTTGTGGACAAAATCCGCAAATCCCGGCAAGACGTGGGCGCCCATTTCGAGCAGAAATACCGGTAGTGTGAACAGCGCCGAGATCACGAAAGCACGCTTCAGGGCCTGCAATTCCTCCTTGAGCTGCCGTTCGCGTTTCTGGGCATCCGCCTTGCGATCGACCGCCACGGTTGCCTCATAGCCTGCGTTTATAACCGCTTTCGTCAAATCGCTGGCCGTCGGGCCGCTTGTCGAGAGATTCACGTGAGCTCGGCCACTGGCCAGGTTGACGCTGGCGTCCACAACGCCAGGCACGTTCTTGAGGGCTTTTTCGACACGCCCGACACAGGACGCGCAAGTCATGCCGGAAACGTTCAAATCGATTTCACACACTTCAGGTTTTGCAGACGCCATGATTGCTGACCCCAGAGTCAAAGTTTGTATGGTTTGGCGGGGAAAACGCTTGATACAGTCAGTATCATCAGGCTTACCACAATGGGAAGGTCAAGCATGGTTTTAACGATAGATTTGGCGCAACTGAAGCTCAAACTTACATTACATAAGCGCCTTAATATTCTGTTTTAAATAGGAATAGCTTAATTTTAATGTCATCTACACTATTTCCGGTAATAAAGATTACCGGAAATAGTGAATTAAGTATCTGCATGGAACGGCTAACTGACCTCTCTCTTTTTCAGCCGCCCTTTCTCCCAGCCGCGTCCTGTCACTCACGCGGTGGCGGCACACTCCAATCGCATCCTTCACACTCTGGTGATTTATTATTTGCTGCCAGTACAGAGAAGATGAAATCTTTCCACACTTGATTCGGTGTCCACACCGAATTCATGTCGCGCTTGGCATCGGCCACCGGGACATCCTCATAAATCACGCGATACAGGAAGCTGAATGCCGTGGCACGGGCATTCACCTGACAATGCAGCAAGGTCTTGCGGTCTGGCTCGCGCTGCATGGCATCGACAAAGGCATTGAAATCACGGATGGTGGGATTATTGAAGTCCACGGGAATATGCAGGTAGTCCATTCCCAGCGCCTTCACAAGCTGGTCTTCTTCCGGTATTGCCGGGCCGACGGTGCTGAAAGCGATGTAGATGATCCTCTCGTAGCCGCTATCCTTGATGATTTGCAACTGCTCCCGTGTGGGTTGCCCTGCACTCGCAAACGTGGGTGAGTACTGCCGGAAGTTGAGAATCTCACTCATCCCGCTGCTTTCCGCTGGTTGCGCGCTGGCAGGTCCGGACATGCTCGCGACCACGCCAGCCAGCGCCAGCATCGCCATCAATTTGCGTGATTTGACGGTGAACATGCCAATTCGTGCAGACACACTCTTCATTGGAACTCCTTGAAAGGGAAATAAATGGAATTTGGGCCAAGCATAGCCGAGTCGGCGTGCTTTAACAAAGCAACGCAATTGCCTTGATTTGGCAGTAAATACTCATCCCCTCCGTCAAACCCATCTGCTGACAGGAATACTCCGAGATTCTCGCCAGTAACAGTTCATCTGAAAGCGGCAGACGCAGCTGCACCATTTGCTGGCCTTTAAGATCCGGATCCGACAATTGCGCGACGGTAGCCTGCAGGATATTCAGGATACTGCTCCCCACGGGCCTCTGCGTGCACAGGCTGACATCCCGCGCATTGATCCGCAGACGGATGTTCTTTCGCTGTCCGGCTGCGATGTGCGGGACATAGACTCTATCGCCAGCGGCTGTTCTCAGCAACGAGAGACGGCATGGACCATTCAGCTCGAGGATATCGCAGTGAATGACGCTGAAGGCTTCGTCAGTCCGGGCCAGCGGCGAATCTACCCTGCCCAGCACGTCCGCCAGCGGACCTTGGGCCAGCACACCCCCCTCTTCCATCAACAGCAGATGATCCGCCAGCCGAGCCACTTCGTCAGGCGCATGACTGACATACAAGACAGGCATACCCGTGCTGGCAAACAGGCGATCCAGAAATGGCAGAATTTCCTCTTTGCTGTGCAGATCGAGCGCGGCCAGCGGCTCGTCCATCAACAGCAGCGTGGGAGAACTCAGCAGCGCCCTGGCTATGGCCACGCGCTGCCGCTCCCCGCCGGAAAGCGTGGCGGGATTGCGCCCGAGGAAGTTTTCCAGCCCAAGCAGTGCGGTGACCTCATCGAAGGCGAGCTCGCTCCCCTGCACTCCAGAACTCTCTCCCCTCTTCGCACTACGCCCGACCCTGCGCTTCAAGGCGTATTGGAGGTTACCGTGCACGGAGAGATGGGGAAACAATCCGGGCTCCTGGAAGACATAACCCACCCGGCGCTCATGCACAGGAACGTTGATGCCCTGCCCCAGCCACGTCACCCCATTGACGCTGATGGCACTGCCTGGCAGGGATGTCTCCAGCCCAGCAAGCGCCCGCAGCAGCGTGCTCTTGCCAGAGCCCGAGCGCCCGAATACGGCAGTCACGCCCTGCCCTGGCGCCTCGAACTTTGCCTTCAAGGTGAAATTGCCTTTACTCAGCGTGACACTGGCGCGAATGGTCATACCTTCACCATGTCAAAGCGCCTGTTCAGTCCGTAAACGACCAGTAACAGGAAGAAAGAAAACACCAGAAGACTGCCAGCTAGCCAATGCGCGCTTGCGTATTCAAGCGACTCCACGTGATCGTAGATGGCTATCGACAACACCTGGGTCTGACCCGGAATATTGCCTCCGATCATCAAGACAACTCCAAACTCCCCCAGCGTGTGGGCGAAACCAAGCACTGCAGCGGTAAGGTAACCGGAACGGGAGAGCGGAATGACAATGGTAAAAAAGCGATCCAGCGGGCGCGCACCGAGGGTAGCCGCGACTTCCAGTGGAGCCCGCCCTATTCCCGAAAACGTACTCTGCAGAGGCTGCACCACGAACGGCAGCGAATAGATGACGGAACCAAGCACCAGACCGGTAAAGCTGAACGCCAGCGGGCCGACGCCGAGCCAGCGGGTGAATTGCCCGATGGGACCATCCGGACCCATGGCCACCAGCAGATAGAAACCGATCACCGTCGGCGGCAGCACCAATGGCAGAGCCACGGCGGCTTCGATCACCGCCTTGTAGCGCCAGCGCGAATTGGCCAACCACCATGCCAGCGGCGTTCCCACCACCAACAGCAACAATACCGTTATCAGCGCCAGTCGCAGGGTAATCCACAACGCAATCAGGTCATTATCGAAGGACATGCAGACTCCTTAAGGTGCGGCCAAGGCAGCCGCCTCGGGGACGCCATAACCACTAGCGGCGATGACTTCCAGCGTGGACGGCAG